>OMEC01001079.1_pt1 | contig 11961 bp, 7 predicted proteins | sample 1673401 | NCBI WGS metagenome assembly OMEC01 (sample SAMEA103958110, study PRJEB25191) | human gut metagenome | reverse complement strand
CGGGCGTAAGAGATTTGAAGGGAGCTGTCCTTAGTACGAGAGGACCGGGATGGACTGACCTCTGGTGCACCAGTTGTTCTGCCAAGGGCATAGCTGGGTAGCTACGTCGGGACGAGATAAACGCTGAAGGCATCTAAGCGTGAAACTCCCCCTAAGATAAGATCTCTCATCCTGAAAAGGAGTAAGGCTCGTCGTAGACTATGACGTTGATAGGTCAGGGGTGGAAGCACAGTAATGTGTGTAGCTGACTGATACTAATAAGCCGAGGGCTTGACCTACAGTTTTCGTAAGCAGGCTCTAATTGCAAAGCCTCCATAATTGCAAAGTTCGATTGGTGTTCGGTTTTCAGGGTACATCCTGAATAGTTGGTGTTGATTGGGGTGAGGGTCCACCTGTTCCCATACCGAACACAGAAGTTAAGCTCACTTCCGCCGACAATACTTACCGGGTGACTGGTCGGGAAGATAGGTAATGCCAACACAAAGGATCAGCGAAAGCTGGTCCTTTGATTTATCCATTGGTGCTGATTGGGATGCGGGTCCACCTGTTCCCATACCGAACACAGAAGTTAAGCGCATCTCCGCCGACGATACTTACCGGGTGACTGGTCGGGAAAATAGGTAGTGCCAATGCTTGAAAAAAGACCGTCTGATTTTCAGACGGTCTTTTTGTTTATTCTTTGACGTTCAATTGCAGAACATCGGGTCTTGCATAGTGTCCGCAGCCGTCAAATTCCATGCGGCTGGCAGGAACCTTCTGCATGTCGAGGTCGGCGTAGATGATCGCTTCTTCATCCCAGACGGTCTCGCTCGCGTCATGTCCGAAGGGGTCAATGACGCAGCTGCCGCCGCGGCAGGCAATGCCCTGAAGGCGGGCAATTTCGTCCGCGCCGCTGCTTGTTTCGGGGTAATCCGAGCAGCGGAAGAACAGATCGGCGTTGATAAAGTAGCAGTGCGACTCAATGGCAATGTGCCGGATGGTGTGCTGCCATTCCGGATTGTCGTTGGTGTTGGGTGAAATGTAGATCGTAATGCCCTTTTCGTAGAGCGCCGCGCGCGCCAGCGGCATGTAGCTCTCCCAGCAGATCAGACTGCCAATCTTGCCCCATGGCGTGTCCATCACGGGAAAGAAATCGCATTGCGCATCACCCCAGACGAGGCGCTCGGCGCCGGTGGGCTTGAGCTTGCGGTGGTTGAGCGCCTGCCCTTGCGGGGAAATGAGCATGTTGGAGTTATAAAGCGTCGCGGTCTGCGCATCGCGCTCGGAATAGCCAAAGCTCAGATAAACGTCGAGCCGCTTTGCGCAGTCGATCAGCTGCTGCATTTCTGCGCCATCGGACAAGATCGAATTGTCGTAGTAGATCTTCCAGTCGGCGCGACCCGGTTCCTTGCGGCTGCCGACGGTGTAGCCGAAGGTCATGCCGTAGGGGTAGCCGGGGAGAAACAGCTCGGGAAATACAATCAGCTCCGCGCCGTTCTGCGCGGCTTCTTCGATCAGGCGGATTGCCTTTTCAAGACAAGCATCCTTGTCAAACATCACGGGCGCTGCCTGCACGATGGCAAGGCGGCAGTGAGAGTTCAGTTCCTTCATCCGCGCGCCATCAGCCGTCGTAGCCGTTGGGGTTGTTCTTCTGCCAGTTCCACGAATCGCGGCACATATCGGCAACGGTGCGCTTTGCGTGCCAGCCGAGAACCTGCTCTGCCTTCGCGGGGTCTGCGTAAACGGTGGCTAGGTCGCCCGCGCGGCATTCGCCGATGATATACGGAACCTCCACGCCGTTGACCGAGGAGAAGGTGTTCACCATTTCCAGAACGCTTACGCCTTTGCCGGTGCCGAGGTTGAAGACTTCGCAGCCTGCGTGCGCTTCCGCATAGCCGAGCGCGGCAAGATGCCCTTCGGCAAGGTCCATGACGTGGATGTAGTCGCGCACGCCGGTGCCGTCGGGGGTGTTGTAATCATCGCCGAAAACGCGCAGATACTCAAATCTGCCGATGGCCGTCTGCGAGATATAGGGCATGAGGTTATTCGGAATGCCCTTCGGATCCTCGCCGATAAGTCCGCTCGGATGTGCGCCGACGGGGTTGAAGTATCTTAAAAGCGCAACGCTCCAGCTCGGATCGGCTTTTACATAGTCGCGTAGTATCTGCTCGCACATATATTTTGTCCAACCGTAAGGATTTGTGCATTTTCCGGTGCGCGAGGTCTCGTACAGCGGCATATCGTTATCCGAGGAATACACCGTTGCCGAGGATGAGAAAATGATCTTCTTGACGTCGTGCGCGCGCATTGCTTCGCACAGCGTTATCGTTGAGCCGAGGTTGTTGTTGTAATATTCAAGCGGCTTTTCCACCGACTCGCCGACGGCTTTAAGCCCGGCAAAGTGGATAACGCAGTCGATATCGTGTGAGGAGAATATCTCGTCGAGCTTTTTGCGGTCGCGCACGTCGGCCTTGTAGAAAGTCAGGGCCTTGCCTGTGATCTCCTCAATGCGCTCCTTGGCCTTTTCGCTGCTGTTTACAAGATTATCTATAACCACGACGTCCATGCCCTGCTCGAGCAGCTCAACGCAGGTGTGGCTGCCGATGTAGCCCATGCCGCCGGTAACTAAAACTGTCATGCTTATCACTCCTTTGAACTGATTTTAAAATATAGCTGCAAAAAAGGCAAGCTTTTGTGCTTGCCTTTTTAAAATTACTTCTTATGATAAAGCTTCTTGGCCTGATATTTCGGCTCGTAGGTGATGTTGACGCCGATCTTGGAGAAGAGGTTTTCGTCAACGCGCGAGAGTATGACCGTCGAGTGCGCCTCGCAGCCTCGCAGCTTGCCGAGCTGATCTATTGCAAGCTCAGCAAGCGGATTTGTGACAGCGCAGATGGAAAGTGCGATGAGCAGCTCATCGGTGTGCAGGCGCGGATTGTGGTTTCCGAGATGCTCGATCTTCAGGTGCTGGATAGGCTCAATGACGCTGGGCGCGATGAGCAGCAGCTCCTTGTTAATGCCGGCAAGCTTTTTGAGCGCGTTCATAAGGCAGGCCGATGATGCGCCGAGCAGCGAGCTTGTCTTGCCGGTGACGATAGTTCCGTCGGGCAGTTCAATGCTGACGGCCGGAGCGCCGGTCTCTTCCGCGCGCGCGTTTGCGGCGGCGACTACGGGACGGTCGGCTGCCGAAAGGCCGATCGAGTTCATTATAAGCTCGATCTTGCGCACCTCTTCGACTGTGCCAAGACCCTGACGCAGCGCACATGCGGCGGCGTAGTAGCGGCGGATGATCTCCTGCTTGGAGGCATTGCGGCATGCCTCGTCGTTTATGATGCAGTTGCCGGCCATGTTGACGCCCATGTCGGTGGGGCTTTTGTATGCGCTCTCGCCGTAGATGCGCGTGAGTATGGCGTTGAGCACGGGGAAGATCTCAACGTCGCGGTTATAGTTTACCGTGGTCTCGCCGTAAGCTTCAAGATGGAAGGGGTCGATCATGTTTACGTCGTCGAGATCGGCGGTCGCCGCCTCGTAGGCGAGGTTTATCGGATGCTTGAGCGGAATATTCCAGATCGGGAAGGTCTCAAACTTTGCGTAGCCTGCGTTTATGCCGCGCAGATGCTCATGATACAGCTGGCTGAGGCAGGTCGCCATTTTGCCGCTGCCGGGGCCGGGCGCCGTGACGACGACGAGGCTGCGCTCGGTTTCAATATAGTCGTTCTTGCCGAAGCCGTCCTCAGATACGATAAGCTCAACGTTCGAGGGGTAATCGGGGATTATGTAGTGGCGATAGACCTTGATGCCCAGCGTTTCGAGCCGCTTCTGGAACAGCTCGGCAGCCGGCTGGCTGCGATAGTGGGTGATTACAACGCTGCCGACGAAAAGACCGATGCCGCGGAATGCGTCGATAAGGCGCAGCGTGTCCTCATCGTAGGTGATGCCGAGGTCGCCGCGGCGCTTGTTGCGTTCAATATCGTCGGCGGAAATGGCGATAACGATCTCCGCCTCGTCCTTCATTTTAAGCAGCATTTTCACCTTGCTGTCCGGCTCAAAGCCCGGCAGTACGCGCGATGCGTGGTAATCGTCAAACAGCTTGCCGCCAAACTCAAGATACAGCTTGCCGCCGAATTTTTCGATTCTGTCTCTTATGTTGCGCGACTGCTCGCGCATGTATTTTTCGTTGTCGAAGCCGATCACATTCATAATCTTTGCCCATCCATTCTGTAATTTTCACAAGCAAAAATTATATACCGCCCACTCGAACCTTGTCAATATTTTAGAGGCGATTTGACGCACCTACGGATACATATATTGCGGTATCCCGGTGTCGAGACATTAGTGGAAACCGTAACTGCTACGCAACCCAGTAGTGCGTTGCTGAGTTTTGCGGTTGCCCGGTTCGGGACTGCGTAGGAAACCGCGTTTGCCTCGAGCTACAGCAGTGCAATGCTGAATTTTTCGCCGCACACCTGTAGGGAACGGATTTATCCGTTCCGTTGTGTTGCAGTTTAGTCGGCACCTACCGGTCGGGCAACCGCAAAAAACTGTATCGGCATCAGCGTTGATGCGCCTCTAAAATGCCTTCCCCTGCGTAGCTTGAGGGGAAGGTGTCACCTTGGTGACGGATGAGGTGTTATTAAATCTGCGGTGTTAACCGCCACATTTTTTAGTGGCGCATCAACGCTGCTACCAATACATTTTTTGCGTCAGCCCGACCGGAAGCTACTGGCAAAACCATAGCGAGCGGAACGGATAAATCCGTTCCCTACAAGCGCTAAATTTAGGTGCAGGTAAATCGTGACATGCGGGCGATCAATGCTCGCCCCTACGGGTGCGGTGCAGAATTTAACACTTCACTAATGTGTGGCGGCAGTTTTACGGTTTTGTCGGTAACTTCGACACCGGGCAACAAAACGCTATGCCGCACTAACGTAGCGCGAGACGAATACGGTTTACACCAATGTCTCGATACCGTGACACCAGAGATATGCGTATCCGTAGCAGCCTAAAAGCGCTATTAAAAAAGGGGGTTTTATATAATATGAAGGTTTTGAAGCTTGGCTCTGTCGGACCGTCGGTGGAGCTTTTGCAGCTTGCGCTGGGGCGCGCAGGCGCGCGCTCGCTTGCGCCGGACGGCATTTTCGGCAGCGCCACGAAGGCCGCGCTGCGTGCCTTTCAGTCCGATAACGGTCTTGCTGCCGACGGCGTTGCAGGCCCTGCGACGCACCGCGCGCTTATACCGTATTACACGGGCTTTGCCTCACACCGCATCCACCGCGGCGACACGCTGTTTGCGCTCTCGCAGCTTTACAATGTGCCGCTGACGGCGATCCTGACGGCAAATCCCGGTATAGTTCCGGAAAAGCTCGCCGTCGGCAGCTCTGTCGTGATTCCGCTCCCGTTTGATATTGTGCCCACAAATATCAGTTTTACATCCGCACTCGTTTCCTATTGCGTGCGCGGCATCGCGGCGCGGTATCCGTTTGTGAAAACCGGGCAGTTCGGAAAATCGGTCATGGGCCGGCCGCTGTGGTATCTTTCGATCGGCGAGGGCGAAAAAAGCGTTTTCTACAACGCCGCGCACCACGCAAACGAGTGGATAACCGTTCCGCTGCTGCTTTCATTTGCCGAAAAACTCGCGCGCGCATATGCCGAGGGCGGAAAAATTTTCGGCCGCAGTGCGAAAGAAATTTACCAAAGCGCCGCCGTTTACATAGCGCCCTGCGTTGACCCGGACGGAGTTGACCTCGTCACCGGCGAGCTTACGAGCGGCGAATTTTACGACGGCGCCAAGCGCATCGCGCAAAATTACCCCAACGTTCCGTTCCCGTCGGGCTGGAAGGCAAATATCCGAGGCACGGATCTTAACCTGCAATATCCGGCCGGGTGGGAGCAGGCGAGGGAGAACAAATTCGCCCTCGGCGTTGTCGGTCCGGCCCCGGCCGACTATGTCGGCTCGGCTCCGCTGTCCGCGCCGGAGAGCCGCGCAATGTATGATTTCACGCTCGCGCTCTCGCCGCAGCTCACTCTGGCTTACCACACCCAGGGCGAGGTGATCTACTGGCGCTATCTCGACCTCCTGCCGCCGCGCTCTCGCGAGATAGCCGACACGTTTTCCGCCGTTTCGGGCTATGCCGCCGAGGAAACGCCCTTTGCCTCGGGCTTTGCCGGATACAAGGACTGGTTTATCCAAAATTTCGACCGCCCCGGCTACACGATCGAGGCCGGGCGAGGAGTCAATCCTCTGCCGCTCGGGCAATTTGACCAAATATTTGAGGATAATTTGGGCATATTGACGCTTGCGCCTTTGCTGATCTGATGCAATAGCACTGTAAAATGTAAAGCATAGGCGGCGGTAATGTAAACATTTTCTGAAATTCCTTGATTGAAATGCTCCCGTGAGATATAATTATAAAATATTCTCAGCAAACTCACGGGAGGAAAGAATGAAAAAACGTATACTTAGCATGCTGCTGGTGCTTGCGCTGGTGCTGACGATGATACCGGCAAGCGCGCTGGCCGAAACCATAAACGACGACAACGTTTTCCTCATGCAGAGCGGCAGCGGAAAATGTACGCTGACCTCGGCGGTCATGATGCTGCGCCGCCGCGCCATAATCGACGGAAACGCCGACTGGGAGTCGATAACCGAGACAAAGCTCGGCTCGGTCGCGTGGATAAGCGGCATGGGCATGAGTAATAGTTATTCATACATGGGCATGTCCGTTGGTGCAAAAAGCTACTCGGGCATGAGCGCTGCGGAGAAAAAGTCCGCGCTGATCACCCTGCTGGGCAAGCAACCCGAGGGCATTGAGATATATGACATAGGTCTTCCTCATGCGGTACTGCTGACCGATTACGACGCCGATACGGACACCTTCTACTGCGCCGACCCCGGAACGGCCGCAAAGCGCATCAAGCTTTCGCAGAGCTGGAATGCAGTAAACCACAACAATTCGCAGGACAACGTCATTGCGAATATCGGAAAAATATGGTACATAACCAACAAATCCGGCGGCGGCCCCGGCCTTTTGACGGTCAAGCTCGACCCCAACGGCGGCACCTGCTCGGAGGCAAACGCCTATGTCACAGCCGAGGGCACCGTGAAATCGCTGCCGACGCCCACGCGCAACGGCTACGCCTTCACCGGCTGGTTCGACGCTGCCTCCGGCGGAACGAAGATCACAAGCTCGTATAAATTCACAAAGGATACCACTATCTACGCTCAGTGGCAGCGCGTTCCGTGCATAATGCTCGACCCCTGCGGCGGCGAGTGCGACACGCTGTATGTCTATGCGACGATAGACGGCAAGATAAGCTCCCTGCCCACGCCGACCATGGACGGCTTCCGTTTCCTCGGCTGGTATGACGCTCCCGAGGGCGGCAACAAGGTCACAACGAGCACTCCCGTTTTGAAGGACATCACGCTCTACGCTCAGTGGAAGGATACTACCATCCGCGGCGAATGCGGCAGCAACCTCAAATGGAGCCTCAACGAGGACACCGGAGTTCTGCGCATTAGCGGCAGCGGCGAGATGAGCGATTATCACTCGGCCGATGGGCTTGAGTCGCCCTGGCATGACTATGCCGCGTCGATAAAGTCTGTTGTCATCGGCTCTGGCGTTAAAACCGTCGGCAATTATGCCTTTGCCGGCCTCAAAAATCTAAAATCCGTTGAGATAAACGCCGAGCTCAAGCGCCTTGGCGACGGTGCGTTCTACGGCTGCACCGCGCTGAACGATATCGAGGGCATCGAGGGCGTCAGGATCATCGGCAACGAATGCTTCCGCGGCTGCTCGGCTCTTTCGACTATAGGCATCCCCTCCGGCTGCACGAGCGTCGGAAGCTACGCCTTTGCAGGCACGGCGATAAAGAGCATATCCGTTCCCAAAAGCGTAACGAACATCGGCGAGTGCGCATTCTCCGGCTGCAAAAAGCTCAGCTATGCCGAGCTGCCCTCCGGCATTTCGGCCGTGTCCGGCTCGCTGTTTTCCGGCTGCACGGCGCTCGAGGCGTTCTTCGTTAAGGACGACTCAAGCTACGGCGGCAGCGGCATGACGATAGAAACAAACGCATTTTCCGGCTGCACCGCGCTGCGCGAGGTCGGCATATACAGCCGCGCCGACAGCCTGCGCATAGCAAAAAACGCGTTCTCCGGCTGCAAGGGCCTCAAGTCCGTGTCCATCGACTGCCGCAGCCTTGTCCTTGACGACAACGCATTCCCATCGTCCGCGAAGATCGACTACATAAACATCTCCGGCGAATACGGCTATGTTGCGCCGAATGCATTCCAGGGCGTTTCGACCACCGTGGTCTATCCTGCAAACGGCACGAAGTGGGGCGAGCACAAGGGTGAAAACTACGGCGGCTCCCTTGTTTGGGAGAGCTACGATAACCACGTCCACGATTATAAGACCACCGTTGTTGCGCCGACCTGCTCCGAGCGCGGCTACACGATATACGAGTGCAAAAGCTGTAACGAAAAGTTTGAATCAAGCTATGTGCGCCAGCTCGGCCACAGCTTCGTAAACGGCGTGTGCTCGGTCTGCGGCATAAAAAACCCGTTTACCGACATTGATGCGCAGGGCAAGCACGTTTACTACACCGACGCTATCATCTGGGCGGCGAAAAACAATATAACGAGCGGATACACGGCAACGAGCTTCCTGCCCGACGGGCAGTGCACGCGCGGCCAGGTAGTTACCTTCCTCTGGCGTCTTGCAGGTCAGCCCGAGCCGACGAACTCCGAGAGCGGCTTTGCCGACGTCATGGATAACGCATATTACACGAAGGCCGTCACATGGGCTGCAGAGCGCGGCATAACGACAGGCGTTGACGACACTCACTTTGCGCCCAACGCCACCGTCACGCGCGCGCAGTTTGTGACCTTCCTCTGGCGTTATCTCGACAGGCCGGTTTACGGCACCTTCAATCCGTTTACCGACGTTTCGTCAAGCAGCGTCTTTGCCCCGGCGATACTCTGGGCATATGAAAACGGCGTCACCGCCGGCACTACGGCCACCACCTTTGCGCCCGGCGCAACGGCTACCCGCGCGCAGGTCGTGACCTTCCTTTACCGCACAAATAATCTGGAGAAGTAAAAATGAAAACCGCCGATGCCGATCGGCGGTTTTTTTAAAGAAACAGGGAGAAAAGATATGAGAAAGAGAGTGATAAGCCTTGTCCTTGCAGCGGTGATGCTGCTCGGACTTGCCCCGGCGGCGCTTGCCGACTCCGGACGCAGCCAGCGCGAAAGCTTCATGAGCGTTGCCGAGTCGCAGCTCGGCTACCGCGAAAAATTCCAGAACGGCACAAAGTACGGCTCGTGGTACGGCCTGCCCGGCCAGCCGTGGTGCGCGATGTTCGTAAGCTGGTGCGCGCGCTATTCGGGCGTTCCCGAGAGCGTTATACCGAACTTTTCCGGCTGCTTCGGCGGCGTGAAATGGTTCAAGGAGCGCGGCCTGTGGCGCACGAAGGAGTACACTCCGCAGGCAGGCGATCTGCTGTTTATTGATGCGCTTGAGGCAAACGGCAAGCGCGACGGCCTTGCCGAGCACGTCGCCATTGTCGAGCGCGCAAGCGATACGACGATATACACCATCGAGGGCAACAGCATAAACGACATGGTCGAGCGCCGAGAAAGACCGCGCGACAACTCCGTTCTGGGTTACGCCACGCCGCAGTACGGCACGATCGGCTCACCCTCCGGCACAATATCGGTATCCGGCGCCGTTGTTCCGAGCGGCACGCTCAGCGGAGAGGATTTCAGCATAAGCGGTTCTGTCCGCTCCGGCAGCGCCATAACATGGCTGTATGCCGATATCCGCAATCTGGACGGCGACTATTTCTCCTGCGTGCAGACATCCCCCAAGAGCAAAACTGCCGATCTTTATGCACTTAACGGCAAGCTCAATTTCTCCGTGCTCGGTCCCGGCAGCTATGAGCTGTTCATCGAGGCGGTTGACGAAAACTACAACTATATGCAAAAGCGCTATTCCTTCAAGGTCGCGGCGACGGACGTCTACCCCGACGGCAGGCATGCCGACTATGCCGAGGGCATACAGTGGGTCATCGACGAGGGCATATCCAACGGCACGAGCGCCGCAAAATTCCTGCCCGATGAGCAGTGCACCCGTGCGCAGGTCGTGACCTTTATCTGGCGCGCGGCAGGCCGCCCGGCACCGAAGAGCGAAACCTGCACCTTTTATGATGTTTCCGACGGCAGCTATTGCGCAAAGGCCGTGCAGTGGGCTGTCGAGCAGGGCATAACAAAGGGCATTTCCGCCGGGTATTTTGACCCCTACGGCAAGGTCACGCGAGCGCAGTTTGTCACGCTCCTGTGGCGTTATCTCGGTCAGACCGAGCCGGGTATCGAAAATCCCTTTGCCGATATCTATGTCGGCACATTCTGCTATCGCTCGGTGCTGTGGGCATACGAAAACGGTGTGACCACCGGCACGAGCGAGTACATGTTCTCACCAAACAGCGGCGCAAGCCGCGCCCAGGTCGCAACGTTCCTGTACCGCACCCTGAACGAGACTGAGACGCCGGTTGATCCCGTTGAACCTGTTGATCCGGATCCCGTTGACCCGGTTGAGCCGACAGAGCCGGTCGATCCGGAACCCACGGAGCCTGTCGAGCCGGCAGAACCTCCTGCCGAAGCTGCATAAAAGCAAAAACACCTTGCGTCATGCGCAAGGTGTTTTTTGATAGGATTTATGCCTCATCGGGAAGCGCGTCGCTGCGGAAAAGCAGGGAAATGCACCAAAGCGCGGCGAGGCCGACAAGCGTGTATATCACTCGGCTGACTGTCGCCGTCTGTCCGCCGCAGATCCATGCGACGATATCGAATTTGAACAGGCCTATGCTGCCCCAGTTGATGCCGCCGATTATGGTCAGAATAAGTGCGATGCGGTCGATTATCACTTGCAAACACTCCTTTCCCACTCAGTATTCCCGATCGGAAAAGAATTATTTGCAAAAATTTTTCCATTCGACAAAAGCAGTGTTTTTTCGCTCTTTACAAGGCTGTGCGGGCGATGTATTATCTAAGCACAGCTTATCCAATAGGTCTTGCAAAGCAAGGCCGCGGCTCATATCTTTATCCCACAACCCTGTTTATGCAGGCCGCTTGCCGGCCTGCTCTTTTTATTGCCTTGCAGCGACCCGGTCAAGCCGCCGGCTGACGATATCTGCAAGGCGGTCAATGCCGCACAGGGCAAAAAGCTTCTGCCGCAGATACTCTATGAGCGTACCTGCGATGTATATCGCCGCCGCGCAGCCAAGCTCGCACGGAATGACGAGCGCCGCATTAAGATCGGCGATAAATGCAAAACTGTCCGCTATGTAGTTTGCCAAGATAAACGGGCTTATGTGGATGAGATACACGCCGAACGAGGTCGAGCTTAAAAACTTTGCCGCGCCCTTAAACCTTTCGCCGACCTGCATGCGGCAGAATGTGCACAGCAGCGCGGCCGAGCACAGCAGCACCGTCGGCGAAACGTAGCTTACAAGCGTATCGCTTTCCGCACCGAACACGAGCTGCCACAGCAGCATTACGGCGATCGAGGCAAAATACAAAAGCACAAATGTTTTGCCGCCGGCGCGCTCATATAGCCTGTCGAGCTTTATGCATGCGCCGATGATGTACAGTGCTGCCAGCCAGAAAAAGCAGTATCCTGCCGAGAGCGGGATAACGCCCAGCGGCCTGAAGGTCGGCAGCAGCGACAGAAAAACAAACACTGCGGCAAGCAGAGCGCCTCTTGAGCGCATGCAGCATTGCGTTTATAAACGGCGTGAAGAAAAACAGCACAAAATACGCCGAGAAGTACCAATATTTCGACGTGAGCACAGGGAAAAAAGCCGATACGATATCTTTGATCCCAACTGCTCCGGGAACGGCAAAATACCACACAACAGTCGTTACCACGGCATAAAACGCGACCTGAAGCCAGAGCGATACTATGCGGCCGGGTCTGAATGCGC
>OMEC01001076.1_pt1 | contig 11975 bp, 16 predicted proteins | sample 1673401 | NCBI WGS metagenome assembly OMEC01 (sample SAMEA103958110, study PRJEB25191) | human gut metagenome | reverse complement strand
GAAAGAATCTTACAATATACAATAGAGGCTTGGGATGATGAGTGTTCATATTTATGCCCATATCCAGATATATATGTTGGATTACATAATGTACCATGCGATGTTGAAATTATCAAATCCTTCGTTGAAAAAACTGATTTGTTCTGTAATTACATCGAAAAATTTAGTCTCGAAGAATTACAACAAAAAGAATGTGAAAAGCTTTTAAAACAAAACGGATGCGGAGCTTTTGAAATTATTAGAAATAAAATTATCGACTATGTTCCCAACAGTGAAAATAATGTTTTGGAATGGCACGGTAAAGAATATGTTTTGTTTAAATTTAGCGACCAAAAAGCTTGCATTGAAAAAATTAAATACGATGCATATTTAGCTTTTCTTGATAATGTGGAGCTTTATAGTGATTATTCGCTTGAAATATGTAAAAACACAATATGTATTAAAAGTTGTAGTTTTACAGCGTATCTTCCAACAGTTGAATACGACAATGCAATTGATATAGAAACAATATATTTCAAATCTAAAATTTTGAGTTTTTTGCAATTGAACGGTTCCGAATCTTTGGGAATGTTTTTTGAAACATATCATGAGAAAACTATAGATTCGTATTCTTTGCCTACATTGTTTACGGAAGGACATACCGATTGGAGACATATAAAAAATGCATTTACTTATGGTGACATAAAATATAATGAGCAATTTCGTTTTGAAGAGTATACGTCAACAGCTAAAATAGGCGACAAAAAACTACTGGACATGTGTTCCGCTTTCTCCAATGAAACATCACCGTTTATTAAAATAATGATTTTTGACAGAGATGGTTCAGTAAAAATAAAAGATGTTGAAGACGAAACCACAGGCTTCAAGGATTGGGGAAATCATGTATATTCGTTTGCAATTCCTATACCTGAACATCGAAAAGAGACTGACGCAATTTCAATTGAACATTACTATACTGATCAAGAAATCACAAAAGAATATGAAATATCTGGAATTAATAGACGGTTGTATTTGGGAAATGAATTTGATCATTTAGGACGTGCTCCACATATTTCCCGTTTTTGCAGAAAAACAAGTTTTTGTGGAGAGGATCATATAAATATTATTGATGACCAAGTAATTGACCCCAATAGTGACTTGGACATAGATTACGCATTAAGTAAGATGGCTTTTGCTGAAAAAATATGTTCTGAAAAGCTAAGCAAAGAAGCCATGGCCGCCTTCCATTTATTATATGCAAAAATTCTTAAAGTCATTGAATATGACAAATCAAAAAAGTGAGTAAATTTTGTAATAAGTGTTTTTGCCATGTCTTTGAAAAATCTGCAGTAACACTATAATTTTTGATAATCTTTTTAACAAACATTTATTTTAATATCAATTATCGGTTTTCTTAACCTTTTAGCCATCTCCTTAAACTGAGCAGCTCCGCCGAAGTTATGGGTAACATAGGTGACGACAACATCTGACTGCTGAATCATCCACTTGTTGCGCCAGGAGATTGCGAAGCGTTTGGGTACGGTTTCAAGGCCTTCGGGGTAGATTGTGTTTGTTAAGTTGTCATACTTGTTTTTCTCAGTCGGGAGATAGGCTAAAACTACGCTGTAGGTTATAGGGTAAGTTTTGAATAACTCTTCAAGCTGACGGCGGACCATAGTGTCAAAATTGCCGTTGTTGCCTACATAAAACACAGTCACATTTTTATTTTCTATCAAATCTATCAGAGTCGACCTCAGGGTCGGCTCTATTTCTTTTGGTGTGTCTTTGTGACCGAAGAAGGTACAAACCATAAAATACCACCTCTCAATATGGGATATATCGCAATTATATCACAAGAATTATAAATGTGCGATATATCCCACACGATTTATCGCAGATTTTATTAAACTTAAATCAGCGATATATCGTAAAGGTGGTGTGGACATGACTGTTAAACAAGCGGTTGAAAAGAGAATCATTGAACTCTGTAATGAAAGAAATATTGCAATAAATGCGCTTGCAAACCTTTCAGGTGTTGCGCCTTCAACTTTTTACAGTATGCTTAATGAAAAGAGTCAGAATCCCGGTGTTGCATCAATCAAGAAATTATGCGACGGTCTTGAAATAAGCATAAGAGAATTCTTTGACAGCGATTTGTTTGATGATTTAGAACAGGAAATAAAATGAGTGATGCCACCCTTTGCGGGTGGCATTTTTACTTATCTTTTCTCTGCAAATTAAACTCCGTTATATCAACAATATCCCTATGTTCATTAAGAATATTCTTAAACATATATTGCGGTATGTGTCCGTCCTGATAAAGCTGTTCGATTAGCTTAAGTGCTGCGAAAAGTTCTGCAGGTGTAGCATCTTTCATATTTCTGACCTCTTTATTTGAAAATGAGATCGTGGCAGACAATCTCATTTGCTCTTTCCTGAATACTGTTCATTCGTCGTACCCATTCGAGTTGGTTTTGGGATTTGAGCTGTTCGGTGATGTTTTCAGCTTTTGTCATTTGTTCTACGAGTGTGTTGAACATTTGTTGTGCCTGGGAGTCGATTTGGGCGCAGTGTTGGTAGAGGGTGCCTTGAGTCAGGAGGGTGGTGAAAAGTACGGGGTTATGTTTTTGTAGGTAGTCTTTATGCATCATACCCCATTTGCCGAGGCGGATGGCTGATTCTTCGGGTGGGAGTTTGAGGTTGGGTATCATATAATCATTGACCTGTCTGTATGTAATGTTTGCCATAATTTTCATCCTTTCTTGTTGTCGATAAAAGTGTCGTAGGTGAATCTTGCCCCGAGTCTGAAACCGACGGTGAAGCTGTCTGCGTTGCAGAGGCTTGAAAATTTGATGTAGGTGGCTACATAGTCGGTGAAAAGCTCTTTTTTCTTGTCTGTGAGGAGTGATGTCAGCTGCTCCTCTTTGTCAGCAAGCTCACTCAGGCTCTTTTTAACCTTTGCCGTCAGGTTGGTGGTGCACTCCTGCGGTTCGATGTTGCCGTAATAAAATTCTTCAATGAAGTCTGACATAGTATCACCCCCTACCGTTCAGATTGGTTGATGATTTTCAGGAGCAGTTCGTCAACATATTCTGTGGGAATACCGTCCGAGAGAAGCATATTTCGGAACTCGTTCATTCCGTTGATTAAAAGGTTACACTCAAAGTCTGTGAGCTTTAGTTTGGTTTTCTTTCTGAACATAAAATTTGACCTCCTTGCATTTGGTAATACCATTTTACAAGGAGGTCTGTGTTTTGTCGAATGTGCGGAATTATTAAGATAGAATTATTTATGTGTTTTATTCCAAAACTCTATCATCTTATCTATAATATTATCAATATCAAATGTTGGTGTTGGAAAATTGCTTTTCGACATTTTACCGCCATTTAATCTTCCGAGGTCTGTTAGTTTCCAACCTATCGTATCTTTTGTTATATATCCCATATCTTTTAATATATCATATACATCATTCGTTGTAAAATTTTCGAGAAATTTTGCAATTATCTTTGGCGAACCTCTCATTCTTATATCTCCTTTTTGTTATGATAAAACCTATCAAAGCGTTTTTATCTATCAGCAATACTTATTATTTAAGCTTCATCATTCGATACTTCTGTGAAATCTACAACTTCAATTACATCAGGTGTGCAATCTAATAGGGTGTTTATTCTTGCTTCTTTTTCAAGAATAAACCTCTTGTTGTAGAATATGTTGGCAAAATTAATAATTTTAATCATCTGAGAAGTATCAAGAGTTGCGCCTATTAAAGCTCCAACAGCGGGAACAGCTTTCAATATTGTTTTTTGTGCCAACTTTCTTCCAATCTGTTCAAAAACCTCTGTAAATGCTGTTTTTTCTAATCCCATTTTACCAGCTTTTTCTAAAGTTTTGCGTACACCTTTATTTGCAAGAGCTCTCATCTGCGCTAACAACAAATGAACTCCGCCTTTCTCTGCCATAGCGGCCCAACCTTTTTTGACGGTTTGTTTAACAGATGTAACAGTTGTTAAGAGCATTACTTTTGCAATAGCATTTGAAAGTTCACTATCATTATTGTTTTTTGGGCTAAGGGCACTCATAAACACTTCTGAAGCAATTTGAAGTTCAGCAGGGTCGTTCTTTATATCATATCCATAAAATAATGCTATTGACTGAACGGCTCTATAATATAAGAAAGTACTCAACACCAAATTGAACGGGATTCCTGCAAAGCCAGGAGCACCCGTCGCAGCTCCTTCTGTAAGAGCTGCACCTATATCTATCATTTTATACTTATCCACCAATCTCGATATGTCATATCCTCTCGCAAGACAAACCTCATCTAAAGATGATATATCATTATCAGGTGTAATCTTGTTTATAGCTTCTACTATATGTTTTTCACTTAATGTTATTTTTGCAGCATATTGCTCTAACACTTCAAAGCCTTTTCCAAGAGTAGTCAATGATTTTATGAACAGCTCATTTTCAGAAATTTCATTTTTCAACAAGCCAGCCTTTTCCTTGACACTGGCAGGCACTTTTTCACCGAGTTTGCCTAATGCTTCATTCACTTTTGTAGGCTTAATCATTTTATTATAAGCGTCTGTCAATTCTGTGAGAAGTTTTTCTTCCTTTGCATCAACTATTTGCTCGGGAATACTATATTTTTTTTGCATAAAAACACATCCTTTCATAACAGACTCTGTAATTTTCGCGAATCTTTTTATTATTATATCATAAAAGGAATAATTATCTCAATACCCCTAAACAAACAAAAACCAAGGCTATTTCTAACCTTGGTTCTTTCTGTTTTGTCAGATGTCCACTTTTACGGCGAAGCCGCCTGTGAAGAAGTAGTAGGTGTTCGTCTGACTTGTGTTTGGTGGAGATGGCGGTAATCGAAACCGCGTCCGAAAACCCCTCCTCTATGCTTTCTACGAGCGTAGGCGGTCTTTTAAGCTTCCCCCGTCGGTGCGCCGATCGTCAGGCTCACCGCTTCGGTATCCTTTGATTCATGACGGATTGCAAGGCTACTCCTCCGTTCACGTTCACCGCTAATCGACGCCCTTCACCGAGCCGCGGTACTCCCGGCTAGGACGAGCTGCTTTAAGCAGCAGCTAATTCAACAGTATTGTTGTCGTTTAATTTTAAGGTTGCGGATTTTATAGCGGTCCCGCACCGCTGCTCGCTTACATAGGATCAAAGTCCCCGTCGAAATCCTTTCATCCCCTTATATTAGACGGCAATAACGGCTTAAATACTTCGTCACTCCTCTTCGGAGTATCATATATACGCCTTCATCGTCGTTCCTTGTCTTTAAACCGTTCTTGCCGCTAAGGGCAACGGCATAAAGCCAAAATACTTCGTCTCTCCTCTTCGGAGTATCATATATACGCTGTTGCTGCCGCTTTTTTATAAAAAGTGCGGACAGTTATTGCTTTCCTCTCATTCCGCGCTCAATGTCGCGCTGAGCGGCTTTTTTTGCGGCGGTTTCGCGCTTGTCATAGAGCTTTTTACCCTTGCAAAGCCCCACTTTCATTTTTGCCCTGCCTTTTACAAAATATACCGACAGGGGAATGAGCGAGAGCCCCTCTTGCTTGACCGTGCCGTAAAGGCGGTTGATTTCTCTTTTGTGCATGAGCAATCTTTTAACTCTCAACGGGTCGCGGTTAAAAATATTGCCGTGCTCATAAGGGCTTATGTGCATACCGTTTGCAAAAATTTCACCGTCAACAATGTTGCACCAAGAGTCTTTAAGATTCACCTTGCCCTGCCTTATTGACTTGACCTCTGTGCCGAAAAGCTCTATTCCTGCCTCATATTCTTCAAGAACAAAGTAGTCGTGATATGCTTTTTTGTTTTGTATAACTGGTGTACCCTTATCACTGTTCAAGATACCACAACTCCTTTCTCTTTGCAAGATGTATTATTTTCTTGTTTTTTTAACGCCTCTTGCGTTTTTGGTGTTTCTTGAATTTTCGACAGTGCGTTTGGATTTATATTTTTTTGAAAAATCCTTTGCACCCATGCCTGTACTTTTTTTCTTGAGCTCTTTTTCTTTTTGCTTCTTTTTTTCCTGCTCTGCGCGAAGCTCGGGATTTTCTTTATAAAAAATCATTGCTCCGCCGATTACCTGAACCACCTGAGAGCCGGTTTTTGCCGCAATTTCTTCTGCAATATTTCTCGGTGTATCCGGCGCGGATTCAAGCAAGACCTTGAGCTTTATAAGCTCGTGAACGCGAAGCGCGTCCTCGGTCTGGGCAATCAAAGCCTCCGATACTCCGCCCTTGCCCACCTGAAAAAGCGGCTCAAGCGTATTTGCCTGCGCTCTTAATTGAGCGCGGAACTTGCTTGTCATTTTTTCTGTCATATATTTTTCTCCAATTCCTGAACCAACATTCTCAATGCTTTGCCTCTGTGGCTTACGGCGTCTTTTTCTTCCGATGTCAGCTCGCCGAAAGATTTTTCACCGCACAAAAATACGGGGTCATATCCGAATCCGCCGTGACCTATCCGCTCATGAGCAATAACGCCGTGACATTCGCCCCTTGTGCGTATCACTTTGCCGTCGGGAAAAACGCAGGTGACCGCGCAGACAAATTTTGCCGTTCTTTTTTCGTCCGGAACGTCTTTCAGAGCCTCAAGCAATTTATCAATATTTTTTTCGTCATTGCCGTGTTCGCCTGCGTATCTTGCCGAATATAAAAAAGAATTTTCTTCAAAGGTTGTGCCGGTTTCTTCAACGTCCGTGAGAGAAATGCCTATATCGTCTGCGGTGACAATCTCTATGCCGAGCGGCAAGAGTATTCTTTGAAGCTCCGCCTTTTTCTTTTTATTATGGGTAGCTATCAGAATTTTCATTCCTCGTCACTTCCGCCTTCGGGATTTGTCTCGTCCTCGTCTTTAACAACCTCGTTGTCAAAAAGTCCCTGGGCAAAAGCTTCGGGGTTAAACGGCTGAAGGTCGTCTATCTGCTCGCCGACGCCTACAAATTTGACGGGAATTTTAAGGTCGTTCTTTATGTTGAGAACAACACCGCCCTTTGCCGTGCCGTCAAGTTTTGTGAGCACAATGCCCGTGATGTCGGCAACATTTTTGAAGTTTCTCGCCTGATTCACCGCGTTTTGACCTGTTGTTGCGTCAAGCACAAGCAGGCTTTCACGGTCGTTATACGGCAGCTCGCGGTCAATTACTCTGTATATTTTTGCAAGCTCGTCCATAAGATTCTTTTTGTTATGGAGCCTGCCTGCCGTGTCGCAAATTATGATGTCGCAGTCTCTCGCCTTGCCTGCCTGAATGGTGTCAAAAATAACCGCCGCAGGGTCCGCGCCCTCTTTGTGCTTTATTATATCAACACCTGCGCGGTTTGCCCACTCTTCAAGCTGCTCTATTGCGGCCGCTCTGAATGTGTCTGCCGCGCCGAGAATAACTTTTTTGCCCTGAGCTTTATACATTGCCGCCATTTTGCCTATGGTGGTGGTTTTGCCAACACCGTTTACTCCGATAACGAGAATGATTGACGGCAGGGTGATAAGACCCATGTCCTCGCCGCCCTGGAGCATATCCGAGACAATCTCTTTGATAGCGTCTTTCACTTGCTCCGGCTTTCTCAAATTCTTTTTGGCAACGTAATCGCGCAGCTTTTCGCAAATTTCCGCCGCGGTGTTCATGCCGACATCGCCCATTATGAGTATTTCTTCAAGCTCGTCATAAAGGTCGTCATCTATTTCGTTTTTTCCGTGGAGCATTGTGTCGATAGCTCCGGACATACTGTTTCTGGTTTTTCTAAGACCTTTGTTGAATTTTTCAAAAAGTCCCATATTTTTACCTCCGAAGGAGTTTTATTTTTTAAAAGCCTCTTTTATTCTTGCAATGGCTTCAACAGTTCTCTTTGCGCTGCCGAATGCTGTCAGGCGGAAATATCCCTCGCCTGCGGGGCCGAAGCCCGAACCGGGTGTGCCGACAACCTGAACCTTGTGAAGAAGCAAATCAAAGAAATCCCAAGATGTCATTGAGTCGGGAGTTTTGAGCCATACATAAGGTGAATTTTCGCCGCCGTAGGTAGTGAAGCCTGCCTCGTTAAGACCCTCTTTGATAACCTTTGCGTTGTTGAGGTAGTAGTTGATTGTGTCTTTAACCTGCTTTTTGCCCTCTTCGCTGTAAACCGCCTCTGCCGCGCGCTGTGTGATGTATGAAACACCGTTGAATTTAGTTGCCTGGCGTCGTGCCCAAAGCTTGTTAAGACTCACTCCGCCGAACTCAAGCTCTTCGGGTATAACGGTGAAGCCGCAGCGAACGCCTGTGAAACCGGCTGTTTTTGAAAAGCTTCTGAATTCTATCGCGCAGGTTTTTGCACCGTCAATCTCAAATATGCTGTGGGGCATAGAATCGTCTGTGATATATGCCTCGTAAGCCGCGTCATAAAGAATAACGCTGCCCTCTTTGTTTGCATAGTCAACCCACTTGGTGAGTTCTTCTTTGGATATGCCCATACCCGTGGGGTTGTTGGGGAAGCAGAGATAAATTATGTCTGCGTGCTCACTCGGCAAAGAGGGGAGAAAGTTATTTTCTTCAAGGCAGGGGAGATATACAAATTTGCTCCATCTGCCGCTCTCGGTCAAATCACCCGAGCGCCCTGCCATAACATTAGTGTCAACATATACGGGATAAATAGGGTCGCATACGGCAACAACATTGTCAACGTCAAAAATATCGCCGATATTGCCCGTGTCGCTCTTTGCGCCGTCGCTCAAAAAGATTTCGCTTGTCTTAATGTCAACGCCTCTTGCGGCAAAGTCATTCTCCTGAATTGCTTTAAGAATAAAATCCTGACCGTACTCCGGCGGATAACCTCTGAAGGTTTCTTCATTCGCCATTTCGTCAACGGCCTTGTGCATTGCGGTTATAACTGCCTCCGGCAAAGGGCGTGTAACGTCGCCTATGCCGAGCCTTATTATGTCTGCGTCGGGGTTTGCCGCTTTATATTCATTAACCTTTTTTGCAATTGTAGAAAAAAGGTAGCTGCTTTGAAGCTTTAAATAATTTTCATTGACTTTCATTTTTATTGCTCCTTGTATCAATATTCGTATTCGCCCGTGCAGACCGTAGCCGCAGGACCTGTCATATATACACAGTTGTCTTCACTGCTCCAGCGAATTGTAAGCTCGCCTCCGAGAAGAATAACCTTTACGTCCTCGTCTTTTTTATAGTATCCGTTGAGAACGCCGGCAACAAGCGAGGCACACGCACCCGTGCCGCAAGCGAGAGTCACGCCGGAGCCTCTCTCCCATACTCTCATTTTAAATGATGATGAGTCAACGCGCTGAATAAACTCGGTGTTGATTCTGTCGGGGAACATTTTGTAATGCTCAAAGTGAGGACCGAATTTTTCTATGTCGAGCGAATCCGTGTCGTCTATATAAAGTATGCAGTGGGGGTTGCCCATAGATACGCAGGTGATTCTGTAATCCTGACCGTTGACTTTAACAGGCTTATCAACAACCTCGTCACCCTCAAACATTGTGGGAATATCCTTTGCCGCAAGTATCGGCTCGCCCATGTTAACTCTTGCGCTTTCAACCTTGCCGTCACTGCCTATATTCATTTTGATGTATTTTATGCCGCTGAGGGTTTCGAGTGAAATCTCTGTTTTGTCGGTCATTTTGTTGTCATAAACATATTTTGCAACGCATCTTGTGGCATTGCCGCACATTTTGCCGCGTGAGCCGTCGGAGTTATACATATCCATCATAAAATCGGCTGCCTTTGAGGGCTTTATGAGAACAAGTCCGTCGGAGCCTACGCCGAAGTGCCTGTCGCTGATTTTGAGCGCAAGGGCGTTCGGGTCTTCTACGGTTTCTTCAAAGCAGTTGACATATATGTAGTCGTTGCCTGCTCCGTGCATTTTTGTGAATTTCATAGGGCTTCATTCCTTTCGGGGTCTTCGCGGCAGATTTTTTCGGCCGTTTCATATATTTTAACACCGTTGTTCATGCTTTCGGTGCGTATAAGCTTATATGCTTCGCTTTCACTGCAATGCTTTTTTTGCATAATTATCTTTTTGGCGCGGTCTATTGTTTCGGTCTCTTCTTTGCTTCTTTGACCCGAGTATGAGCTTTTTGAGCCGAAGACCGAGGAGCTTGAAACGCACAGCGACGTAACGGCCGACACAAAGCTTTGCCTGTCAAGCGGCATATTCATATATGATGAATTTGAAGCTTGCAGGGGCGGAGTCTGACCGGAGGAGAGCAGAACTAAAATATCCCACGATTGGGGGAGCATCTGAATGAGCCTGCCCATGTTAAACGGAGAAATTCCGCAGCTTATTATAACGCCGCCCATAAGCGAGGAGCTTATAAGGCGCAGTGCGTCGGGCGCGCTTTTGACGTTAAAAGAGACACACAGACCCGATTGAGAGAGTACATTTTTTAGTTTTGATGTTGTGTTGTCGTCGGGGCAAAGCAACACTATGTCTCTCATTCTGATCCCTCACTCGGCGTCAATGTCTGTCGGTAACGTTTTTTATTATGTTGTTGACCTTTTCTCTGAGGTCGGAGCGTTTTTTTAGCTTGTCTTCAAACTGAGAAAGGCTGTAAAGAATGGTGGTGTGGTTTCTGCCGCCGAATTCCTGACCTATCGCGTTTGTGGACATACCCGTGAGCTCTCGCACAACATATATAGAAACCTGGCGCATTTCTACCGTGCCGGCGTCCTGTTTTTTGGAGCGTATATCGGAGGGCGAAGCGCCGTAGGTTCTTGCAACCTCTTGTATAATGCGGTCAACCGTGACCGGCTGAGGCTGATTGTCTACCATTATATCTTTAATTGCCGACTGGGCGGTGGTTATGCTCTTTGGCAAGCCCTGCATTGTGACATATGCCTGCATTTTTTTAACTGCGCCCTCAAGCTGACGGATATTATCTTTAAGCTTTTTGGCAATGTACTGAATTACATCGTCCGGCAAGTCAAAGTTGAGGTCTTCCGCTTTTCTTTTTATAATAGCCATTCTCGTTTCAAGATCGGGCGGCTGAATGTCTGCAATAAGTCCCCACTCAAAGCGGTTGCGGAGCCTGTCCTCAAGAGTTTCTATCTTTTTGGGCGGAAGATCCGAGGTGAGAACTATCTGATTGCCTGCCGTGGCTATCGCGTTAAAGGTGTGGAAAAATTCCTCCTGCGTGGAATCTTTGCCCGCGATAAACTGAACGTCGTCAACCAAAAGCACGTCCGCATTGCGGTATTTATCGTGAAAATCTGCCATATTCTTTTGCGCGATATAGTAAACAAGCTCGTTTGTGAAATCTTCACCGCGCGTATAAACTATGTTGGCGTTGGGGTTGTTTCTTTTTATCTCGTGGCATATGGCGTTGAGAAGGTGGGTTTTGCCGAGGCCGGAGTTGCCGTGAATAAACAGAGGGTTATATGCTCCGCCGGGGTTTGCGGCAACCGCAATGGCGGCTGCGTGAGCAAATTTGTTTGACGGACCCACAACAAACGACTCGAATGTGTCTTTGGTGGCTTTGCTCTCGTCCTCACTGCTGGAGGGCTCGGCATGGGAATAATCGAGAGAGTCGATTATCTCAATGTCAATATCAAAGCCCATTATATTATAGAATGCCTGCTTGAGCTTGTCGATAAATCTTGTCTCGACAAACTTCTTTTTAAAGCCGGAAACGGCGAGAACAACTTTTTCTTCGTCAAAGCTTACAAGCTCAATATCTTTAAACCATACGTCATATATGGATTCCGAAACGAGGGAACGACATTCGTCTTTTACCATTTCCCACAACTCATTAAATGAGTTCATTATACATCTCCTCCTAAAATAAAGAGCGAGGCTGTACCGGCGGCATGCCGACGCCGGTTGCACGGCCGCAAAGCATAAAACCTCATAATAAAAAAGTATATCACAAGTTATATTCTAATGCAATCCAAAAGCTTGTCAAAAATTTATTATTTTTTTATGAAATGTGCAAAACACGGGCGTTCGGCGCAGAAATAAAGGTTGACAAAGGACA
>OMEC01001068.1_pt1 | contig 12050 bp, 10 predicted proteins | sample 1673401 | NCBI WGS metagenome assembly OMEC01 (sample SAMEA103958110, study PRJEB25191) | human gut metagenome | reverse complement strand
CAGAAGCAGCGTACACGCCAGATCCGCCAGCGCTTCCGCCGTTTCGCACTGGGGGATCACCAGCGTTTCGGCATTGAAGTGGGCCATGGTGTCCAGCACGCTGCCCTGGGGGGCGGTGCCCCAGCCGTCCTTGCGGGAGGGACAGAAGCCCCGCTGGCCTACCGGGGCATATTTGGCGAAGCGGACGATGCGGCGCACGTCCTCAACGCTGCGGACGTCGGGGATGATAAGACCCTGCACGCCCACATCCAGCAGCTTCAGGATGGCGGGACGGCTGATCTCCCGCACCCGTGCCAGCGGCGTGACGCCCCGCAGCTCGGCGGCCCGTACCATGTCGGCGGTGGTCTCGGCCTCTACGGGACTGTGCTCGTTGTCCAGAATCACGAAATCCAGCCCCGCGCAGCCCAGACATTCCACCACGGCGGCGCTGCCGGTGCCTACGAAGGTGCCCAGCGGGCGCTTGCCCTGTGCCAGCTTTTCTTTTAATGTATTGTGCATTGCATGTTCCTCCTTGTGTCAAATGGTATTTGGCTGTATTGTACGTCAAACAGGCCGCCGCCGCAAGAGGGGAATGCGGGGAATGCGGAAAAGCCGGATCACTTGGCGATCCGGCTTTTCTGTTTGTGAGAGAAGTAATTATTGCGCGGCCAGCTCGTTGGCCTGTTCGGCGATGTGCAGCAGGTCGCTCCGCAGCGTTTGCAGCTGCTCGGCGCTGATGCCCCGCGTTACCAGACGGTTGGTTTCTTCGATCAGCGCCTCGATGGGCTTTTGCAGAGCGCGGCCCGCGTCCGTCAGGCAGACGATGATGCGGCGGCGATCCGTTTTGCAGTATTCCCGGACGATCAGAGATTTTTCCTCCAGACGGCCCATAATGCCGGTAACGGTGGAGGAGTCCAGACACAGGTGCTGGGCCAGCTGGGAGGGAGCCTGCTCGTCCTCGTCCCACAGGCATTTCAGCAGCGCGTACTGGATGGGCGTGACATTGAACTGCTGAAGCTGCTTTTTGAAGCACAGAAACACGGCGTTCTGCACGTTGGTCAACATGAAGTTGATACATTCATTCAATTGCATAAAAAAATCCCCCAATATAAACGATACCACTATCATAACGGAAAATTGCGCAATTTGTCAATGCAAAAAATAATTTGTACACAAAGAATGCGTTGACAAACAATTTGAAAACAAGTAAAATAGAAACGCGAACCTGCAACCAATTCTACTTACGGAGGTAAGCTATGGACTTTCAACTGAGCAAAATGCACCTGCTGCAGCAGGAATTGTTCCGTAAATTTGCCGAGACGGAGATCCGTCCTCTGGCAAAGGAGATGGACGAAAAGGAAGCCTATGATCTTGACCTGCTGGCCAAGATGCAGCGCTGCGGCTTCTTCGGTATCCCCTACAGCCGCCAGTACGGCGGCGCCGGCGCCGACACGCTGGCCTATACCCTGTGCATGGAGGAGGTCTCCAAGGTGGATGCCTCTACCGGTATCACTATTTCCGTGCACACCTCCCTGTGTTGCTCCTGCATCAACAACTACGGCACCGAGGAGCAGAAGCAGAAGTTCCTGCGTCCTCTGGTGGACGGCAGCCAGATCGGCTCCTTCGGCCTGACGGAGACCAACGCCGGCTCCGACGTACAGGGCGCCCAGACCGTGGCCGTGAAGGACGGCGAGGACTGGATCCTGAACGGCTCCAAGATCTTCACCACCAACTCCGGCTTTGCCGATGTGTGCATCGTCTTTGCTTTGACTGACCGCACGGTGCCTGCCGCCAAGGGTCTGACCGCCTTTATCGTGGATCTGAAGCACACCCCCGGCGTCACCGTCAGCGAGAATATCGAGCGTATGGGTATCCGCGCCGCCAGCAACTGCATCGTCACCTATGATAACGTCCGCGTGACCCCGGATCGTGTGCTGGGGCCTGTGGGCAAGGTTTTCAAGATCGCCATGGGCGCGCTGGACTGCGGCCGTATCGGCATCGCCGCTCAGGCGGTGGGTATCGCCCAGGGCGCGCTGAACGAGGCTATCAAGTACGGCAAGGAGCGCAAGCAGTTCGGCAAGCCCATCAACTCCTTCCAGAACACCCAGTTCAAGATGGCGGAGATGCAGACCAAGATCGACGCTGCCCGTCTGATGACATGGCGGGCCGCCATCGCCGAGGATCAGCACCAGAACTTCGGCCCGCTGGCCGCTATGGCGAAGCTGTTCGCCTCCGACGTGGCCAACGAGGTATGCCGCTTCGCCGTGCAGGCCATGGGCGGCTACGGCTACTGCCGCGAGTACCCGGTGGAGCGCATGCTGCGCGACGCCAAGATCACCGAGATCTACGAGGGAACCTCCGAGGTGATGAAGATGGTCATTTCCGGTTCCATGAAGCTGAAATAAGGAGGGGGAGAAGCATATGAAGATCGTTGTTTGCATCAAGCAGGTTCCCGATACCGCCGAGGTAAAGCTGGATCCCAAGACCAACACCCTGATCCGCGAGGGCGTGCCCAGCATCATCAACCATGACGACAAGGCCGGTCTGGAGGCCGCGCTGCGGCTGCGCGAGCAGGTGGGCGGCACCGTTACCGTGGTGTGCATGGGCCCGCCCCAGGCGGATGTGGCTTTGCGGGAAGCGCTGGCCATGGGCGCGGATGAGGCCTATCTGCTGTCCGCCCGTGAGTTCGGCGGCTCCGACACCTATGCCACCGCCACCATCATCGCCGCGGCGCTGAAGAAGATTGGGTTCGATCTGGTCATCACCGGCCGTCAGGCCATCGACGGCGACACCGCACAGGTAGGCCCTCAGATCGCCGAGCAGCTGGGCGTGCCCCAGGTCAGCTATGCCGAGGAGCTGACGCTGGAGGACGGCAGCGTAGTGGTCAAGCGCCAGTTTGAGGATCAGGCCCACATGCTAAAGGTGCAGCTGCCCTGTCTGGTGACGGCGCTGTCCGAGCTGGACGAGCCCCGGTATATGTCCACCTGGGGTATCGTGGACGCCTATAAGAAGGATGTTACGGTGTGGGGCTTCGACGACCTGAAGGATGCGCTGAATCCGGAGTGGATCGGCCTGAAGGGCTCTCCCACCAATGTGTTTATGTCCTTCGGCAAGCAGGCCAAGGCGGCGGGCACGGTGCTGAAGGGTCTCAGCGCCGACGAGGCCGTGGCGGCCATTATGGACAAGCTGATCCAGCGCCACATCATCTGACAGGAGGGACAAGAGATGAGCAAGAATATTTTCGTATTTGTTGAGCAGCGGGGCGGCAGCATCCAGAAGGTCAGCCTTGAGCTGATCGGCGAGGCCACCAGACTGGCCGCCGATCTGGGCGAGGCGGTGGTGGCCGTTCTCATGGGCCACAACATCGCCGACAAGGCCGACATGCTGTGCCAGTACGGCGCAGACGAGGTGCTGGTGCTGGATCATCCCGTGCTGGCGGAGTACACCACCGAGCCCTACGTCAAGGGCATGGAGTATGTGATCCGCAGCTATGCGCCCAACATTGTGCTGTTCGGCGCCAGCTCCATCGGCCGCGATATGGCACCCCGCATTGCCGGACGCATCCACACCGGCCTGACCGCCGACTGCACCCGTCTGGATGTGGATGTGGAGAAGTACAAGGGCTATCTGCGTGCGGCTACCTCTCTGCCGGAGGAACGCATCGAGAAGCTGGACACCACCGACCGCAACCTGAAGATGACCCGTCCCGCCTTCGGCGGCAACGTGATGGCTACCATCATCTGCCCCAACTACCGGCCCCAGATGGCCACGGTGCGCCCCGGCGTCATGGAGATGCCCCAGCGGGATATGAGCCGTCAGGGGAAGGTCACCGTGGTGGACGCGGGACTTTCGATGGACGACCGCAATGTGGAAATTTTGCAGGTGGTGCACGACGATAAGAAGCCCGTGGATATCACCGAGGCCAAGGTGCTGGTGTCCGGCGGCCGGGGTGTCGGCAGCGCCGAGGGCTACGCGCCTCTGCGTGAGCTGGCCGAAGTGCTGGGCGGCGAGGTGTCCTCCTCCCGTATCGGCGTGGACAGCGGCTGGATCGAGAAGGATCGTCAGGTGGGCCAGACCGGCAAGACGGTACACCCTGACCTGTACGTGGCCTGCGGCATCTCTGGCGCTATCCAGCATCTGGCTGGTATGGAGGGCAGCGAGTTCGTCATCGCCATTAACAAGGACGAGACCTGCCCCATGATGAAGCTGGCGGATCTGGGCATCGTGGGCGACCTGCACGTGATCGTGCCCAAGCTGACCGAGGCCATCAAGGCCTACAAGGCCGCGCAGAAGGTGGACTGAGGTGCCGGCCATGTATGAACATCTGCTGTTTGAGATCAAGGATTCTATCGCGTACATCACCATCAACAATCCCAAGTCCCTGAATGCCCTGAACACCGCCACGCTGACGGAGCTAAACAAGTGCCTTGCCCAGCTGGAAAAGCGCAAGGACGCCCGTGTGGTCATCGTCACCGGCAGCGGGGCCAAGGCGTTTGTGGCGGGCGCGGATATCTCCGAGATGGTCAATGCCACCTCGGAGGAGGGGCGCACCATGGCGCTGCTGGCGGACGAAGCCTTCTGCCGGTTGGAGCGGATGCCTCAGGTGAGCATCGCCGCCGTGAACGGCTATGCACTGGGCGGCGGCTGTGAGCTGGCCATGGCCTGTGATATTCGTATCGCCGCCGACAGCGCTGTGTTCGGCCAGCCGGAGTGCGGTCTGGGCATCCTGCCGGGCTTCGGCGGCACCCAGCGTCTGCCCCGGCTCATCGGCAAGGGCCGGGCCAAGGAGCTGATCTTCACCTGCGACCGCATCGACGCCCAGGAGGCCTATCGCATTGGCCTTGCCAACAAGGTGGTGCCCAAGGAGGAGCTGATGGCGGCCTGCGAGACCATGGCCCGGAAGATCCTGTCCAAAGGCAGCTATGCTGTGACGCTGGCGAAGGCCTGCGTGGAGAGCGGCATGGACATGGATATCGAAAACGGCCTGCGGATGGAGGCCACCACCTTCGGTATGTCCTTCGCCACCCACGACAAGGCGGAGGGAATGCGGGCATTTCTGGAAAAACGTCCGGCGCAGTTTACGGACTGAGCTTGGCGGCGGGCGGATAGATAAAATAAAATTCCTCCGGGCGTATGCCCGGAGGAATTTTATTTTCAGGAAGCAGGGAGGTGAAAGAAAACAACGGGCTGCATGAAAAAGAGAGAGGAGGGGTAGTTCAATGTTTTTTCGGCAGATGAATACAACGTCCTATCGCGTCTCCACATGCCTCCATAAAGGCTTCTGAAAAGCTTGGGTGCGCATGGATCATGTCAGCGGTTTCCTCTACGGTCATCTCAGCACACATTAGCGCCGTGGGCTCCGCAATCATCTCGGCAGCCTGTGCGCCGAAAATGTGAACGCCGCAGAACTCGGAATACTTCTCCAGCATAATGACCTTGACGTATCCCTCCGGCTCGCCGCAGGACAGGGCCCGGCCATTGGCGGCAAAGGGGAATTTGCCGATACGCAGGGCGTCACGGCCATACTTGGCCACCGCCTCGTCCTCCGTCATACCCACAGAGGCCACCTGCGGGATAGCGTACACGCAGGAAGGAACAAAAGACAAATCCACTGTCTTGTGCCCGCCCATGGCGTTTTCCGCTGCCGTCTCACCCATCTTGAAGGCGGTATGGGCCAGCATCAGACGGCCATTGATATCGCCTGCGGCGTAGATGTGGGGCACGCTGGTGCGCATGCCGTCGTCTACTACCACCTTGCCCTTTTCGGTGCGGATGGTATCCTTCAGCGCACCGAGGCAGCTCAGGTCGGTGCCCCGGCCTACAGACAGCAGGATCTTGTCGGCCTCCAGCTTACTGCCGTCGGCACAGTGCAGGAAGGTCTTGCCGTTTTCACTGCGGATCTCCGTGATCTTGACGGAGGTGCGCACGTCGATGCCGCTTTTGATGAGAGACTCCTTCAGGGAGTCCGCCAGCTCACGATCCATCAGGGGGATCAGCCGGTCGGTGGCCTCCACGATGGTCACGTGGCTGCCGAAGGGCGCGAAAGCGCAGGCCAGTTCGCAACCGATGACGCCGCCGCCGATAATGACCAGCTTGTCCGGCAGCTCCTTGAGAACCAGAATCTCCGTGCTGGTCAGCACGTTGGGATTGTCGATGCCGGGGATGGGGATGCGGGTGGCCACAGAGCCGCCGCACAGAATGATGGAGTCCGCCGTGTAGGTCTTGCCGCCGCAGGCGATCTCATGCTCACCGGACAGGGCGGCCTCGCCCTTTACCACTGTGACGCCGTTGGAGCGCAGCAGCGCGCCTACGCCGCCGGTCAGCTGGCGAACCACGTGATCCTTGTTGGCCACCACCTTCTCCATGTCCACGGAGGTGGCGGGATCGTTGATGACGCCGTGCTGGACGGCCTTGTGGATATCGCGGATCATGTCCGCCGTTTTCAGAAAGGTCTTGGTGGGGATACAGCCCCGGTTCAGGCAGGTGCCGCCCAGCTCGTCCTTTTCAAACAGCACCACCTTACCGCCCAGCTGGGCGGCGCGGATAGCCGCCACATAACCGGCGGGGCCGCCGCCGATGACGGCCACCTGATAGGTCATTTCTGCCATGGCACGCCCTCACTGCACCAGAAAGAGCTCCGGCGTTTCCAGATACTCTTTCATGGTCTTCATGATGGAGCCCACCTCGCCGCCGTCGAATACGCGGTGGTCGTAGGTAACGGACAGCACCATCATGGTGCGGATGCAGATCTGGCCCTGATACACGGCGGGCTTTTCCACGCAGCGGCCAAAGCCGATGATGCAGGACTGGGGTGCCGGCAGAATGGGGTTGAAGTTATCCACCGGGAAAATGCCCATATTGGTCAGGGTGAAGGTGCCGCCCTGCTGGTCGTCGGCGGTCAGCTTGCGGTCACGGGCCCGTACCACCAGGTCGCGCATGGCGAGACTCAGTTCCACCAGACTCATTCGATCCGCGCCGTGGACAACAGGGGAGGTCAGGCCGTAATCGGTGGCTACCGCCATGCTGAGATTCACGTCGGGATAGCAGAGGATCTCGGTATCGGAGAAGCTGGCGTTGGCCAGCGGATGGGTCTTGAGCATCTTGACCGCCGCATAGCTGAGCAGGTCGTTGATGGTGATCTTGGTGCCCAGCTCGTCCTTGTGGGCCAGCAGACGCTGACGCAGCGCCATCAGCTCGGTAACGTCGATCTCCACGGAATCGGAGGTCTGAGCCATGGAGTGCAGGCTGTTGAACATATTGCGGGCAATGGCCTTGCGGATGGGCGTCAGGGGGATGCGGGTGATCTCACGCTGGGCGGGTGCGGCAGCCTTCAGTACGTCGTTCTTGCAGATCTTGCCGTCGTGGCCAGTACCGGACACGGCGGAGAGGTCTACGCCGTTTACCTCGGCGTACTTCTTCGCCAGCGCCGTGGCGTTGACTGCGCCGCTCTGGGCGGCGGCCAGCACGTCGCTGGCACGCACCTCTCCGGCAGGGCCGCTGGCGGTCACTGCCGCCAGCTCCACACCTTTTTCCGCCGCCAGCTTTTTGGCGTAGGGAGTGGCGGCCACGGAGCCGTTCGGCACAGGCAGCTTCGGGGCGGGCGCGGCGGTCTCCGCTGCCGTCTCAACAGGAGCGGCAGCGGGTGTATCGGCGGCGGCGACCGGCGCGTCGGGGATCTTCTCACCGGGCTGGCCGATGTAGCCGATGGTTTGCAGCACGGGAACGGTGGTTCCATCCTCGATGAGCTTGGCCAACAGAATGCCAGTGGCGGGGGCCTCGGCCTCCATGGTGATCTTGTCGGTCTCGATCTCCATGATGGGCTCGTCCTTCTCCACATGGTCGCCGATCTCCTTCAGCCAGCGGATCAGGCGGCCCTCCTTCATGTCCATGCCGGCTTTCGGCATAAATATCTCAGTCATATAACGTCTCCTTGTGTCACATCAGGCTCTTGACCTGCGCGATGATCTTGTCCACGGTGGGGAAGGTCTCCCGCTCCAGATTGGGGTTGAAGGGGATGGGGCAGCTGAGCGCACCCAGACGGCGGATCGGCGCGTCCAGATAGTAGAACGCCTCGCTGTCGGCGATCTGACCGGCAATCTCGCCGCCGAAGCCGCCGAACTGCACCGCCTCGTGTACGATCAGGGCGCGGTGGGTCTTCTTGACGGACTCCACGATGGTCTTGGTGTCCAGGGGCACTAGGGAGCGGATGTCCACCACTTCCACGTGGATGCCTTCCTCGGCCAGCTTTTCGGCAGCCTGAAGGCTCATCTGCACCATGCGGCCATAAGTAATGATGGAGCAATCAGCACCTTCGCGCTTCACGTCGGCTACGCCCAAGGGAATGGTGTACTCCTCTTCAGGGACCATGCCCTTGGTACGGTACAGGGTCTTTTGCTCCAGGAACATGACGGGGTTGTCGTCCCGGATGGCGGTTTTCAGCAGGCCCTTGGCGTCGTAGGGGGTGGAGGGGATCACCACCTTCAGGCCGGGGAAGTGAGCCAGACAGGCCTCAAGGCTCTGGGAGTGCTGGGCGGCGGCTCCGGTGCCAGCACCGGCAGCGGTGCGCATGACCATCGGCACCTTCACCTTGCCGCCGAACATGAAGCGCATCTTGGGCGCTTCGTTGGCCAGCTCGTCAAAGCAGACGCACATGAAGTCAGAGAACATCAGCTCAACGATGGGACGCATACCGGCCATGGCGGCGCCAATACCGGCACCAACATAAGCCTGTTCAGAGATGGGCGTATTCATGATTCGGTCTTTGCCGAACTTTTCCAACATGCCGCGGGAGACGCCGAAAGCGCCGCAGTATTCGGCGATATCTTCACCCATCATAAAGACGTTTTCATCACGCTGCATTTCTTCGCACATGGCATCGTTGATGGCCTGCGCGTATGTGATCTCTTTCATAGTAGCCATGGTTTGCATCCTCCTTTTTACGCGTAGACGTCGTTGAGCAGGTCGTCCACAGACGGCTCAGGGCAGCTTTTGGCATATTCCTCGGCGGCGTCAATGGCGTTGGCGGCCGCCTGAGCCATGTCGTCAAGCTCCTGCTCGGTGGCGATGCCGTTTTCCACCAGGTACTTGCGGAAAGCCTTGATGGGGCACTTCTTTTTCCAGGATTCAATTTCCTCCTTGGTGCGGTACAGGTTGCCGTCACTCTTGGAGTGACCGGAGATACGGTAAGTGTTCTCCACCACCAGCATGGGGCCCTTGCCGGAAGCCACGTACTCGCGGGCCTCCTTGATGGTCTGGTAGACCTCCAGCACGTTGTTGCCGTCGATGGAGCGGGCGGGCATGTCAAAGGGGTAGGCACGCTTGGAGATGTCGGTGTCCTTCATGGCCTGCGCGATGGGGGTGGACATGCCGTAGGTATTGTTGACGCAGACGAACAGGGTGGGCAGCTGCCAGACGGCGGCCAGGTTCATGGCCTCCCAGGTGGCACCCTCGTTGCTGGTGCCGTCGCCGAAGAAAACAAGGGAGATGCGATCCTTCTCGCCCCGCTTCTTGATGGCCAGCGCGGTGCCGTTGCACATGACGGCGCTGGCGCCCAGAATGCCGTCGGCGCCGAAGTAGTGGATGTCGGGGTCGGCAATGTGCATGGAGCCGCCCTTACCCTTACACACGCCGGTCTCGCGGGCCAGGATCTCGGCCATCATATTATTGACGCTGATGCCTTTGCAAATGGCCTGACTGTGACCACGGTGTGTGCCGAACACATAGTCCTGCGGCTTCAGGGCGGCGATAGTGCCAGCTGCGGTAGCCTCCTCACCAATGCCCAAATGGGTAGTGCCGTGAACAAGTCCTTTGGAGAATAACCACTGGACGTGTTCTTCAAAATTGCGGGCTAAATTCATGTTTTCCCACATTTTCAGCAGAAGCTCTCTGCTGATCCCGGTCTCATCGCCGGACGTAACGGTTTTGCTGTCAAGTGTACTCAATGGAACCGCTCCTTTCATTTTCGCTGCACGGGGCGTGCGGCTGTTAGCTGTGTGATATGCCCGACAAAGCGGCGTCAGCGCGGGCGGCCAGCTCTGCCTGACGGGCGAAATCCTGCCGCAGGGACTGGTACAGCCCCCGGTAGGTCTGATAATACTCGTTATAAACTGCGGTATGGGCGGCGATGGGCTCGGTGGTGGAGACCAGCTGCACCATGGCCTGACACGCCTGATCGGCGGAGGGGAACAGTCCCGCCGCCACACCGGCCAGAATGGCCGCTCCCGCGGCAGGCGCTTCGCCCACGTTGGTCATGCAGACGCTCTGGCCGAAAATGTCGGCCTGCATCTGCCGCCACAGGGCGCTTTTTGCGCCGCCGCCCGCCACGCGGATCTGGGAGATCTCCACACCGGCGGCGCGGATGATCTCCACCGTGTCCCGCAGAGAGAAGGTGACGCCCTCCATTACGGCGCGGCACAGCGCCCCCAGATCGCTCTGATAGCTGAGTCCGAAGAATACGCCGCGGGCGTTGGGGTCTACATAAGGGGTGCCTTCGCCGCCCAGATAGGGCAGAAAGACCAGACCGCCGCAGCCGGGCTGCTGCTCGGCGGCCAGACCGGTCATGTAGTCGTAGATGCTTTCGCCGCGTGCCGCCAGCGCTTCCTTCTGCGGGGCGAAAAACGTGTCCCGCATCCATTTGAAGGAGCCGCCTGCGCCCAGCGTGCAGCCCAGAAAGCTGTACTGGCCGGGAACGGCGTGGCACTGGCTGTACATTCCGTGGGGCTCCGGGTCGATAAAGGGCGCGGCGCTGCATCCAAATACCACGCCGGAAGTGCCGATGGTGCTGCAGATGGTGCCGGGCCGGGTCACACCCATGCCCACGCCGCCTGCCTCCTGATCGCCTGCCCCGGCGGCCACGGGGATACCGGGCCGAAGGCCCCAACGCTCCGCCACGTCAGGCAGCAGGCATCCCGCCACGTCCTGACTTTCCAGCAGCCGCTCCGGCACCAGCTCACGGGACAGGCCCGCCGTCCGGAACAGCCGGTCGGACCATTGCCGGGAGGGCAGATCCAGCAGCCATGTGCAGGAGGCGTCGGATACCTCGCTGGCGATCTCGCCGGTCATTTTCCAGCGCAGATAGTCCTTGGGAAACAGCACCTTGCGGATGCTGTCAAAGACCTCCGGCTGATGCCTGCGCAGCCACAGCAGCTTGGCCGCCCAGAAGCTGGGCAGGCAGTAGTTGGCGGCATAGCGCATGGTCTCCTCCGGCGTGAGCCGGGCGTTCAGTTCCTCCGCCTCGCCGCAGGAGCGCTGATCCATCCAGATCATGCAGGTGTCCGCCACGGTGCCATCACGCCGCAGCAGTACACTGCCCTGCATCTGGCCGGACAGGCCGATGCCGGCGATGCGCCGCCCCACACCGGAGACGGCCACCGCCTGACGGACAGCCCCGTCACAGGCGTCCCACCAGTCGGCGGGACGCTGCTCTGCCCAGCTGGGCCGGGGCGTTATCACGTCGCATTCCTGATAGCCGCTGCCGCAGATCACGCCGGCGGTATCCATAACGATGGCCTTGACGCCGCTGGTTCCGGCGTCGATGCCCAGTAAATACTCTTGCATGTGTTATCCTCCGATGGAAACGATGAACCCCCGCTGCCGCAGCAGTGCCGCCAGCGCGTCGATATGCTCCTGCGGCACGGTGGCGTCCGGCATGGTGTAGGGCTGCTGGATCACGGCGTATTTGCTCTCGCCCAGTCGGTGGAAGGGGAGAAGGTCGATCTCGCGGATGCCATGGGCCGCCGCCAGCTCCGCCGTGCGGGTGATGTTCTCCACGCTGTCGTTGACGTTGTGGATCAGGGGCACGCGGACGATCACCTCCGCGCCGCTGTCGGCCAGGCGGCACAGGTTGTCCAGGATCTGCCGGTTGGACACGCCAATGTACGAACGGTGCACCGCGTCGTCCGTGGATTTTACGTCATAGAGCACGCGGTCGCACTGGTCGGCCACCGCCTTCAGGTGCTCGTAGGGGGCGAAGCCGGCGGTTTCGATGGCGGTGTGGATGCATTGCTCCCGCAGGGCTGCCAGCACCGCGGCGGCAAACTGCCATTGCAGCAGCACCTCGCCGCCGGAGAGCG
>OMEC01001067.1_pt1 | contig 12052 bp, 8 predicted proteins | sample 1673401 | NCBI WGS metagenome assembly OMEC01 (sample SAMEA103958110, study PRJEB25191) | human gut metagenome | reverse complement strand
CCGTGGGAAGCCGAATCGCAGGATTCGCAGTCCTCCTATAATGACTCGACGCAGGAGCCTCGTTCACAGGAATTTCGGAAAATCTACGGTGAGGAAGACGGTGCGGATTGGTGGAAGACTGCCGCGCAGGAAGAAGCAAAGGACGCTTCGGGCGTTGACCAATATGACGATGCAAAAACATGGAGCTGGGCACCGTATGAAACGCTCTATCGGACGGACGGCAGCTGCATGGGGCTGGTGCGGGAGGCCGATGGTACGCGGCACATCGGTGAAGTTCCAGACACAAAGGTCTGGATTCGGCTGAAGGACGGCACGCTTCTTTCTGACGAGCCGTTTGACGCCTGCATCGACTATATGGGCACGCCGGAGGGTGAGGTCTACTGCATCCGAAACGGCACTGGCTACCGCTATACCGTCAGCGCCGGAGACGGAAGCTTTTACCTCAGCGAAGTGGACGAGCCGAAAACTTTGGAGGAAGACCATTTCGGCTATCGTCTGCGCGCTACCCGCTGGGACAGCCGTGAACCGTGCTATGGCATTGTGACCGCAGACGGAGCAGAGGTGATCGCGCCGGTCTATGAGCGCGTGGAGATCCCATTCCCGGATCGCTTCCTGCGCTATGAGGGTGGCGCGTCGCAGGGGCCGGTCATGGGCCGGTGCCGGCTAACGGACGAGAACGGGAATACGCTTTGTGCGCGCTTCCATTGGATCGATTACAGCGTATTTGACGATGGCTATATCGGCATTGCGGTATGTTACGGTGAACGTGCGGCATATCCGTGCTATGACGAGGACGGCCAGCCGATGCCGGAGGGGTATTGGCTCGTGGATTGGGACGGAAAGCTTTGCAGCGAGCGCTTTGCGAAGCTTTCCTTTGGTGACAGTGATGGGACGCACGCGGCGTCAGAAGACGATGTCCTGCGCGTCCTGCGCGAAGATGGCACAGAAGAACTGCTGCCGGTCGCAGAGCTGCTGCTTCCGTAGCTTAGATGGAAAGACAGGAGGATTTCTTATGCTGAGAGAAGTATTGACCGTTTCAGCGCTGATTCTGGCCGTCCTTCTGGTGCGGGCAATTTTCAAAAACCGCGTGCCGAAGCGGATGGTCTATACGCTCTGGCTGGTGGTGCTGGTGAAGCTGTGTCTGCCGGGGACGCTGGTTTCGCTGCCGGTGCTTCCGGCAGAGGAAGCGGCCGCGCCGGTGCAGCGCGTGGAACTGCCCGCGCAGCCTCTCCCGGCGCAGCAGCCTGCGCAGGCTGTAACACAGCCGCAGACACCTGTGCAGCAGCCAGCCTCCCCGGCGCAGGAGGCTGCGGAAGCGCCCGCAAAGCCGCTGACAGCGATGCAGATCTTTCAGATCGTCTGGGCGGGCGGGAGTGCGCTGCTCGGACTATGGTTGCTGGGCACATGGCTGGTATTTACGGTTCGGCTTCACAAGAGCCGGCGCTTTCTTGGCAGACACGGCAGGACGCGTATTTACATTTCCAGCACGGTCAAATCGCCGTGTCTGGCCGGGCTGGTTCCGGCGGTGTATCTGACGGAGGACGTGCTGCAAACGCCTGAAACAGAATTGATTTTACGCCATGAACTGACGCATCTGCGGCATCTGGATCATCTGTGGTCGTTCTGTCGGACGGCGGCGGTGATTGTCTATTGGTGGAACCCGTTCATCTGGCTGGCTGCGATTTGTTCCAAGCGCGACGCGGAGCTGGCGTGCGACGAGGCTGTCGCCGCCGGGCTTTCGGACGCGCAGCGCCTCGCCTACGCACGGACGATTCTGGCGCAGACCCCGCGTAAGGCCGCGGCTCTGAGCCTCGCCGGGCCGCCGGTCAGGGAGCGCATTTTGTTCCTGACGAAAAAACAGCGCACAAGCGTTCTGTGCGTCATTCTGGCGCTGCTGCTCATCGTGTCTGCCGCTGGGTGCTCGATTGCGGAGCTGACGCGGCAGAAATCGGGAGAGATCACGCTGCCGAAGAAAACACAGACAGCTCAGGTCGAAACAACGACGAATATCACGCCGCAGGCGGATGCATGGCGGGAAGCAAATCTTCCGACTGAGTACGATCTGCTTGGCTGCTGTGACTTTGTGGACTGGTTCATTTTACTTACCGGCAGCAAAGCCCCCGGCTCGTCTGAGAATACCGGGTATACCGCATTTCAGGCGTTTGTGGTTCAGAAGGACGGCGAAGATTACACACTTGCAGCGTGGAACGGCACATCTGAATGGGATTCATCCGTCGGCTTCATGGTACATACGCTTGTCACAAACGACAGAACCGTGATCTATGGATTTACAACGGACACTGTCTTTGGCGTGTGGGATCAGGAGAATCGGCACGACGTTTCGTTTGACGAGATAACTGTGACCTTTCAGGATAGCAGTATCCCCTTGACGCGTTCGATTGACCCCGGAAAGCCGTTTCTCACATTCTCCGAGGGCACGCGAAGCATCGCTGATATCTCTTTTTCCGACGGTGAGCGGACGGCAAACTGGTCAGATGTATCGGGAGACGGACTGAACGAGCCGTCAGAACCGCTTGACAGCGCACCGCTTCTCTCGAAAAAGTCTTCCTGCACGACCTCGCTCCCCATCCCGGCCTCTTCCATGTTCGGTCTGACCGGGCGGGAGGCGGTGCTCTTTGACGCGGCAGTCGCGCAGCGGTATCCGCGCAGCGACAATGATATCGTGCTGCCGAGCCTGCGCGAGTATGGTTCGTTTGAGGAAAACGGGAAAACCGTCGTCATATGCGACCTGCATTACGATTTTTACTATGACTACACCGGCCCCGACTGGGAGTGGAACGGAGGCGGCGCAACGACAGTGGCAAGATTCGAGCTGGATGCGCCGGGCAATGTCTGCACAGGATTTGCGGAGTACCCGAGCGGGAGTTTGAGTGACTGGATCCGCGATTTCTGCGGCCCGCTTGCCGTGCAGAATGCGGACGGCGCGTGGGGATTGCCGGAAGCGTCCGGAGACTGGTTTCCAGCAGACATGAATCTGCTCCAGCAGTATTTGGAGGTGATTGCCTCCCTTGCCCCGTCAAGCGGCGAGTCTGCGGAGGCTGTTCTTCAGGATGATACGATTTGGTCGCGCGTCCACGAAAAGCTGGACTATGCACACTGGGAGCAGGACATGACGGCGGAATATGAGGATATCGTTCGGAAATTTCAGATCGAGGACAGCAAAATGAGCGATCTGCCGGGCGATGTTTCCCAGTGGCCGCGCTATTATTCCGCGTTTGTTGACTATTTCAGCGCTGCAAACGCCGACCTGCGGTATCTGGACGCAGATACCATCTGGACGAAGGACTTATCGGAAGACCGGCAGTCGCTGATCGTCACGCTGACGCGGGCGGACGTCATATTGATGCTCTCCTATTCGCTCCAGACCTCGCAGATCACGGAGGTCAGCACGCGCCGGAACGCAGTTCTGCAGAGCGTGACCGGGGATTCCATCACGGCCGAGCATATTACGCTGCTGAATGCCTCTCTCGAAGAGGATCTGCAAACGCTCAAGGCGCTGAATATTCCACCGCAGAATTATTATTATGGATATTACCGGGTCGATTCCGGCGAACTTTACACCTATAAAGTCGACCCGAACGCATCCGTCACGATCTACGATATCGAGCAGGAATATGGCGCAGGCGAGGACCGGCTGTATACGTTCAAAACATGGCGGGACTTTGCCGCCGCCGTGCAGGAAAACGAAGGGCTGCTCGTCCAGCCGTATACGCTTACGCTGAAAAACGGCGTCGTTATCAAAATCGAGGAAAAATTCTATAATTAAAAAAACTGCCCGCAGAGCTTCGGAGCTGCGGGCAGAGTTTTTTATGGAGCGCGTTATGATGCCTGTTCGAACTGGCTGTTGTAGAGGGCGGCGTAGAAGCCGTTTCGCTGCATGAGTGTTTCGTGCGTGCCGCTTTCGATGATGTCGCCGTCCTTCATGACGAGGATGAGGTCGGCGTTTTTGATCGTCGACAGACGGTGGGCGATAACGAAGCTGGTGCGGTTTTCCGTCAGCTTATCCATGGCGCGCTGGATGAGCAGCTCCGTGCGCGTGTCGACAGAGCTGGTCGCCTCGTCGAGGATGAGCATGGGCGCGTTCTGGAGCATGGCACGGGCGATGGTCAGCAGCTGCTTCTGCCCGGCGGAAATGCTGGTGCTCTCGGACAGGACAGTGTCGAAGCCGTCTGGCAGCGAACGGACGAATTTATCCAGCCCGCAGGCGCGGCAGACGCGATTTAATTGTTCATCGGTCACGTCCGACAGATTGTAGACAAGATTTTCCCGGACGGTGCCCTCAAACAGCCATGTGTCCTGCAGGACCATGCCGAACAGCTTGTGCACGTCCTCGCGGCTGAGCGCAGATGACGGCACACCGTCAATTCTGATGCAGCCGTCGGAGATCTCATAGAACCGCATGAGCAGGTTGACCATGGTCGTCTTGCCAGCGCCGGTCGGGCCGACGATGGCGACCTTCTGGCCGGGGGCGACGTGGGCGGAGAAGTCCTTGATGATGATCTTATCCGGTGAATCCGGGTAGCTGAAGCGGACGTGCTCGAAGTCGACCTCGCCGCGCACGGGGCGGGGCAGCTCCGGTTTTTCCGATTCATCGGGCAGTTCCTCGCTGCCGAGGAAGTCAAAGATGCGGTGCGCGGAGGCGGAGGCTGTCTGCAGGTTCGTCATGCCCTGCGCGATTTGGGTGAGGGGAGAGGTGAACAGGCGCACATACAGGATGAACGAGACGATCACGCCGATATCGATGATGCCCTGGATCGCGAGGATCGAGCCGAGCACGCACACGGCGACATAGGACAGGTTGCCGATGACATTCATGAGCGGCTGCATGACGCCGGACAGGAACTGCGAACGCCAGTTCGCGTCGTAAACAGCGTCGTTCAGCGTGTCAAAGGTCTTGCCGACAGGCTCTGCCGCGCGGGAAATGCGCACGACCTCGTGGCCGGAATACATTTCCTCGACATAGCCGTTCAGTTTGCCGAGGCTTTCCTGCCGGGCGGTAAAGTATTTCTGCGAACGGGACATGATGAGCACGACGAGCAGCAGCCCGACGAGCGTAATGCCCAGCGCGGCAAGCGCCAGCCGCCACTCGGTCACGAACATCATGATGAGGCAGCCGGCAAACTGCGTCGCGGCGGAGATGATTGTCGGCAGGCTGTTGGTCAGCCCCTGCTGGAGCGTGGAGACATCGTTGGTGATGCGGCTGAGAATATCGCCCTGTGCATGAAAGTTGAAGTATTTCTGCGGCACCCGGTTGATCTTTTCGGACAGCTCCGCGCGCATACGGTAGGACATTTTGAGCGTGACGCTCGCCATGATATAGTGCTGGATGAAGCCAAAGAGCGCGCTCAGGCCGTAAATGACGGCAAGCAGTATGCCGACTCTTGCAATGGCTGCAAGATCAATGCCGCCGAGCAGGCCGTCGGACATGATGGTCGCGATCTTACCGACCTGATCCGGGCCGATGATGGTCAGCACGGCGCTGAGCGCCGCCAGCACGAGCGCCAGAATGACGACGCCGAGGCTCCTGCGCATATACGCGCTCAGGTCGTTCAGAGCGCCTTTGGGATCCGTTTTTTCTGTTGGACGCATATTGGGCCTCATTTGGATGCGCCTCCTTTCTTGAGCTCTTCCTCGCTCAGCTGCGACATGGCGATCTCGCGGTAGACCGTGCAGGACGCCATCAGTGCGTCATGCGTGCCGAGTCCGGCAATCTCGCCGCGGTCGAGCACGAGGATCTGATCGGCATTACGGATGGTGCTGATGCGCTGGGCGACGATGATCTTCGTCGTGCCGGGCAGCTGCTTTGCAAGCCCTTCGCGCAGGGTCGCGTCGGTCTTATAGTCCAGCGCGGAGAACGAATCGTCGAAAATCAGAATTTCCGGCGTTCTTGCCAGCGCACGCGCGATGGAAAGCCGCTGCTTCTGCCCGCCGGAGACGTTCCGGCCAAGCTGGGCGATGGGATGTGCGGCCTTTTCAGGGTATTTGTCCACAAATTCCGCAGCCTGCGACAGGGAAAGCGCGGCTTGCAGCGACGCGTCCGTCTTTTCTGCTGCGCTCTGCCCGAAAAAGACATTGTCTTCAACCGTGCCGGAGAACAGAACGGCCTTCTGCGTCACATAGCCGAGCTTGTTGTAAAGCGCGTCGAACGTATACTCGCGCACGTCCAGCCCGTCTACAAGGACAGTGCCAGCCGTCGCGTCGTAAAAGCGCGGAATGAGGGAGGCCAGCGTCGTCTTGCCGCTGCCGGTCGCGCCGATGATGGCCAGCGTCTGGCCCTTTTCTACCTTGAAGCTGATATGCTCCAGCTCATCCGCAGCCGCGCCCGGATAGCGGAAGGAGACATCGCGGAACTCGACCGTGCCGGTCCCGCTGCCCTCTGTCTTCGCGCCGGGGACGACGTGCGGCTTTGTGTCCAGCACCTCGTTGATGCGCTCTGCCGAGACCTGCGCCTGCGGCACGAGCATGAAGATCATCACGAGCATCATAAAGGACATCACAACATAGGTCGCGTAGGTGCTGAACACCAGCACGTTTGTGAACATCGTCAGCCGTGCGGCGGGATCTGTCAGCGCGATCGACTCGACCAGCGCCGCGCCGACCCAGTAGACGGCGAGCGCCAGCCCGTTCATGCCGAAGCCGAGCATCGGCTGGAGCAGGGCGAACAGCCGCTGGTTTTTCAGCTGCAGGTTCATCATCTCGCGGCTGGGGCCGTCGAATTTCCGGTTCTGATAGTCCTCCGCGCCGAAGGCATGGACGACGTTGATGCCGGTCAGATTTTCCCGCGCGACGCGGTTGATCTGGTCGGTCTTTTTCTGCACCTGACGGAACCGGGGCAGGCAGCTGGACATGATCAGCAGCACCATCACAACGATTGCCACAACGAAGCCGCCCGTTACCGCCGAGAGCGTCCAGCTTTTGCCGAGGATCTTGATGATGGCCCAGACGGCCATGATCGGGGCCTTCATGAGCATCTGCAGGCCCATGGCGACGATCATCTGAATCTGGGTAATATCGTTGGTCGTTCTGGTGATGAGGCTGGGGACAGAAAAGGACTGCATTTCCTCGCTGCCCGCGTCCATGACATGGTGGAACAGGTCGGCGCGGACGGAAAAGCTGAAGCCGGAGGCCGTCTTTGCCGCGAGATAGCCGCAGCCGACAGCCAGAACGGCGCTGGCCAGCGTACACAGGAGCATCTCGCCGCCGACGGATAAAATATCCGCTGTGACGCTGCCGGGGGTTTTGATGAGCGTGGTGAGCCGGGTCATGTAATCCGGCAGCTTCAGGTCGAAATAGACCTGCGCCACGACGAGAACTGCGCACAAAAGCGCCATCAGCGCCTCGCGCTTTCGCATACGCTTGAGAAGTTTGATCATGGGGGGTTACATCTCCGTTCCTTTGGGATTTTCCATGCGGATCCGTTCGATATTGCGTTCAAAGGCGGCCACGCAGCGGCGGAAGTGCGCTAAGTCCTCCGCACGCAGGCCCTCGGTGAGCCGGTCGGCGAACGACTTTTGCAGCCTGCGGCCCTGCTCGATGACGGGCGCTGCCTTTTCGGTCAGCACGAGCGCCGTCTTGCGCCGGTCGCCGGGGACAGGCTGCCGCTGCAGAAAGCCCTCGCCCACAAGCCGGTCAATATGAAACGACACGATCGCGGGCTTCAGTCCGCGCATCCGGCAGATCGCGCCCGCCGTCTCGCAGCCGGGATTATTCGCCAGAAACAGCAGAATATCCGCCGCCGCAGGCGGCAGACCGGTTTCCGCGCACAGCGGCGAAAGCGCGGCGTGATAGGCGTCAGAAAAGCGTGCAGCATTGGCAAACATGGCAGACGCGGTCAGAAGGGGTTCCGGCATGAGTTAAGACCTCCAATATCGAACTGTTCAATATTGAATTAAATCATACACGAAAAATATGAAAAGTCAAGGAACGATTTGTGAACATTCCTTGACTTTTCGAAAGCCGAAAGCAGCATCCAAGGCTCCTCTTCTAAGGGAAGCAATCTGATATGCTGAACACGCCCTGCGAGAAGCCTCGCAGGGCGTGTTGTGCGGTGCGGTTACCGTTCTTCGCGGAAGTACGGGATGCCGAGGGACTGAGGCGGCTGATCCTCCTTCTTTTTGCGCATGGAGACCATGAGCAGGACAAGGATCGTGACCACGTAGGGGAGCATCTTGAACAGCTCCAGCGTGCTTCTGGACAGGCCGGGGATGTAGTTATACGCCCAGTAGAGAACGCCGAACAGATACGAACCCCAGATCGCGCGCAGAGATTTCCACGTTGCGAAGATGACCAGCGCGACGGCCAGCCAGCCGAGGGCTTCGATCGTGCCCTGGTTCTCCCAGGTGCCCTTGATGTAGTTCATGACGTAGTACGTGCCGCCGAGGCCGGAGATACCGGCGCCGATGCAGGTGGCAAGGTACTTGTACTTTGTGACGTTGATACCGGCAGCGTCAGCCGTGGCGGTATTTTCGCCGATGGCGCGCAGGCTCAGGCCCGTGCGGGTCTTCGACAGGAAGAACCAGATCGCAACGGCGAGGATGATCGCCACATAGGTCAAAAAGCCGTAGGAGAACAGGAGCGTGCCCAGACGGAGCTTGCCGGTGAAGCCGTCAAAGAAATTGACGAGGGAAAGCGAGTAGTTGCGGAATGCCTGCGAGGTCACGGCTACGGAGACCTGGCCGACGCCGCCGGCGAGCTTGTTGAGGCTCCCGCCGAAGAAGTTGCCGACGCCGGAGCCGAGGATCGTCAGGGTCAGGCCGGTGACGTTCTGGTTCGTGCGCAGCGTGATGGTCAGGAAGCTGAAGATCAGAGAGGCGATGCCGCCGGCGATGAAGGCGCACAGCAGACCGATGAGCAGCTTCTTCGGCTTGTGCTTCGGGCCGATCTCCGGCGAGGAGACCGTGCCGCCGGGCGCGGGCGCGTACCAGTCGGCCTGACCCTGGGGCGCTTCGGGCGCGGGCATGCCGCAGACGGTGCAAAAGCGCGCGCCGGGCGCAAGCCGGCTGCCGCAGCGCGGGCAGATGCCGGGGCCGAACGGGGCCGCCGCGCCGGTGTAGGACGCGTTCGCCGTGTCCTGCTGCGGCGGGACGGACTGCGCCGGGTCGGCGGAAGCGGGCTGCTCCGGCACGGGCGCGCCGCAGTTGGTGCAAAAGCGCACACCATCCTCGAGCGGCGCGCCGCACTGGGCACAGGTGCGCGGGGCGTTGGGCTGAGTGGACGCGGCGGTTTCGGCCGGTTGGGATGCCGGGGGATACGGCACCTGCGTGGCGGCAGGCCGCTCGGGCAGCATGGCGCCGCAGGCGCGGCAGATCACGGCGCTGTCAGACAGCTGCGCGCCGCATTTCGGGCAGAGCATGGCAAGACCTCGTTTCTGTTTCGGATTTTTTCTCATTGTAACATCCGGCTTTCGATTTTACAATCCATTCTTTGCGTGTTATACTCACATTATCTCATATTCTGATTCTTCCGGAGGCAAGGAACCCATGAACATCACCGCCATCATCTATGACGCCGACGCGCGCCGCACGGCCTACATCCTCGGCACGGTCATCGGCAACTGCAAGCTCTTCCCCGCCGAGCGCGCCCCGCGCGACTGGAGCGGATACGCAAACGTCATCACCGTCGCCGCGGGCGAGGACGGCCCGGTCGTGACGGCCGGCGTGCAAAAGCGCGTGACCTTCCGCCCGAAGGGCGAGGACGAGACTGTCGCCGCGGCCGAGCTGATCGCCAAAGCCTTCTGCCCACCGGAGGCCCCGATGCCGACGGACGCGCTCAGGGCGCGCATCGACGCCTTTCTGGAGGCGCACAACACACTCGCGCTCGCGACCGGCTGCGGCAAATGGGTGCGGTGCACGCCGCTGGAATATCTGCGCGTGGACGGCAAGCTCTACATCCTCACCGAGGGCGGGCTGAAGTTCAAGGGCATCTGGTGGAACGGGGCGATCTCCGCCGCCGTGTACGACGGCTACGCGGGCATGGACTCGCTCGCCGGGCTGCAGATGACGGGCACGGCCGTGTACATCGACCCGCTGAGCGACGAGTACCGCAGCGTGATCGAAGCGCGCGGCGTGCAGCTGCAGCAGCTGCAGCAAATGCCCGCGATGCTGCACGCGGTGCGGCTGGACATCACGCGCTGCGAGCTGCTCGACGGCGCGCTGCGCAAGGATGGCTACGCCGCGCGGCAGGTGCTCGATCTGGGCTGATGTATTCTATTTTTCCATCTGTGCCATACTATGGTTAGGGAGCACCCGCTCCGAAACCGGACACAGAGGAAGGTGGAACCTTTGCACGAAGCAGGCACGCAGCCGGCCATCCCGGTCGGGCTGGGCATGGCGCTGGTGCACAACCAGCAGGCGCTGGCAAAGTTTTCGGCGCTCACGGACGAGGAAAAGCGCGCGTTCATTGCGGGCGTGCACGGCATCGACTCGCGGCAGGAGATGCGCGCGTATGTCGACCGATTTGCGGAACGCTGAAAACACCCCCGCTGCATTTTTGCAGCGGGGGTATCTTCATGTTTCGAACCGGATGAGCGTGCAGAGCGTGTCCGCACTGTAGACGCACACGAAGGGGCCGGTGTCCGTCAGGGTGTATTTGAGCGTGACAGCCTCCACATCCTTGACCGCCTTCGGGTAGACCATGCGAAAGCCCGTGAACGCGTCGCGCGGCACGGTGTCCGGCAGGGCCTCGAGCGCGAGGTCGAGATACTTCGTGTTATGTACGTGACCGTTGAAGTCAATGTCGCTGCGGCGCAGGGGCAGCACCGTCTCCCCATCGAACGCATCGGGTGCGCGCAGGCGCGGCGCAGCGGACGCAAACACGCCGCGCGCCTCCGGCCGGTAGGACCGGAAGCGCTGCTGGTCGATGCGGAGGATCTTCTGCGCGCGCAGGTCGAACAACACGAGCCGCGACTCGGCGCGCACGAGCTCCGTGCCGGTCTCGTCCGCGAGCGTATAGTCACGGAAGATGCGGCCGGTGGGCACGCTGTCGCGCACCCAGGTCGTGACGCGCAGGGGCGCCTTGCTGTCCGGCCGGCGCACGATCTGGACGCGCCAGTCGGTCAGCACCCAGGTGATGCCGTTGCGGCTTTCCGCAATGATGTCGTCGCCCGAGCTGTCGGAGTGGCGGCTGGCCGTGTTTTCAAAAATGCGCAGGATCGCCTCGTAACCAAACTTGCCGCTGCAGTCGAAATCGGCGACGCCCGGCTGATAAATTTCCGAATAAAACATGATGATCGCTCCGTGATCGTGAATTTGGTGCCCTCAGACGCCCGGCAGGCAGCCGTTTGCGAACATCCAGCTGTAGGCCAGCGCCCAGGAGCCGAAGAGGTCCGTCTCGTGCAGGGCGCGCACCTGCGCGCGCGTGTACCACGCCGACTCGATCTCCTCCATGGGGTCGGTGCTCGGGCGGAACGTCCCCTCCGCCGTGCCGAACACACAGACCGTGCGCTCATCGCCGATGCCGACCGTGCACGCTGCCGGCGGCAGGACGTGCGTGATGGCCGTCAGGCGCAGGCCGGTCTCCTCGCGCAGCTCGCGGCGGGCCGCCTGCTCGGGCGTCTCCCCCGGCTCGATGAGGCCGCCGGGCAGACCGTAGATGCGCTGGCCGAGCTCCATGCGAAACTCGTGGATGAGCGCGATGTGCTCGCGCGCAGCGTCCGTGAGCACCATGACGACCGCGTCCGTGCGGTGGTGCTGCAGGTGCTCGAGCGAGTCGATGTTCCGGTCGCGGCTGACCATCTCATACGTGCGCGGGCAGCCGGTGCGGTCGATATAGTGCAGGTCGTAGCGGTGCAGGAACGCGCCGCCGTCCTTCTTTTCAATGTCAACAAATTGCAAGGGTGGTCGCCTCTCTGGTCATGATAGCTTAGGATACCACGTTTTGCGCCGGTCTACAACCGGAAATGATAATAGATCAGCCGCTGCGCTGGCGCGCAAGATTCCATTCGAGGCGGGCCTTGCCCCCTCGAGCTCCCCCGCTGCTCTATATCTTTTCCCCATCCTGCAGTAAACGCAGATCAGCCGCTGTCAAAGGACAG
>OMEC01001060.1_pt1 | contig 12097 bp, 9 predicted proteins | sample 1673401 | NCBI WGS metagenome assembly OMEC01 (sample SAMEA103958110, study PRJEB25191) | human gut metagenome | reverse complement strand
TGACTCAGAGAAAGAAACACAAACAGTTTCCCCATTAACAGCAAACTCCAGATTATCCGTAAGCTTGCAGCCCAACGGTTCCATTGCTTTGATCAGGGCGTCTATGATGCGGCAGGCACGTGGAATAGAAGTGTTGGATATCGTGTTTGCTAAAAACGGTGGTGCCGGTGTATTGCGCGGCCGCCATTTGTCATTGGCATTGCGGTTTTCTTGCTTTTTCCATTCCGCAATCACCTTCCGGTGGGCAATGATTTTGGAATGCATACGTTCGTTTTCATCCGGCAAAAGAATTTGTGACGCAACTGCCATCACAACAGCACGCTCTTCATCCCCCAGAAACTCAAGAACATTTTGGTTTGTTTCAGATGGTGGAGTGTATCCTGTTTGTGCGCCGATTTTCTTTGCAGTCTTGGTGCTTTGAGGTAACGGTGTCTTTGCAACAGGCTTTCCAGCCCTGAGTTTTGCCCAATACCCCTGTGACGGAGTTGGGATCTCAAGGGATTTGCACACCTTATGGATGGCAACGTCTGACACTTTGTATTTCTTTGCGACCTCTGTCACCGGGGCAGCCCAGACCTCCTTGTAGAGTGTTTCTCGGTCATAGACATTGTAAGTTTGGCCCCATTGTTTGATGGTTTCTGGTTCCTGAAATAGTTCCGCAACCACGTCAACTTTATGCGTCTCGTCGGGTACCTGTTGTTCCTGTACTACGGTTGACGATACAGAGAGTTGCCGCACCTTTTCCTGTTGATCAGAGAGTTTCTTGTTTGGATCAGATCCCGGTTCGGGCTTCTCCCCCTTGGGCAAAGAGACTTCCTTTACGAGCGAAACGACTTTATCAAACGGCTTTTTCAGCGCAGTCTTTTCCACAGGTTTCCCAAAACTTATTTTTGTCCAATATCCGGACGGTGGAATTGGAATATTAGCCTCTTTGATCTGCTTTAGAAACTGCGAATAGGGAATATCATATTTCTTCGCTGTTCCGGCGGCGGAGATTTCCCAGATCTCATCATATAGCTGCTTCCGTGTCAATCGAATGACTGTCATTTGCACAGTTGACACCTCCTTTCTCTTTGAGCCTTGGACTGTCTGGTCTTGCGGGGGAATGACTTTCTCTGTAGCAAGCGTATTGGGTTTCGTACCATCATCGTTTTCCGCCATTATGGAATTCTGTGGTTCTAATGGCTTTCCGATGAGCGCACAAAATTGTTTGATCCCTCCTATTCTTCTTTTTCGCTTAATAGAAAAACCAGATCCCGCTTCAAGTCCTCAAATTGAGAAATGATCCGACTCAGATTCTTTTCGATCCCTTCCACCTGGATCTCGTTGATTTTGCCGTGGTTATAAGCAATCAATCTTTCCGGAATGATGGAGTAGCTCCAGCTTTCACGGTAAGCGTCTTCATTCTTTACGGCAAACCCGATCGGCAACACATTGTTTCTTATGCCGAGTGTCAACAAGTTCGTAGAGATCCCGAGATAATCCGCTGCGATTTTGATCGTGATTTTAGGCATTGCTCTGATTTCATCATCTGTATACTTTTCCATGCATTCACCTCCTTCTAAAAGTTATTTTATGGGCAAATAATTTGCCATTGTTGCTTTCATTGTACAGATTTCGTTTCAGTTTGGCAAGGTTTCTCCGAAAACATGATTGAGTGGAAGACCACGCAACGGCGTAGAACGAGGACCACTTGAAGTTCTGTAAAATACAAATTGAACATTTGCGGTTTACATTAGCGCCGTGGGAGCAGTTTTGTTTCGGAATGATGGATTTAGCCAAGCGGCCGGGGTGGAAACCGTTGTGATCCCAACTACTTATGGAACGAAATGATATTGCACATCCTCATAGGAAAATTCGTAGATCGGTACATCAGGAAATTTTGCACGGATCTCCTCTAAGCTGAAAAAGGACTCGTTGGAAATTCCTTGTTGCCCAAGGGAGTCCGGCCTGCGGAAATCCATATAGCGACTGGCAGAAAACTGACCGTAATGGCTCCGAAATTTTCCACAGAGCCTGCATCTTCCACCCCATGCATACCCAATAAATTCTCGGATGATAACTTTTTCATATTCGTGTTTGTGGTTAGAACGTTGGACACTTTTTGAAGTCTTGGAGGTTTTGGATTTCTTCCTATGACGCGCATCCTCATCGTACTCCTGTAAGAATCGCTTCATCGGTCATACCCCCTTATTGGTATCACGGAGAAGTTCTCGTTTGCTCTTTGCTCGGCAGTAGGTCTTTCCACTCTCGATCCGCTTTGTGACCGGACAAAGGCCGTTCCAGGAACCGCGCTGCTTTGTGTAAAAGGCTCGCTGTGCCCGTTTCGCCTGCTTTTTTAATGGGGTCAATTTATTCATGAAGTCCCTCCTTCTGTGGTGCATTAAGTAACTCTTGAAAGCTACGGCAAAAATCAAGATAGCCAGCATGTCCCAAAAGAAGCATCTTAGACGGCAGTTTTTGAAGGGCGGTCAGAAAAGCCGTTTCGTCACGCTTCCTGACCTTACAGAAAATAACGCAGTAGTCGTTGTCGGTGCGATGGGTTTCCTGTCTAAAATAGACCCGCACTTTCTCCTGAATGAATAGCTGATCCGCAAGATAGTCTTTCGTATCCACAAAAGCATAGTGCCGAAAGAGCAGGGAATGGCTTTCAAGTTGAACAAAGTGCGTGTTGCATAGAACCTCTTGTTGCAATTTCATTACAATTTGGTGAAAATAGTTGTTTTTCTGCTTGAAATTCGCTATGCTAAAATCTCCCACTGGGAAATTCACCAAGGAGGCTGAGAAAATGAGCCTTGTATCGTTTCCGGTCATTGATCCTGCTGCAACAGGCAGAAACATTATGCGCTTGCGTCTGGAGCAAGGGTTGACGGTTCGTGATGTGCAGGTGTTTTTCGGTTTTGAAGAACCGCAGGCCATCTACAAGTGGCAGAGCGGGAAAAGCCTGCCCACCGTCGATAACCTCTACGCCCTGAGTGCTCTCTTGGATGTACGGATGGATGAGATCTTAGTTGCCGCAAAGCCTGAATTGAAAATTGCAGAAATTGAGCCGCAGGCCGAAGCCTGCGGCTCAATTATATTTATAGTCTGTTTTGTTGGCGCTGTCATTGAACTGCTGGTTGAATTTGATGACAGCATTGTAAATTGGAGAAATACGCAAAATTCCAGAAAGTGAATATTGACTTGCTCTTGGGAGTACACTATAATGAAACCAAGAAAACTGTGTAAATACGCAAAATTCCCGAGTGAGGTATGGATATGATCGAACGGAAAAAATATCTGGAACGGCTCATCGCAAGAAAAGAAAACGGTTTAGTGAAGGTCATCACCGGCATCCGGCGGTGTGGAAAGTCCTATCTGCTGTTCAATATCTACAAGAGCTATTTGAAATCCATCGGCGTGGAGGATGACCAAATCATTTGCCTTGCGCTGGACGATGACGAAAACATCCAGTACCGCAATCCGTTGGAGTTGGGCAAATACATTCGCAGCCTGACCACAGATGAGAGCAAGACCTATTATGTGTTCCTCGACGAGATCCAGAAGGTCGTAACCATTCAGAACCCCTACATTCAGGGCGTGGAGGATAAAATCGGCTTTGTGGACGTGGTCCTCGGCCTGATGAAGCACGATAATATTGACGTGTATGTGACAGGCAGCAACTCAAAAATGCTGTCCTCGGATATTTTGACCGAATTTCGCGGGCGCGGCGATGAGATCCGGGTCAATCCCCTGTCTTTTGAGGAGTTTTACCACGCCTACGAGGGCGACAAGCGGGACGCTTGGCAGGAGTATTATACTTACGGCGGCCTGCCCCTCGTGATGATGAAAAAGAGCCACGAGGAAAAGGCAAAGTACCTGCAATCCCTGTTTGACAAGATTTATCTTGGCGACATCATCGAACGGAACAAGATCTTGCACGATAAGTCCGTTTTAGATGATATTCTGAACATCATTTCCTCCTCGGTCGGCTCCCTGACCAACGCGGGGAAAATTGCCAGAACCTTTCGCAGCGAACGGCAAGTCAACATCAGCGATGAGACTGTCAGCCGGTATCTGGAGTTTTTCGTGGACGCCTTTATGATCTACAAGGCAGACCGCTATGATGTGAAGGGCAGAAAATATATCGGCTCGCCGCTGAAGTATTATTTCAGCGATGTGGGCTTGCGAAATGCCAGACTGAATTTCCGCCAGCAGGAAGAAAATCATATCATGGAGAACATTATTTATAATGAGCTGTTGTGCCGTGAGTTCAACGTGGATGTGGGCGTGGTGGAGTACTGTTACAAGGACGAACAGAAAAAGAGTAAGCGCACGCAGTTGGAGATCGACTTTGTGGCAAACAAAGGGAGCCGTCGGTATTATATCCAGTCTGCCTTGACCGTGGCAGACGAGGAAAAGCGGGCGCAGGAAGTAAACTCTCTCAACCGCGTGGGGGACTCCTTTAAGAAGATCGTGGTGGTGAAGGACAATATCATCCCATGGCACGATGAGAACGGGATCCTGTATGTGGGCATCGAGAAATTCCTGCTGAACGAAACAGCGATGGAACTGTGAGAGGGTAGCGAGGTGTTACTATGTTCTACAAAATGATCGAAGCCAAGCGCAATGAGTGGTTGGCTTCGGAGACTTGCACAGTCAAGGCGGTCATTGACTACATCGTAAAAACCGGGCAAATGCGCGATGCGCAGGTTGAGGCAATCAAAACCTATCTGTTTTTAAAAATCGCGTGTGGCTGCAAGCCTTTAGCAGAGTTGTTCTGCGAGGGTGCGTTCAATACGCTGGATCTGGATGATTTGGAGGTATCGCACAGCACCCGTGAATACCTCAAAGTAAACAAAGCTGCTGCAGCACTGTTTGAATACGCCTGCCTCACCAACGATGCAGGAGAGCAGGTCTCTCCCAAGCTGGAACAGCAAATCCGCAAAGAACCGGAAAGCATTGATTGCCATGCGTTCTTCCACAAAGCCTTTTATGATTTATCTTACACCGACTACCTGTTCAGTCTCCCCATGGGCGCAGGCAAGACCTATCTGATGGCGGCTTTTATCTATCTGGACTTATACTTTGCGCGGAATGAGCCGAAAAATTCTGCTTTCGCACATAACTTTATTATCTTTGCGCCCTCCGGTCTGAAGTCCTCCGTTGTCCCCAGTCTGAAAACCATTCAAAACTTTGATCCTACATGGGTCATTCCCGAACCGGCCGCTTCGGAACTCAAGCGCATGATCTCCTTTGAGGTACTGGATCAGAGTAAAACGGCAAAGAAGTCCAACAAGACGAAAAATCCGAATGTGCAGAAAATCGCAAACCATCAGCCGCTGTCGGAGTTGTTCGGTCTGGTTGCCGTCACCAACGCGGAAAAAGTCATTCTCGACCGTATTCAGGAAAGTCAAGGTCAAATCAACCTATTTGAGGAAAGTGATGACGAAAAAGATCGTCAGGCGAATGAGCTGCGCAACCTGATCGGCAAACTCCCCGCTTTGTCTATTTTCATTGACGAGGTGCACCACGCTGTCAGCGATGAGATCAAACTGCGCGCTGTTGTCACACGTTGGGCGGAAAATGATACGGTCAATTCAGTCATCGGCTTTTCCGGTACGCCGTATCTGGAAAAAGCAGAGAAAATCACCGTGGTGGACAATCTGTCAGTCGCCGCAGCGGAGATCACAAATATCGTGTATTACTACCCGCTCATTAACGGTGTTGGAAATTTTCTCAAGCGTCCGGTGGTGAAGATCGCGGAGTTTGCGGACAGCAGCCGTATCATTGAAGCCGGTGTGCGTGAATTTTTTGAAACCTACAAGGATACCGTCTATGCCAATGGCACAGTCGCAAAGCTGGGCATCTACTGCGGAACCATCGAAAAGCTGGAAGAACTTGTTTACCCGCTTGTCGCAAAAATCGCCGCGGAATGCGGCTTTGGCAGCGACACCATTCTCAAGTTCCACAAGGGCAATAAGCAGTACCCCCAGCCTACCGACAGCCAGATGCAGTTTGATTCACTGGATAAGGCAATTTCTAAAATCCGCGTTGTTCTGCTGGTTCAAATCGGCAAGGAGGGCTGGGACTGCCGCAGCCTGACGGGGATCATCCTCTCGCAGGAGGGCGACTGCCCGAAGAATATGGTGCTGCAAACCTCCTGCCGATGCCTTCGTCAGGTGGATAAGAACGCGCCGGAAACGGCACTCATCTACCTCAATGACAGCAACGCGGACAAGCTCAATGCTCAACTCCAACAGCAGCACCGCATTTCTCTGAAAGAATTCACCGAGGCCAGCCACGGTAAAACTGAAATCAAGCGGTATGACCGCACCGCTTACTTAAAGTTGCCCAAAATTGATTTCTACCAGTTCAAAGTCAATTACGAAACCCAGACCGAGGAACCTGCCGCTCCGGAATCAAAGATCCCTGTTGCCGCAGACGAAGCGAAGGTGTCTGATGACATTATCAAGACCACTGACCTGACCATGGAAACGCAGCGCATTGAGGTAAGCAACACCGAGCGCGGCACAGAACAGGCGACCTTTGCCACGTGGCTGCTTCGTATTGTCAAGGGCAGCTTTGGTTCACTGACCATGCAGGAATTAAGCCGTTACAGCGATTTGCTGCGGGAGGTCTATTTGACCGTGACCTACGAGCGCGACGGCGTTCGTTACTACAGTTCCCGCTACGACCATGCTATGGTGGAAGCAAATATCCGAAAGGCGTTCTGCGAAAAGCGCACCTTCCACACAAAGGAAGAGCTGATTCCCGAGGAAGCCAGCCTGCTGAATATCGCAAATTTCACTCCCACAGTCCACACAGAGAAACCGGACGATTACTACCCCGCACAGGACTTGGTAGAACGCATCATTCTGGATGATAAAGGTAAGTTGAAAGTCAGCGCAAAAGAGCAGGCCATGATGGAGTTGGCAGAGGAAACCGGAAATACCGCCATTTTGGAGATGCTTCGCAAGCAAAATTCGTCCCATCCGCAAAAAGACCGCACCTTCCACTATCTGCCCTATCACACAGACAGCGGCTTTGAGCAGACTTTCCTCAAAGAAGTCCTGACCTTCGATGAGGTTGAGCGGCTTGGCTTGGAGGTCTACTACAACGGCGACCGTGCCATGACAGAATTTAAGATCAAGTGCTATCAGCGCCTGAACGGTGGCTGGCGATATATTGGAATGTACACGCCGGATTTCCTCGTTCTCCAGCGCAAGGATAGTAAAATTCACAAGGCCATTATCGTGGAAACCAAGGGCGGTATTTATGCCAATGACCCTGCGTTCAAGGATAAGCGGACTTTTATGGAAATGGAGTTCTCCCGCTATAACAATCAGGCGTTCGGCTACGCGCGGTTTGAGTATCTCTATTTGGAGGATACTCTGCCAGAGGCGGAACGTATCAGACAAACACATGAGAAAATCTGCGGATTTTTTGAGGAGAGATAAATAATGGATTGGCTTGATTATCGACAGGCACTTGGGTTATCGTTTAATGACGACCAAAAAAAGAATCTATTTATAAAACGTATAGAAGTCTTTATGCGATCCGGAAAACGATATTCCTTTACCGAACGAGACGAAATTGCTTTTGCGTACATGATAGGTGAAACTTATCTCCCTTCTGACCGAGAACCGTTGGCTTTTTGTTTAGACGAAGAACTGGTCGGACTTCAAAAAGTATGGCCATATCTCAAAAAACATACTGATAACTTTCTCGATTTTTTGGCAACGCTTGTTGCATTCATCAATACATACAAAGGGAAAAATTCGGATAAAATTGCCGTTTTTTCTGCCATAAAAGGTGCACTCAATGACTGCCATATAGATTTTGAAATCGTAAAAGATAGTGATGGTGATTTCATTTTCCCTAAAGGCGCAAAAGAATTGGATGATGCGCTTGTTTCTGAGCCGTTAGATTGGTTAGCTGATTATTCTGAGTCGCGCAAGGCATTTGTAAAAGCTCTAAAAGAGTATTCAGAAACAACTTCGGATAACGCCAGCGATATTGCGGACAAATTTCGCAAAACCTTGGAAAACTTTTTCCAAGAGTTTTTTGGAGGCAACAAGTCACTCGAAAACTACAAAAATACATATGGGACATATTTGAAAAGCCAAGGAGTTCCTAAAGAAGTAAGTGGAAATTTTGAGACATTGCTTCAAGCATATACAAGCTTTATGAACAACTACGCAAAGCATCGAGATGCCACAAGCAACAGACTTCTGGAATACCTTATGTATCAAACAGGCAACATCATTCGTCTCCTGATCACATTAAAACAAGGGGAGGACAAACAATGAATATCAGACCTACAGTAGATTTTGATGACAAATATCTGAATGCAAAGTGTAAAGTGATTGAATGTATTAAAGCACTGAATCAACTAACTCCGGAACAAAACCAGCAACTGGCTCGAGAATGTTTTGCCTCCATGGGGATGGCAATGTCACTTGAACAGTTCATACACCACATGGAGAATGGAGGACAAGGATAATGCCCATTAAATACATTCCCTTCATTCCCGAGCCCGTGGAGGGGCAGGCGGTGCTGGGCAATTTCAACCGCATTCTGCGCTACAAGGGTGCGGACGAGCTGTCCATGACGCTCCAGCGGGGAATGCCCCTGTACGAGATGGAGAAGCAGGAGACCGTGGGCGAGAACACCGATGGCAACATGGTCATTCGCGGCGAATGCGTGTCTGCCTGCGCCTATTTGAAAGAGCAGGGCGTTCAGGTTGACTTGGTCTACATCGACCCGCCCTTTGCCAGCGGCGCGGACTACGCCAAAAAGGTCTATATCCGCCGCAATCCCAAGGTTGCCGAGGCCATCGCGCAGGCGGAGCGGGAACTGGATGTGGACGAGCTGAAAGCCTTTGAGGAAAAGATGTACGGCGATGTCTGGGATAAAGAAAAGTACCTGAGCTGGATGTACGAAAACCTCATGGCGATCAAAGGCGTCATGAGCGAAACGGCATCGATCTATGTGCATCTGGACTATCACATCGGGCATTATGTGAAGATCCTGATGGACGAGATTTTTGGCGAAGACAATTTCCGAAACGAGATTATCTGGAAGCGCGCTACCGCCCACAGTGATGCGGAGTTTTACGGCAACAACTTTGACTGCATTTATTTCTACACGAAATCTCAGACGGATTATATTTTTAACACGGTCTATCAGCCCTATGATGATGCGTATGTTGCTCGCTTTAGCCGGACTGACCCCGATGGTCGCCGCTGGGACAGCGGAAATCTGACCGCGAAAGGCCTTTCCGGCGGCGGTTACGACTACGAGTATAAAGGCTATCGCTCGCTTTGGAGAATGCCGCTTGAAACCATGGAGCGCTTAGACCGTGAAGGCAGAATCCATATTACAAAGACTGGCGGCATCCGTTCCAAAGTCTATCTTGACGAACTGCCTGGTATGCCCGCACAATCCATGTGGCTGGATATTAACCCTGTAAATTCACAAGCTGTAGAGCGTTCAGACTACGCCACGCAAAAGCCGAAAGCGTTGATTGAACGCATCATCAACGCTTCCTCCGACAGAGGTATGCTCGTTGCTGACTTCTTCGGCGGCAGCGGCGTGACTGCCGCCGTTGCCAACAAGCTGGGGCGGCGCTTTATCCACTGCGACATCGGGCTCAACTCCATCCAGACCGCCCGCGACCGCCTCGTTACTGATGGTGCGGAATTTGATGTACTGGAGATCAAGGACGGCGTACAGCTTTACCGCAACCCCGTTCAGACGATGGATAAGATTAAGTCCCTCATTCCCGGTCTAAAAAACGAGGACGATTTGGACTCCTTCTGGGAGGGAGCCATCTCTGACAGCAAGCTGGGCATGATTCCTGTCTATGTGCCAAACCTGATGGACAGCAGCTCCAAGCTGCTGGATGTGGTGCTGATGAACCGCATTCTCCATCAGGCCATCCCTGACTTGGATAGTAGTGTAAAAAAGGTCATCGTGTATTACATCGACATCACCGACGAGGACGAAATTCGCCGCTTTATCGCCGCGGATGACAGTACCACCGTGGAGATTGAGCTGCGCGATCTGAAAACGGTGCTGGACGATGTGGCCATTGGGGACGAGGTATCGTTCCATTGCACAGAAGTCCATGATGACCTCTTCGGCGGCTGGCAGGTGGTGATCGACAGCTTTGTCAGCGACCGCGTGCTGCAAAAGATCACGGAGTTCAACAACAAAGCCCGCATGAACGCCTCGCCCAAGAAGCCCTTCAAGCCCATTGAAATCAGCGAGGAGGGGCTGGAACTGATCGAGTATCTGAGCCTTGACTGCACCGCCGCTGACGGCGCATGGCACTCCGACAGCGAGATCAAGATCGACAAGCTGGGTTATGTCATCCGCAACGGCGAGAAAACCAAGGAGTTCTGGGACGGAGCTATCCGCAGTGAAAAGAAACCGCTTAGATTGAAGATTCGTAATATCTGCGGAGATGAAACCATGTGGGAGATTTGATATTATAAATCTTTGAAAAAGTAAGGACTGAGGGAGTTTTACTCCCTCAGTCCTTACTTTTTATACTTCTCCCTTAAGCTCCTATGCCCGCCGCGGGCGATATTCTCCTGTTCCTCCGGCGTCCAAACCTTCCATTCTGCATTCTCCTCTCTCAAGTCCAGATGCATGAAGCCTCGGTAGTTGATAGCTGGATCAAAGTCCAGATTCCCCTTGATATGCCGACGCCATGCTGTGCTGTCCGGCTCCGGCAGAGACACCTGCTCGACCTTATAGGTTTCCAGTTCTCCAAAGGAATCGATTTCCCGTAGGAAATCCGATGCGGAGATTTTTCCTTTGAGATACCTCCCTCTGACCTTGACCGCTGCACTAATCCATTCCTGATAGCGGGCGTCGCTCACAGGCTTCAGCCGATCCCGCTGGTCTGGCGGAGCGTCCTCATAACGGTTCCGGCGCTCCTCCATCCTATGTCGCAGAACATTGTATATCCGCAGTGCCTCATCCAATGCCGCACCATCCTTGCCCTTGAGCTTTGGCCCCAGCGCCTTGCAGGACAGTCCGTCGATCACACGGTCGCAGTAGTGCGTTTCCGCAGAGGTTTTCGGAATGAAATACTGCCAGCAGCACTCACACCGTGCGATACGCTTTTTCTTCTGGCGGAAATAAAGCTACAATTCCAACAGGTACAGCTCAAAGATATTTTCAACCGTATACCGCAACCGGTGTCCGAACGGCATCGGCCTGCAAGGAAAGAACTGGTGCATTAACGCGGGGTATGCCTCCTCCAACGCTCCATACCGCTTCCACTGCGCGGCGCGCTCATAATCGGCAAACCCGATCTCCAGAAGATTTCGAATACGCAGCTGTGCCCTGCACGGCTCGTCCAGCGCCCGAAGAACTGCGGCACCTTTCTCGGACGGAAAAATCGGCGAACCATTGTCCTGCATTGCCATTGCGTCCTGAAGATGTTCAGAGGCATAAAAAGCGGCGATGGTATCGATCTTCATGATCCAATCAGGCAAGTCGCCGATCTGCTTTTCAAAATCCTCATAGTCCGAATACGGAACATCCATGCGTTCCAAAAACAGAGGATGCTCCGTCCAGAGCCGCTGGATCACGGCATGGTATTCCGCAAAATCCAGAGAAGCAAACCGAACCAGTTCCTCCGCTGGCGTTCGGCCCCTGAGTTCTTCTACACGCCCATCCTTGCCAACCAATAAAATATCGATGTTCTCTCCGGTATCTGTTTCCAAAAAGATGCCGGAGAGATTCTTTTCGGGAGCGGTCAACTTGGGGTCACGCAGTCCGAGCTGTAGTTGCAAGTCTTGGAAAAATCTCGAAAACCACTCTTCCATGTAAAAACCATCTCCCTTCCTTTACAGTATCAGTATACCACATTAACAAACCGGAAAGGAGATTTTTTATGAACCGACTGCAAACCATCGACGCGGACACGCTGCAAAGCACCGCTTACGAGCCGGTCTCCTTCGTGGTCGACGATCTGCTTCCCCAAGGGCTTCACCTGCTGGCAGGCGCGCCGAAGATCGGCAAATCGTGGCTGGCGCTGTGGCTGTGTCTCTGCGCCGCGCAGGGCAAGCCACTCTGGACGTTCGCCACACGGCCATGC
>OMEC01001050.1_pt1 | contig 12194 bp, 10 predicted proteins | sample 1673401 | NCBI WGS metagenome assembly OMEC01 (sample SAMEA103958110, study PRJEB25191) | human gut metagenome | reverse complement strand
CAATGCTCTCGGTGATGTTGTTGCACGACAGGCTGAATGGTATTCGCAAAGCCCTCAAGGATGGGTAGGCTTGTGGTTCCCCAGTCAAATTCCGTTTGTTTATCTTGCAAACGGAAATAAAATATATTTCAAAAATATGCTTGAACCGGATAGTGAGTATGTTGAGCTTTCTGAAATGCACTCTCCAAAGAAAATGCTTCAGTTGCTCGGCAAAAAATCGGAGTACGGTGCCTTGCCTAAAATTGAGAGAAAAGGGCTTCGTGACTGTCAGTATAATTCAGAGGTAAATCTCGAAGCATCATTAAAAGCTGGCAAGAAGAAAGCTCTTGCTATTCTTGCAACAGGATCGGGTAAGACATATCTTGCCTGCCTTGCTGCATATCAGCTTTTGAATTACACTCCTACAAGGCGTGTTCTTTTCCTTGTTGACCGCAACAATCTCGCTCGTCAAACAGAAACTGAGTTCAGCCTATTTGATCGCACCGAAAAGCAAAAGCCGATGAATGAGCTTTATCAAATCAATCGCCTTAAAAAGCCTGAAGACATTCAGGGTGATATTATCATTTCTACCATTCAGAAATTATTCGCTGTGCTCACAGGGCAAACCATTATTGACGATGACGAAGATAAAGAGGATGAACGCATTGGATTAAAAGATGTTGTTAAAAATGAGCCCGCTGTCGTTCTTGATGGCGATTTGAAGCTGCCGCCTGATTATTTCCAATTTATCATTGTTGATGAGTGCCATCGTTCAATTTACAGAAAATGGAAAGCAGTTCTTGATTATTTCAAAGATGCCAAAATGCTTGGCTTAACTGCCACACCCATCCCTGAAGCACAGGCTTATTTCAATAATAATGAAATTGCAAAATACACCTATGATGATTCCGTTGTTGATGGTGTTAATGTTCCCGCTCGTGTTTATAGGATAATTACAGAAGCAACTGTTCACGGTGGAACGATTGCAGAGGGAGAAACCGTAACGGATGTCAATCGTGCTGGCGAAGTAATTGACACTTATACCGCACAAAACCGCATTGATTATGCACCCAATCAGTTAGATCGTTCTGTTATTAATCCCAATCAGATAGAGGCCGTATTAAAGTCTTATATGGATGGCAATATCCTCAAGAAACGTAACTGTAAGCGGGTAATCAATTTCGACGAGTGCTTCACGACGCATGTCGGCGAAAAAACTGCAGATATAAATCCAACGTCTATTTGCGGACAGTATCTCTCTGAACACCCGGGTTTAGATGTGCAGAAGTTGATTGATGCGGCCAGCATTACTCCTGCTCGGGCTAAATCACGGTATCAGCAAAAAACAAGATACGATTCCGGAACTATCGTCCCTAATGGAGATGACCTGTTGATGGCGTTCGCCAAGCTTGATGATAAAGGCAAGGGACGATTTTTTACCCGTGATGAGTATCTTCGGTGCTTGGATCTCCTATGGAGAGGATTGGAAAATCATTATTCCGAAAAGGATGTATGTGTGCCAATTCTGGGGGCAGGGACCACGTCTTTTGATGGTGGTTCTGGAGCATCTATTTCACAGCAGGATTTGCTTAATATGATGACTTGGTCTTATAAGTTGAGTTCTCATAAAATCAAGGCTCCTCACAGACTAAGAATTGTCTGCAAGAAAAGCAGAGGTTTCTCTATCAACAACATTGATAAATAACCTATCTGCAACACAGCCCACCGATCATCACTGACCGGTGGGCTGTGCCACGTTTATTCACTTTAATCCGTCAACCGACGCTCCAGCGTTCCTCTCACATACTGTTCCAAATCACCACCAAGCACCAACTGCGCATGTTCCAGCGGCTTGTTATAGATTAGCCAGTCCAGCTCAGGTCGATGAACCATATTGTCGGCAACCTCATTTTCCACGGCAATGGTGTCGATGGCAATCATGCTGCCGTCGATGAATTTCAGTTCCACACAAGCAGTATCCATATTGAACGTATAAGAAATCAGCTTTTTTATATCAATACCCCTCCTAAATGGTGATAGTAGCTATGTACCGAACTTTGAGCTCATGCCCGATTGCAGTGCGGTCTGCACGGGTACAGTTCGCAGTTCGTATGGTACACATCTTCTTGACCATCTGGCCGCCGACGGAGCCTGCCTGGCGAGCGGTGATATCGCCGTTATAGCCGTTCTTGAGATTAACGCCAACCTCGTTTGCAGCTTCCATTTTAAACTTCTCCATTGCCTCGCGTGCAGCAGGGACAACAAGATGATTGCTGGAATTGTTAGACATAGTTTTTACATCTCCTTTTCTGTATTGGGTACGGTTTCTTGACCCGTTACTTATCATTGCCGCAATGCGCCGTTATATTCTCGCTCGGAGCATGTAATTACTGCTAAAATCTTTGTACATACAAGATGTTGTGTCGCGATTTTTGCTGACCACAATCATGCAAAAATTTTATGTATTTATGTGGTTATGTCTACTTGACAATTATTTTAATTACTTGTACAATATCCTTGTATCTAAATCGTTACCGTTTTGTAATCGACAATTTGCAGCCGTTTTCGGCTCATCATCGTATTATACTACTCTTAAGTTTGACAGGAGTATTGTCCGATATGCGTAATATTTTCAGGATTTTCAAACATGATCTGAGGGCGCTTTATAAGAACTTTTTTGCCTTTCTCATCATCCTTGCGATCCTCATACTGCCGGCTCTGTACGCATGGTTCAACATCTATGCGTTCTGGGACCCGTATGGGAAAACCAAGGATGTTTCCATAGCCGTTGTTTCAAACGACAAAGACTATATGGATTCCGACGGCAACATCGTCAACATGGGCAAGGCGCTTATTGAAGAGATCAAGGATGACGAAAACTTCGGATTTGTGTTCCTCGACGATGCCGACAAGGCGGTCAAGGATCTCTATGCCGGCAAGTATTACGCAGCAATTATCATCGAGCCTGACTTTACATATAATATGTACAACTTCCTGACCACAGATATGTACAACCCCACGATCAAGTTCTATCAGAATGAAAAGACCAACGCCATTGCCGTCAAGGTCGTTGAGGCCGCCGGCGACAAGGTCAAGAAGATCGTAAACGAAAAGTACATTTCCACGGTTGTCGAAACGCTGTTTGACAAGCTCAACTCCTTCTCCTCCGACGTGCAGGGCAACTCCTCTGCCGAGATGCTCAAGAACACGCTCAAGAAGATAAACGACAATCTCGTTAGCTACAGCGGCACCATCGATCAGTTTATTTCCGCGAATAACTCACTTATCGACACTCTCCAGCGCACGAATAACACTCTGAACTATTCAATTTACCTCATCGGCAACGAGAGAGTAAACATTTCAAAGCAGATAGTATATATTGAAGATACCAAGAAGGATCTTGCGCTTATAAACGACGAGGTCAACCGCATGCTCACCGAGCTGCAGGACTCTGTCAACGAGGCAATATACAAGCTCGACAGGCTCTATAACGGCGGCACCGAGGACGCGGAAGCCGCAAAGGCGGCCCTCGCGGAGCTTGAAGCTCAGTACAAGGAGCTTATCGACTACCTCACCCACTCGGGACTTACAAACACCGAGGTTGAGGACGCACTCACAGCGCTCAACAAGCTCACCGACAAGATCACTCAGCTGCGCGACAAGCTCGGCCTCAACGGCGGCCTTACCGACGCACAGCAGACAAGAGTTCTCGCAGCGCACAACAAGAGCGCCATTGAAGCCGTGAAAACCGACTACGAGACCGTCGCCGTTCCGGCAGTTTACAAGGCCGTCACCGGCTATGACTACGAGGATCTCAACGATGCGACGCAGACTCAGCAGTCGATGGAATCTCTCGTCGGCTTCATGAAGGAAGACACCAGCGAGCGTATCCAGAGCATTCAGGCAAACCTTTCGAAGGCACAGAGCACCTCCGATCCCGAGGTGCGTCAGGAAGCACTCCTTGCCGCTCAGAGCGACACCAAAGTCGTTGAGCAGGAGATCACCGCACTCGGCGCAACGGCCGAGGCTGTCGGCACCGCAAGCGGAAGCGACACCTCCGGTGTTACAGGCGCCATTGACAGCGCACAGAGCGACGCAAAGGACGCCGGCGCTATCCTCGACGACATTCTCAGCGGCAACCGCGACATAGACCTTATTCGCGATCTGCAGCTTATAAGCGACGCTCTCGGCACCGTCCGCGTTACCCTCACCGAGAACGTTTACCCCATGCTCGACACGATGCTCAACAATCTTCAGGACAGTCTGGGCGAGGTCTCCTCGCTGCTGCTTGACCTCAACGGCATTCTCGGCAAGACAACGCCCATCGTCAAAGAGCTCGGCAACACCTTCGGCGCAGTCAACAACGCACTCATTCAGGTCAAGGATCTGATAACCTCCTACAGCGGCAGGATCGATGATTTCATTGAAATGCTCGACGGCAACCCCGAAAACGGCACGCTTCAGAACGTATTCGACTTCCTGAATGTCGATCCCGAGAGCATCGGCTCGTTTCCATTGTATCAAAGTCCGTATACCCCGTTGAATCCTACGGTGCGGCAATGACGCCGTTCTACTCCATGCTCGCTATCTGGGTCGGCTGCGTCATACTCAACGCGATACTCAAGTGCGACGCGCCCATCCCCGTTCCCGAGGCTACCGAAAAGCAGCGATTCTTCGGACGTTACCTGCTGTTTTTCGTGCTCAGCCAAATTCAGACGCTTATAACCATGCTCGGCAACCTCATCATTCTGGGCGTTGACTGTGTGCATCCCGGTCTGCTTCTGCTGTCGGGCGTATTCACCTCGATGGCGTGCTCGATGCTGGCATACGCCTTTGCCGTTGCCTTCGGCAACATCGGCAGAGCGCTGATCGTCGTCATACTTATCATTCAGATAGCCGGCTCCGGCGGCTCATACCCCATCGAGCTGCTGCCGAACTTCTTCCAGCAGGTCTACCTGTTCTTCCCCTTCCCCTATGCGATAAACTCAATGCGCGAGGCGATAGCCGGTCTGTATCAGAATCAGTATCTGATCTACATATTGCAGCTTATGCTGTTCTTCGTTATCGGCCTGCTCATCGGCATATTCGCAAAGCGCTCGCTCGGCGGCATCAACAAGTACATGAACGAGCAGCTTGACAAGACGGAAATGATGTAAAAACTACAGGAGCAATCATTATGGATACTCAGTACGAAAAAAAGTATAACGAGCTGATGGCGTGCCTGCGGCAGATGCACGACAACAACGTCAGACGCATGAAAATGGCGCTGCGCAGTCTGCTGATCGTCCCGACTATCTTCCTCGTGATGCTGTTTTTCACCAACAGCTCAAAAACGATCTTCCTCGTTTTGTGGATAGTCTCCATGTTCATTATTGCCGCAATCCTCATCGTTATTGAGTATCAGGACTATACGCTAAGAAAAATGATAACACGGGTCGAACAAAGCGGCAGCGAACAGCCGAAGATCGCCGAAAGCGCCGCCGGCTCCGATCCGCGAGCCGAGGCGATACGCGAGTCTATACGCAGCCGCTCGCCGGAAAACGACGATAAAGCCGGAAGCTTCGAGTATGACAACTATGAAGAAGCACCGACCGGCAAGGACGAATAACACTCTACGAAAGCTGAGTAATGCGATGAACAAATTAAAAGACAAAACTTCAAACGTCTTAGCCATCATCCGTTCGGATATTAAGCGTCTGAGTAAGAGCGTTGTTGCGATCGTCTGCGTCTTCGGTCTGGCTCTGATCCCGTGCCTGTATGCATGGTTCAACATCATCTCGAACTGGGATCCGTACACCCCCGATTCGACAAAGAACCTCACCATCGCCGTTGCAAGCGAGGACGAGGGCACCACGTTCGTGGGCCTTGACCTCAATGTCGGCAACATCATTGTAGAAAAGCTCAAGAGCAATGACCAGATCAACTGGCAGTTTGTCGATTCCGAGCAGGCGGTGCAGGACGGCCTGTACAGCGGCGATTACTACGCCGGTCTCGTCATTCCGGCCGATTTCAGCGATTCACTGCTCGGCTTTACCGACGGCGAGTTTGAAACTCCCGAGATCATCTACTACGATAACCAGAAGATGAACGCCGTTGCTTCGCGTGTTACCGACCGTGCTCAGAGCATCGTCAAAAACGAGGTAAACAGCATCTTCCTTGCCTCCATCGTTGACGAGCTTTCAAACTTCACCTCCGTGTTCTCCGGCATCGGCAGCGACGCTTCCCTGTCGCTGGACGGTCTGGACGAGCAGCTTGAGGATATAAAAACCGACCTGCGCACCTATGTTTCCATCATGGACTCCATGGCAGCGGTCACGCAGTCGGCTCTTAACGTAACGACGATGACCAGCAATCTTCTGCCCGACGTCGTCAACATGCTCAACAACAGCCGCAAGAGCATATCCAACATGCAGGATCGCCTCGCGACCAGCAAGGAGGATGTCATCTACTCGGCCGACGCCATAAGAAACAGCTCCGAGCAGCTGCGCAACACCATCGAGCGCCTAGACGAGGCGACCGGCGGCGACCCTGCCGGTGCCGGCAGCTCGTATATCGATTGGGATGCACTCTACGGCGAGGGCGGAATAAACGAATACGAGGGCGAGATCCTCGACGATCTGTACTATGACGTAAACAAGCAGCTGCACGAAAGCGTCATCCGCTTTGACGATATTCTTCAGCAGACCAATATTGACAGCAACCTCATAAACTCCATGACAACGCTCCAGTCGTCGCTGGATAACCTCGATTCACTTATCGCGCAGATTCAGGGCGACGTCAACAGTCAGGCGCTCACGCTGCAGCAGTTCACCTCTGCGCTCGGCTCCTGCACGCAGAGCATAAACGGCACTCGCGAGGTCATGAACACCATGCTCGAGCTTGTCACGAACGTCCAGGCGAATGTAAACGAGCTGCGCTCGTCCGAGAGCGTTTCAAACATCCTCGACCTCATGCAGAACGACGTCAGCAGCCTTGTTGAATACCTCTCCTCCCCGGCTAACCTCGAGGTTGTCAGGGTATACGCGCTCGAAAACTTCGGTTCCGGCATGGCACCGTTCTACACCGTTCTGGCCATCTGGGCAAGCGCACTGCTGAGCGTCAGCCTCATGCATCCGCACATCAAGCGCCGTTCGGAATTTCCCACGCTCACGACCACGGAAGCCTATTTCGGCCGATACTTTGTTTTCTTTGCAATCGGCCAGCTCACGGCGCTCATAACCGTGCTCGGCAACCTCTTCTACATCGGCATCCAGTGCTATAACCCCTTCCTGTTCTGGCTCGCCGCGGCGCTCGCAAGCCTTGTCGCAACGCTTGTAAACTACGGCTTTGTGTTCGCATTCGGCAATGTCGGCGAGGCATTCTCGATCATCGTACTGGTCATTCAGGTCGCAGGCTCCGGCGGCACTTACCCCGTCGAGATGCTGCCGAAGTTCTTCCAGGTGCTGTACGGTGTGATGCCGTTTAAGTACTCAATGAACGCAATGCGCGAAACTATCGCAGGCAGCTACAACGGCACCTATTTCAAATGCATCCTCGTTCTGCTGCTCATGGCGGCTATCGCGATCCCGGCAGGCATCCTGCTGCACACGGCCTTCAAGCCATTCCTGAAGCGCTTTAATGACAGCAAGGCAAAAACCGCCGGTCTCATGCACAGCTGATAAACATTGAAATTTGATAAGAAAACGCACCGCACGAAATTCGTGCGGTGCGTTTGTATTCTTTGCGCTTACTGTGCTCTGTACAGGAATGTTACGACCTGACCGCGTGTGCAGGTCGCGTTCGGAGAGAAGTGCGTTGCGTCCGTTCCCTTGGTTATGCCGTTTGCCACTGCCCACTGCACGGCGTTGTAGCAATACGAACCGGCGGCTACGTCAACAAATCCGTTGCTTCCGCCGACTGCCGGTTCACCTTCGGCGCGATACATGAATGTTACCACTTGGCCGCGTGTGCAGGTCGCGTTCGGGGAGAAATGCGTTGCGTTCGTACCCTTGGTTATGCCGTTTGCTACCGCCCATTTGACGGCCTCATAGCAATACGAGCCGGGCACCACGTCAACAAATCCTACATTTCCACTGACAGTCGGCTTACCTGCGGCACGCCAGAGGAAGGTCACGACCTGGCCGCGTGTGCAGCCTGCGTTCGGCGAGAAATGCGTTGCATCCGTGCCGTTGGTTATGCCGTTTGCGACTGCCCACTGCACCGCATCGGAGCAGTATGAGCCTTTCTTCACATCCGTAAACGCGTCGAGCACACTAATGCCGCAGCGTGTGCATTTGCCGTCGGCGAACTCGTGGCCGAGAGCTAAAGTGTAGGTATCTTTATAGGCGTTTGGTTCACATGTGCAGCCGTGCAGCGTATAGCCTCCTTCCGTGCATGTTGGGTCTATGATCTTATCGCCCGTATCATGGATGTGAATCATATTAAACTCCACGCTGTATACATATTTTTTACCATCGGCAACAACATAAAGCTCGGCAGTCATCAAGGTTTTTCCTTTATACGGCACCGTGTAATCAAGCTTTATCCGAGACGAGGATATACTAATCCGACTCTTCAATAAGGTATACAGTTTTTCAGTTACTATAATGTTTATAATTGTAAACGGTTCTAAGCAGTATGTCAAGAAATCAGGGATTCTTTGCTTAATTTGTCGTTTTCGGCCATGCTCATTTGTGTATTTTTAGTAGCAGCTTTTTAAATTTTTTTGCTCAAAGCTATTGACAAATGCGGAGAGCGGACTTATAATACTACCAACCTACTAAGTTAGTAGTATTTATTCGAACCGAGGTAATCAATATGCCAGCATATATTGTCTTCCGATGTCGGGTCTGCGAAAACGGCTAACCCACTACTTAAGCAAAACAAAAATCAATTTAATTTTTAATTCTTGCTATATTAATTTATTCAAAGGAGATAATATCATGTCTAAAATATACACTTCCGCTGATCAGCTTATTGGTTCCACCCCTCTGCTTGAGCTCACTCACATCGAAAAGAAGCATGACCTGAAAGCCAAGGTACTCGCAAAGCTCGAATACTTCAACCCGGCCGGCTCCGTTAAGGACAGAATCGCAAAGGCCATGATCGACGACGCAGAGGCCAAGGGTCTTCTCAACGCCGACTCCGTTATCATTGAGCCCACCAGCGGCAACACCGGCATCGGCCTTGCTTCCGTTGCAGCCGCAAGAGGCTACCGTATAATCATAGTAATGCCCGAGACCATGAGCGTTGAACGCCGCCAGCTTATGAAGGCATACGGCGCAGAGCTTGTGCTCACCGAGGGCGCAAAGGGCATGAAGGGCGCCATCGCAAAGGCTGATGAACTTGCAAAGGAGATCCCCAACAGCTTCATTCCCGGCCAGTTTGTGAACGCCGCAAACCCGAAGGCTCATTTTGAAACCACCGGACCCGAGATCTTCGCAGACACCGACGGTGATGTTGACATCTTCGTTGCAGGCGTAGGCACCGGCGGCACCGTGACCGGCGTTGGCCAGTATCTCAAGTCCAAGAAACCCGAGGTCAAGGTAGTTGCAGTCGAGCCGAAGAGCTCCGCGGTTCTCTCCACAGGCGTTGCAGGCTCGCACAAGATCCAGGGTATCGGCGCAGGCTTTGTCCCCGACGTTCTGGACACCAAGATCTATGATGAAATAATCCCCGTTGAAAATGACGACGCATTCGCGACCGGCAAGGAGATCGGCAAGAGCGAGGGTGTTCTGGTCGGCATTTCCTCCGGCGCTGCCGTGTGGGCCGCGATCGAGCTTGCAAAGCGTCCCGAGAACGAAGGCAAGACCATCGTTGTTCTTCTCCCCGATACCGGCGACCGTTATCTCTCCACTCCGCTGTTTGCCGAGTAATATTTAACAACACAGGAGGCTTTTCCGATGATTCCGAACAAAGAGCAGGCGCTTGAGCTGCTGAAAAAGTATAACTCCGATCCGTTCCACATTAAGCACGGACTTATCGTGTCCGGCGTTATGGAATATTTCGCAAAAGAGCTTGGCTATGCGGACGATGCCGACTTCTGGGGCGTTGTCGGTCTGCTGCACGATCTCGACTTTGAGCAGCATCCCGAACAGCACTGCATAAAGAGCCAGGAGCTTATGCGCGAGGAGGGGCTTGACGAATCGATCATCCACGCGACGGCGAGCCACGGCTATGCGATCACTGTCGATATAAAGCCCGAGCATCTGATGGAAAAGGTCCTGTACGCGACGGATGAGCTCACAGGTCTCATAGGCGCGGTGGCAATCATGCGGCCGTCAAAGAGCGTTGATGATCTTGAGCTCAAGTCCGTTAAGAAGAAATACAAAAGCTCAAACTTTGCGGCCGGCTGCTCGCGCGAGGTCATCGAGCGCGGCGCGGATATGCTCGGTTGGAGCCTTGATGAGCTTATAAGCCGAACCATACTTGCAATGCGCGCAACCCCTGCGGCAACATGGACGGAATGATGAAAGTTTTGATAGCAATGAGCGGCGGCGTTGATTCCAGCGTCGCCGCAAAGCTTTTGTGCGACGAGGGATGCGAATGCATCGGATGCACAATGAAGCTGTACGATAACTGCGACGCCGGACTGCCGCGAGGCCGCACCTGCTGCAGTCTCGACGACGTTGAGGATGCGCGCAGCGTCGCGTTTTCGCTCGGAATGCGCTACTATGTGTTCAACTTCAAGGACGATTTCCGCGAAAAGGTCATAAAAAAATTTGCCTCCGGCTATCTCCGCGGGCAAACGCCAAATCCGTGCATCGACTGCAATCGGTATATGAAATTCGATAAGCTGCTGGAACGCGCAAAGCTGCTTGGCTGCGACAAGCTCGCCACCGGCCACTATGCGCGCATTGAGTTTGACGGCGAAAAGTATCGGCTCAAAAAAGCGCTCGATAAATCGAAGGATCAAAGCTACGTTCTTTATATGCTCACGCAGGAGCAGCTTGCGCACACGCTCTTCCCTCTCGGTTCTCTGCACAAGACCGATACGCGCGCTATCGCCGACGCAGCCGATCTTTCGAGCGCACGCAAGCCGGACAGTCAGGATATCTGCTTTGTTCCCGACGGCGACTACGCCGCAGCAATAGAGCGGCTGACAGGCATCAAAGCACCGTGCGGCGATTTCATCGATGCTTCCAGCAAGATTCTCGGAACTCACCGCGGCATAACTCACTACACCGTAGGGCAGCACCGCGGCCTCGGCCTGTCGCTCCCAGAGCGCAGATATGTGTGCGGCATCGACGCCGAAAGTGGCACGGTTACGCTTGGTGGCAGCGACGAGCTGTACTCGTCTACAGCCGAGGTTCGCGACTTCAACTGGATCAGCGGCGAGGCTCCGTCCGAACCGATCCGCTGCACCGCCAAGATCCGCTATCGGCAGCCTGAGCAGCCCGCAACGGCGATTGCCCACAAAGGCGGCAGCGTAACGCTGCATTTTGATGCGCCTCAGCGCGCAGTAACGCCCGGCCAAGCCGCTGTTTTATACGACGGCAACACCGTACTCGGCGGCGGAGAGATCGTCAAATGACGTAATCTCCGCCGCGCGGCGCATTCATAAGGTCAGCAAGCGTTATTCCTGAAAAATACTCTCTGGTCATATCGTAGTATCCCTGCCATACCGACAGCGTGCGGCACTCGGCCGCGCGGTGGCAGACCGGTGCGTTATCCTGGAGGCAGGAAACCGGAGCGAGATCGCCCTCCGCAAGCTTCAGTATCTCCCACAAGGTATACTGCTCCGGCGACCTTGTGAGTCTGTAGCCGCCGCCAATGCCGTGAACGCTGTCAATAAGCCCGGAAGACTTCAACGACGGCATGATCTTCTCAATGTATTTTAGAGATATCTCCTGACGGGCGGCGACCTCCTTCATGGGAATGTAGCTGCCGTTGTTGTGCTCGGCAAGGTCGAGCAGTATGCGTATTGCATAGCGTCCTTTAGTTGATATCATATATTTCACCTCGTGATTATTATACTACCAATCCCGTAGGTAAATCAATAATTTTTTGCATGCAAAAAAGGCAGCCAAACGGCTGCCTTTTAATGCTTATGTAGTTTGCGATACGCCCTATCGGATCGTACCTGTTGCAGTGCAGCGGCTAAATGAATATCGCACTCACTCAGCACGAGGCACTAAAACCCAGTACAATGTCTATGGTCGGGATACCGCAATAAAGATTAGCACAATCTTAATGCGCCTCTAAATTACTTCTTGGCGAGACCCTTCTGGCGAGCG
>OMEC01001045.1_pt1 | contig 12229 bp, 11 predicted proteins | sample 1673401 | NCBI WGS metagenome assembly OMEC01 (sample SAMEA103958110, study PRJEB25191) | human gut metagenome | reverse complement strand
GTCATTTTTCCTTGAAATACGTCAGTATTCCTGCGAAAAAATGTCTTGCGCAACGTAAAAATCCCTCGCTGCCGGTCACATCATGAGTTTTCAGATACACCCTAGGCGGCTGACTCAGCCGCCTTTTTATTTTGGAAATTTTTTGTATCCGGCGGAACAAACCGGATGGACCCTGCGTCTAAGAGGCAGAATAAGAACAATAGGGAATTGGAGGAGTTTCCATGAAGACAGCAAAACGAATCACATCGCTGCTGCTTGCCGTGGCGCTGGCTTTCTCGCTGGCGGCAAGCTGTTTTGCGGGCGATACCGCGCTCACACGGCAGGAGGCTGCCGAGATGCTTGTGCAGGCGGCGGACGACTATCACTGTGGTGTGAAAACAGAGGATATTCTAAAGGGTTATCCGGACGGCAATCTGGACCTGCGCGGCACGCTCACCCGCGCGCAGGCGCTCGTGATGCTGGACCGCGCGTTCGGAGGACTGCCCGCGCCGGTCGGCGATCATGCCCGCACGGCGGCAGGCATGCAGGGCTTTTCCGACGCGCCCGTGTGGGGCGGCGAGGAGCTTTCGCGCGTGCTTTCTTCCGGTATCGTCGCAGGCGAAGCGGACGGACTGCTGCACCCCGATGCGCCTGTGACCCGCGAGAATTTGCAGACGCTCCTTTCGCGCGTCTACGCCCTCGAAGGCACGAACTGCAAGGACGATTTTTATGAGACGGTCAACAAAACGTGGCTGGACAGCTCCGACATTCCTGCCGGGCTTTCCGTCAACGGTCCGTTCTACGGCTTGAGCCTGACGGTTACGGAGCAGGTTGCAAAGCTGATTTCCGACATCGCGGCAAAGCCGCAGACCCCCGGCACGCCGGAGGCAAAAATCAAGGCGCTCTATGACACTGTCATGGACGTCGAGGCAAGAGAAGCGGCGGGCGTCGCTCCGATTCAAGAGTATCTGGACGCAATCGAAACTGCAAAGACGATCTCCGAGCTGATCGACGTCGAGTGCCGGCTTCAGAAGGAGCTGGGTCTGTCGACGATTCTGGGCTTCGGATTGACGTCGGATTTTGAAGATTCAAACCGCAAGGTCGTCGCGTTCTCGTCCTTCGGCGCATCGATGACGAAGGATTTCTATGAAAACGGAACACAGGAGCAGAAGGACGCTTATCTTGCCTATCTCACAAAACTGCTGACGCTTTCTGGTCTTTCCGAGCAGGCGGCGACGGAGCGGGCAAAGCTCGTCTATGCGGCGGAGGCAAAGGTTGCCAAAGCATCCTATGACCCGCAGGAATACGGGGATGTAGATAAAATCAACAACATCTACAAGCTCAGCGACATCCAGCGGCAGTTCTCGAAAATCAGCCTTGCCAAGGTCTACGAGGCGTCCGGTCTTGCCCCCAGCGACCGGATTCTGGTGACGGACCCCGGCGCAATGCGGGCGGCAGCGAGCTATTTTAACGATGCCGGTCTTGCAACGCTGAAGGCACTTTCCCGGACGGCAATTCTGATGAGCGTCGGCGGGTGTCTGAATCAGGGCTTCATCGAGGCAAGCGTCGAGTTCACAAAGGCATATTACGGCATCGATATGACCCAGACCACCGAGCAGATTGCTGCCCAGCAGGTGCAGGGACTGCTGGCTGATTATCTGGGACGCGCGTATGTTGAAGCGCACTTCTCGGAAAAGGCAAAGCAGGACGTCGAGGAAATGATTCACGAATTCCTCGAGATCTACAAGACGCGCATCGAAGCGCTCGACTGGATGTCGGACGCGACAAAGCAGAAGGCAATCTGCAAACTCGACACGATGAAGATCAAGGTCGGCTACCCCGACAGCTGGGAGACCTATCTCGATAATGCCGACATCAAGAGCCCGTCTGAGGGCGGCACGTTCTTCTCGAACGTCATCTCCATTCAGGCGTCTGCAAAAGAAAAAACACTTGCCGAGCAGAACACGCCGGTTGACAAGACCGACTGGCTCATGGAGCCGTTTACGGTCAATGCCTGCTACAGCGCAACATCCAACGACATCACCTTCCCGGCGGCAATTCTGCAGAAGCCGCTTTATGATGTGAACGCCTCGAGAGAGGAAAACCTCGGCGGCATCGGCTACATCATTGCCCATGAGATCACGCACGCCTTTGACAACAACGGTGCAAAGTTCGATGAAAACGGCAACGCTGCCAACTGGTGGACCGAGCAGGATTACGCCGCGTTCCAGCAGAAGTGCCTGCAGGTTGCGAACTGGTACGACGGGCAGGAGGTCTGCCCCGGCGTTTCGTGCAGCGGCGTGCTGACGATTTCGGAAAACGTCGCGGACCTCGGCGCAATGCAGTGCATCCTCACCGCGGCAAAGCAGAAATCGAATCCGAACCTCGACAAGCTCTTCCGTGCCGTGGCAAACACCTGGGCATCGACCACCACGCGGCAGATGCGCGAGTATCTGGCAACCATGGACGTTCATGCGCCCGACAAGCTTCGCTGCAACCGCGTTCTGCAGACGATTGCCGAGTTCTATGAGACCTACGACATTCAGCCTGGCGACGGCATGTGGACAGACCCGCAAAGCCGCGTTACCGTCTGGTAAAATACCGGTTTCCGGAATCTCCTGCGCCCCGCAGATCGCCTCTGCGGGGCGCAGCGGCATTGACGAAGCGTTTCCGGCGTGTTAGAATAACGGCATGGAACAGCAATTCAGACCCGTCCTGACCATTCGGATTTTTGCGGATGAAAAATGCTTCGGACCCGGTATCGCAGTGCTGCTGCAAAAGGTGCAGGAGCTGCATTCGCTTCGCGCTGCGGCGATGTCCATCGGCATGGCGTATTCCAAGGCATGGACGATTCTCAAAAACGCACAGCAGCATCTGGGCTTCCAGCTGCTTTATTCCACCACCGGCGGCAAAAACGGAGGAGGTGCTTGCAGCATACGAGGAATATTGCAGCGAGCTCAACACATACGCAAAGACGCTTTTTACGGAGAAATTTGAGCAGATTCTCTAGCCGCGCCCGGAAAACAGACCCCGGCGCGCCGTTTTCCTACGCATTTTTGCAAAAGACGGTTGCACTCGGCGAATAATTGTTGTAAGATACGCATAGACAGAATCTGCGGAACGCCGCACATTTTTTGGAGGTAATCACATGTTTACAAAACTGCTTGAGGCTCTGAAAGCAACCCGCCGCACCATCGTCTTCACCGAAGGTCCCGACGCCCGTATCCTCGAGGCAACCGACCGTCTGCTCAAGGAAGACCTGATGGATGTCATCCTGATCGGTAACGAAGCCGAGGTCAAGGCTGCTGCGGAAAAGGGCAATTTCTGCATCTGCAAGGCTACCATCATCGACCCCGCCACCTACGAAGGCATGGACGAGATGGTCGCAAAGATGGTCGAGCTGCGCAAGGGCAAGATGTCCGAGGAAGACTGCCGCAAGGCACTGGCCAAGGGCAACTATTTCGGCACCATGCTCGTTAAGATGGGCAAGGCCGACGCGCTGCTCGGCGGCGCGACCTATTCCACTGCCGACACCGTCCGTCCGGCGCTGCAGCTCGTCAAGACGAAGAAGGGCGCGCATCTGGTGTCCTCCTCCTTCATCCTCTTCCGCAAGGACAAGGACGGCAATGACGAGAAGTACTGCATGGGCGACTGCGCCATCAACATCGACTATCAGGATACCGTCGACAAGGCGACCGGCGAGGTGACCTTCACGGCAGCGCAGAAGCTGGCTGAGGTCGCGGTCGAGTCTGCCCGCACGGCAGAGTTCTTCGGCATCGACCCGAAGGTCGCGCTCCTGTCCTTCTCCACGAAGGGCTCCGGCAAGGGCGGCACGGTCCAGCTCAGCCACGACGCCACCATCGAGGCGCAGAAGCTTGCACCCGAGCTGGCCATCGATGGCGAAATGCAGTTTGACGCAGCCGTCTCCCCGGTCGTCGGCCAGCTGAAGTTCCCCGGCAGCAAGGTCGCGGGCTATGCCAACACGTTCATCTTCCCGTGCATCGAAGCCGGCAACATCGGCTACAAGATCGCCCAGCGCCTCGGCGGCTTTGAGGCCTACGGCCCCATCCTGCAGGGTCTGAACGCCCCCATCAACGACCTCTCCCGCGGCTGCAACGCCGACGAGGTCTACAAGATGGCCATCATCACCGCTGGTATGGCGTAAGCTGTAATTTTATAGAATTTGCGTAAATTCGAACACAATCTGTAGGGGCGGACGACACTGTCCGCCCGCAGAACGCAGTGTTTTTTCGAAAATCTGCGGCGAATTTGCCGCATTTTTGAAGCCGACAGAGTCGTCGGCCCTACGCACTCCGTCAAAGCCAAAACGCGAGCTTCGCTTGCGTTTTGGAGCGGAAGAAGGAAGCCGACAGGATAAGCATCCTTGCTTTGCAAGGATGCGTTCCGAAAGGCTTTCTTCTGACGAAGGTCACTCACGCGACCTGTACAAAAACTTCGTGGGGATACTGCCGCAAGGCAGCATCCCCACATCTTTGCCTTGGAGTATTATTTCTTATGAAACTGACTGATTATCTGGGCGATAAGCCCTTCTGGCGCGTGACCGTGAAGCTGGCGGTCCCGGTCGCGCTGCAAAACGTATTGACAAGCTCGTTCCAGCTGGTCGACACGCTGATGGTGTCGCAGCTGGGCGACGTGACGCTCTCCGCCGTCGGCATGGCGGCCCAGTGGGGCTGGCTGTGCGGCCTTCTGGGCTTTGGCCTGTGCTCCGGCATGAGCGTGTTTATCTCTCAATACTGGGGCATCCAGAACCTCAAGGGCATCCGCCGCGTGATGGGACTGGGGCTTCTGACGGCGCTGCTGATTTCCGCCGCCTTCCTCGGCGTTGCGTTCTTTGCACCGGGATGGGTGTTGGGACTGTTCAACAGCGACCCCGCCGTCGTGGAAACCGGCTGCCGGTATCTGCGCATCGTCTGCTTCTCCTATCCTGCCGTCGCGCTGACGTATCTGCTGTCCAACGTCCTGCGCGGTACAGAGCGCGTCCGCCTGCCGCTCTATGTCTCTATCGTCACGACCATCGCCAACGCCTTTGCGGACTATGGCCTGATCTTCGGCGCGTTCGGCCTGCCGCGGCTCGGCGTAGAGGGCGCGGCCATCGCAACGTGCATTTCGTCCTGGCTGGGGCCGGTGCTGATTCTGATCTTCTCTGCGTTTGAGAAAAACCTGCTGGTCGGCCCGGTGCGGGAGCTGCTTGACTTCAACCTGAAGCAGCTCGGCGAGTTCTGCGCCCGCGCACTGCCCGTCATGTCGAACGAAGGCCTGTGGGCGCTCGGTATGCTCATGCTCAACCGCATTTATGCCAACATGGGCTATGAATATTACGCGGGCATGACCATCTTCAAGACGTTTTCCGAGCTGGCCTTCGCGTTCTATGTCGGCCTCGGCAACGCCTGCGTCATCATGGTCGGCAAATCCATCGGCAAGGGTAAAATCCGGCGCGGCGTAGAAGACGCACGGCGCTTTTCCGTGCTGGTGCCGCTGATGGGACTGATCGTCGGGCTTACGATGGTTGCGGCAAGGCAGCCGCTCGTCGCGCTGTTTGCAACAGGCGATAACCTGTCCGCAACGACCATCTCGACCGCCTACGCGGTGACGATTTTCTGCTCGCTGGAATACTTCTTCCGCAACATTTCCTATGTGCAGGTTGTGGGCGTCTTCCGCTCGGGCGGCGACACGCTGACGGGTATGTTCCTGGATCTCGGCAGCCTCTGGCTCGTGTCGATTCCGCTGACGCTGCTTGCTGCGCGCGTATTCCATCTGCCGTTCCTCGGCGTGGTCATTACGGCGTATCTGGGAGAAGACATTCCAAAGTCGCTTCTGTGCCTGTGGCACTTTGTCTCCATGCGCTGGCTCAAGCCTGTCACCGAAGAAGGGCGTGAGGGCTTGCGGCTCTATCGCGGCGAGGAGGACTAACGAGTGCTTGCAATCCGGAACCTTTTCCGGTATACTTCGTCTAAGAAGTGTGAATGAAAAACCGGGAAAAGAGAAAGGACGGTATACACATGGGCTTTGGGGTTGGCTTTCAGCTGATGAACGCAGTATTTCCGCTGCTGTTTCTGATTGTATTTGTCTTTGTCATCAGTACAATTGTGGGAACATTTGTGTCCAAGGCAAAGCGGGAGCGGAAAAATGACCAGTCTCCGCGCTTGACGGCGGAGGCAAAGGTCGTTTCCAAACGTATGCAGGTGGGCGAGAACCGTCACCGGCACACAAACGACGACATGATGCACAGCTACAACTACAGCAAGTACTTTGTGACCTTTGAGTTTGAAAGCGGCGACCGGGTGGAAATGCCCGTCGACGGCTCGGAGTATGGGCTGCTCGTCGAGGGAGATACCGGCAAACTCACCTTCCAGGGCACGAGATACCTCAGCTTCTCGCGCGGATAACAGAAAATGAAGCAGAAAAGAGACGGCTTCGCCGTCTCTTTTTTTGTCGGAACAGAACATGAGAAACGAAAAATATTTATCGAAAAACGATAAAATCGCATTGACAAACGATGTACCTCGTGGTATTCTATGGTTAACGGAAGGAGAGTGGTTCCGATGGACTGGAATGAAAACAAAAGCGTCCGGCTCTCGCAGGCGTGCGTGGTGCTGTTCGCAGTGTGTTTGCTGCTGCTCGACTGCCTGTGCTATTTCGCGGTGCGCTGGTTTACGGGGCTGCGCGGTATGCCGTGGCAAACGGGAAAGCTGATGATGCTGACCATCTATCTTTGCAGCGTTTTCGGCTGGATTTTGCTCTGGAAGCTCTGGCGATTGCTTGCAAATATCCGTGCGCAGGTCATCTTTGATGCGCGGAACGTGGCGCTTTTGCGTGCGGTGAGCTGGTGCTGCGTGGGTGCGGGGCTGATCTGTCTGGTGAGCGGGGTTTACTATCTGCCATTTGCCGTGATTGCAATCGCAGCGGGCTTCATGGCGCTGATTGTCCGGATTGTCAAGAACGTCTTCCGGCAGGCGATTTTGATGAAGGACGATCTGGATCTGACGATCTAGGAGGCGCAGCATGGAGATTCTGGTCAATCTGGATGTGATGATGGCAAAGCGGAAAATATCCGCCGGAGAGCTTGCCGAGCGCGTGGGCATCACGCCTGCAAACCTGTCCATTCTCAAAAACAACAAAGCCAAGGCCATCCGCTTTTCCACACTCATGGCCCTGTGCCATGAACTCCGCTGCCAGCCGGGCGACCTGCTGGAATTTGTGGACGATCAACAGGAGGTTCCCGATGGAAGACCATAAAATCAACGAATTCCCCCGCCCGCCGGAAGCATCTGATTGGGCGCAGGACGCGCTCGTGCCGAAAAAGCCGCCGTTTTCCGCAAACCGGAGAGAGCAGCTGCTGGCGTTCGGACTGTATGTGCTGGCATATCTCTATCTGGGCTATCAATGGTGGGCACTGCCGCTGTTCACCGCCGGATTTATCGCGGCGGCGGAGTATCTGTTCCGGGAGCAGAAGCGTTCCTGGGAAAGCTGGGTCTGGCTGGGCTGCGTGCTGCTTGTGACCGGCTGCATCGCCTGGCGCGGGCTGCACCCGTACCAGTACGATTCGCGCTATCCCGAGCTTGTCAACCATGAATATATCCTTTCGGAAAAACTGCTGCTGTTCATCCTGCATATCTTCGCCGTCTATTGGCTCATGAGCCGTTCCGGGCGGCTGACCGGCGGCGAAAGCGGCCATCTGCTGCCGCTCGACGCGCTGTATGCGTTTGTGATCATCCCATTCAAAAATTTCTTCCTGCGCATCCGCTGCGTGCTGTTCGCGCTGAAGCCCAAAAAGGAGCGGAAGGTCAACGCCGGAGCCGTCGCAGCCGCCGTGCTGGCCGCGTTCATCGTGCTGGTGCTGCTCGTCATGGCCATGACGCAGCTGTCCGCAGCAGACGACACGTTCAGCAGCCTTTTGGAGGGCCTGCGCGACGCGCTGACACTCGATCTCGATCAAGTGTGGTTCTATCGTTTTCTCCTCAGCCTTCCCGTCGGGGCCTATGTCTTCGGCCTGCTCGCGGGCCTTGGCCGCGAAACGCCGGAGGCGATGCGCGGACGCGGCGCGTCCGCAGAGGCCGCGCTGCCGAGGCTGCGCGTCGTGCCGGAGGCCGTCTGGCTCGCAGCGCTGGGCGTGTTCAGCGCGCTCTATCTCGCGTTTTTCTTCGTGCAGGGCCGTTATCTGTTCGGCGCGTTCACGCGGACGCTCCCGGAGAGCTTCACGGTCGCGGAATACGCCCGCCAGGGCTTCTTCGAGCTCTGCCGCGTCATGGCGATCAACTTCACCCTCTTCTGGCTCGTCTCGCGCACCGCCCGGCGGGAAAGCCGTCCCGTGCGCTGGATGACGGCGGCGCTTCTGATCGAGAGTATGCTCTTCGCCGTCGTCGCCCTGTCCAAGCTCGTGCTCTATATCGACTGCTTCGGCTTCACGCCCAAGCGCCTGCAAAGCACCTGGCTCGTGTGCGTTCTCCTGTTCGGCAGCGCCTGCGCGCTTTATACCCACCTGACGGGCAAAAAGTCCATGCGCGTCTGGATGATCTTCGGCGCCGTCACGCTTTCCCTGCTGTGCATCTGGTAAATTGTCGGGTATCCGCGGATTTTGTACGCAAAAAATCCGCGGATACCCCCTTGACAGCACCGACTGCCTGTGCTATTATAATAAAGCTCTTTAGAAAGCACTATATCGCGGGATAGAGCAGTTCGGTAGCTCGTCGGGCTCATAACCCTTAGAGTTAGCGTCCAGCTTTCAGGAGCAAAAAGTCAACATCGCGGGATAGAGCAGTTCGGTAGCTCGTCGGGCTCATAACCCGGAGGTCGGGGGTTCAAATCCCTCTCCCGCAACCATAAAAACAGCCGGTTTCAGTACGAAATCGGCTGTTTTTCTATACTTTTTCAGAAAAATGAGCAGAGCGGGCAAGTGAAGAATTCAACTTTAATTCAACTTGCTTTCAAAATCACGCTTTTTTCAGAAAAATATCTGAGAGGATTTCTGCATTCTTCCCGTCCGCTTCCTCGACGACGTGCGCGTAAATATTTGCCGTTGTGCTCACCTGTGCGTGTCCCAGCCGCTTGGAGATCGAGACGGAATCCACGCCGTTAAAATAGAGCATGGACGCCATTGTGTGCCGGAACGCATGGGGATTGATATGCGGCAGGCCGTGGCGCTTGCTGAATTTGCTCATCCAGTCTGTCACGCTGTCCGGGTGCATGGGGCTGCCGTTCTCCTGCGAGAAAACAAAGCCCTGATTCTCGTAGAATTCGCCCAGACGCAGCCGCTCGGTGTTCTGCCATGCGCGATAAGTGCGGAGAAGCTGTATTGTCTCTGCTGGGAGCGTAATATAGCGGTCAGACGTGGCCGTCTTCGGGGTGTCCTCGTAAATTCCGCGATCCGGGGCATAGAGAACGTTGTTGCAGATATGGACGCGGTTCTTCTCGAAGTCAACAGCGCTCCATTTCAGGCCCAGCAGCTCCCCGCGCCGTGCGCCGGTCAGCAGAAACAGGTGCGTCAGCGTTTCCCATTTTAACGGCTCCTGCTTGAGTGCGTCGCGGATGGCTACGATCTGCTCCGGCTGGAAGTAGTTTACTTCCCGCTTGGCAACCTTCGGAAGCGTGGCCTTTGCTGCGACGTTGAAGGGGACTTGCCCTTCCTTCTCCGCCTGGTCAAGCACCGTAGAGATCAGCCGATGGTGCTCCAGAATGGTCTTCGCAGACAGGCCGGAACCGGTGCGCTTGTTTTGCCCCGGCTTTCCGAGCGCCGTATAGAAGCTGTTCAGATGGTCTGCACGGAGATCTTTCAGCTTGATATGACCGATAGCCGGATAGATGCGCTCGGTCAGCTCCTTGTAGCGGACAATCGTGGAGTGCTTCGCTCCGCGCTGCTCCTTCATGGCAATTACATATTCGCAGTACGGCTCAAACTTCTGGCGGCTGTCAGTGGTGACGCCCGCTCTGCATTCCTTCTCAAAGGTCGCGGCAAACGCCTCGGCCTTTTTTCGTGCGCTCCTTTCCGTCCACGTGGGCGAAACCTCGAACGTAGCCGTCCACGGCTTCAACTGCTTCCCATCCGACCCCCGCCCGCGATGGACGCGGATGGAGTAGGAGATCAACCGCCCGGCCTTGTCGCGGCGTTCCTGGATGTTAGCCATTGTTACCCCCGCTTTCCTTCAAGATGGAAACGGCGCTCAATTAAGAACTCCGCGAAATCTCCGATTTCTTGCAGCAGCGCATTGTACGCTTCCGCGCCGCATTCAGCGCAGACCTCGTTGTTTTCGTCAACAATGGCGTATGAAACGTTCTCCATACCCCCAAGTATATCGTCAACCGTGTCCAGATAATCCGCACCGTTTAGCCGTACAGTATACCCCATGCTTTGCAGCGTGTATTCTACCGCAACCTTCCATCCAACCATACGCTGCGCAATTCTTTTCAAGGGGCCGCGCAACGCGTCTTCCTCGGTCATGTAGTCGTCATACCCCAGAAGCCATGGTAGGCGATATTCCGGGAACAGGCTGACGACCTTCTGTGCCATTTCCTCTGTCAGATTTCGAGAACCGTTAATAATCTTACTCAAATGAACCGGACTGCAGTCAATCATTTCAGACAGCTTTGTTTGTGTAATTCCCTCGTGCAGCGCAATCGTTCTCGGCCGCGCACCTCGCGTTTTGTCAATCTCCATATGCTGTCCCTCCAAATACATAGACATTTCACGACAACAATATAGCATGATAGAATAAGACAGTCAATAGTGTGCGGAGAAAGAAGAAGCGAATTTTCGAGGCGAAGTAAAGCCTACCAAATATGATATTTTATATTTTTATCAATGATTTGGTTAAGAAATGATGAAAAATCAGAACATAATAGGGAAAACCCGCGTGATTTTAGCCAATTCCTGAATCTTCCTTTTGATGCCCTAAAGTGCTAAGATATTCTCAGCCAGAAAACGAAACCCGCCGGTCGGGGAATCTGTAGCACGAAGGGAGAAAACATATGAGTTCACAAACGACAGCCGATTTTTGTACGGTCAGGGCGGCAGCAGCACGGGGATACCTGTCCGAACACCATCTCCGCCTACTTCTTGCGCAAGGCAAACTACCCGGAATCTACTCCGGGAACAGATTTAAAATAAATATGCGCCTACTGGCTGAACAGCTTGACCGAGAAAGCGCAGAGGCGGCGCAGAAAGCACCCCAGCTTTCGACGCAATGAGCGGGAGGCGATCACCAATCGACAACAGAAGTGAAGCGCCGGGGTACATGACATACCGCGAAGCCGCAATTATGTTCAGCCTTATGCAACCCTGCGACGCAGCAAAGGCGATCAAAGCGACCGTGGACTATTATCTGTACGGCACGGTTCCCCATGATCTGGACGGCGCTGCGGCACAGGTTTTCAAGATTATGCACGCCGATATTGACCGGAACGCCGAGAAGTATAGACAGACCGTTGAACGCAACCGGAAGAACGTGCAGAAACGTTGGGAAAAGGATGATACCAGCGGTATACGAGTGGAATCCCAGTCGAATACAAACCCCAAACTCCAAACCTTAAACTCTAAGCAGAAACCGAAGAACGAGGGAGGGATGGCGGGCAAGCCGCCACGCGCTTCGCGCTTCACCCCGCCATCTGTTGACGAGGTACGGGCCTATTGCTTGGAGCGAAAGAACGGCGTTGACCCGGAGCGGTTCGTAGATTTCTACGCCGCCAACGGCTGGAAGCAAGGTCGAGGGAAACCAATCGTCGATTGGAAAGCGGCGGTTCGGACTTGGGAACGCAAAGAGGACGCAAAGCAACCCCCCGCACCTGCCGAGGATTGGACGGTCACGCACCCAGAATGGGCGGATCAATCGACGTGGGTACCGGGGCCGGATGGTATTTATAGGCCCGTGGGGGTGAAGCCATGAGCCTTGCGTCTCAGAGCGTAGCGGGCAGCCTGCTGATTGACGCTGCCTGCCTTCTAGCGGTGCGGCAGCAGGTGCGGGCGGACGATTTTGAGGTTGCCGCAGATCGCGCGATTTTCGAGGCCGCCTGCCGTCTCGCGGACGCGGGACAGGCCATTGATGTCGTGGCCATCGTGCAGAATGCGCGGAAGCACGGGGCAGATATCTCGGACGAATACGCGGCAACGCTGATGAAGGTCACGCCGACTGCCGCCAATGCTGCGCAGTATGCTTCTGCTGTCCATTCCGAGGCCGTCCGGCGCAGGCTGTCTGACATCGGAATGCAGCTTGCAGCGGCAAGCGGGGACATGGCTCGT
>OMEC01001044.1_pt1 | contig 12231 bp, 10 predicted proteins | sample 1673401 | NCBI WGS metagenome assembly OMEC01 (sample SAMEA103958110, study PRJEB25191) | human gut metagenome | reverse complement strand
CGCACTACGCCGGCAAAAAGCCAAAGCTGATGACGGAGAACAGCGCCATGAAGCGCCCCGTCTGGCCTTTGACGTGCTTTGTGTACTCCCGGAAGGTAATCAGGCTGGCCAGCGACGCCACCAGCGTCCCCACGCCGCCAATGTTCACGCCTACCAGCAGTCCCGGATAGTCGTCGGTAAACTGGCTCAGCAGGATGGCTGCCGGTACGTTGCTGATGACCTGGCTGGTCAGCGCCGCCACTGGCATGACCCCGTGGGCCAGCAACTTTCGGAACAGTTCCCGCACCGGCTCGATCCGCGCCATGTTGCCCGAAAAGGTAAAGAACGCCGCGAATATCACCAGCAGTCCCCAGTCCACGCCCAGCAGTGCCCGGCGATCCAGTACCAGCAACGCCGCGCAATGACGATCAGTCCCAGCCAATAAGGGATGCCCCGCAGTACCATGGCCACCGCCACGCAGAAGAGCGCGGCGTATGCCACAGCGTACCGCTTGTCCGGCAGTGTTTCCTGACGAAAAACAGTCAGTACAAATTGAAAAACAGAGACTATACCTCGAAAGGAATTTTAAGGAGGCCATACTGATGAGAACTACCCAAACACACTAAAGAGAGAACTTCTGGATGGCATAATGAAATCAGGCCATGCTGGAGGTTTTAATTTATACGCACTTAGTTTTAGCGGATATCTTTTTCTTGTTCAGCCATAAAAGCAGTATTGTAACAATAGCTACAAAGTAAATTGTGGACAATGTAATTTTTGTAATTGTCAACATATTCTCCATGAAGTAGAATATGAAAAACTGGAAATTTTACTCAGACTGTGAAGAAAAAGAGGAGAGCAAAATGGCGCAACAAACAGAAGCAAAAGCGTTAACAGATCGTATTCTTGCAGGAATAACTGTAGAAAACATAAAAGAAACGGCGTTTTTCTTCAGTAAGCTCAAGCGTGTGACCGCATCACCGGATGCCGAATCTGCATCTGCATATATTTGCAGCAAATTGTCTGAATACGGAATCCCTCATGAGCAATTATGGTATTCCGGATATCTTAGCTCGGCTGTTTCGGCCAAACTGGAAATAATCTTTCCGGAGCAGCAAGAATTTGAGGTAGTTCCCTGCGGCTACACAAAAAATGTAACAGATTTAGAAGGAGAGTTGATATACGACAGGTGGGGCGAATGCGCACGGCTGTCGGTAAATGATAATGCAGAACGGTTTCGTTCGTTTGCAGGCAAGGTTGTCTTAACACAATGCTTTTGCAGCGATATTGCCAGAGAGGCTAAAGAGGCGGGGGCATTGGCTGTGATTAGTATGTACCCATCTCCAGAAGAGGTTCCGCACTATTTTGGTGCATCTAACCACAATGGAACGCCAACGCCCGAAAACGCTTACCTTTTGCCGGAGATTCCTTGTATTGACTGTACAAAAGCGGCAGGCGAAAAGATGAAGGCGCTGATGAAAAGCGGGAGTGTTCGCGTCCGTTTGTCTGCACAAGCGGATACCCGGGTGAAGAAGGCATCCATTCCGGTGGCGTACATTCCCGGCTGCGAGGAAAACTTTGTATTAGTAGACGGTCACTATGATTCGCATTGCGAAGGAATGACGGACAATGGGGCTGGAGACTGTATTCTGCTGGAGTTAGCAAGAGTATTCCACGAAAATCGAAGCGCGCTGAAGCGCGGCCTGGTTTTTTGCTGGTGGTCGGGCCATGAGTTTGGTCAATACGCAGGTTCCACCTGGTATGCGGATACATTTTATGAAAAAATCCGCGATCATTGTGTAGCGCAGATCAACATTGATGTGGCGGGCAGCAAAAACGCACGGTGCATCCGCGCCAGAACAACCCAAATGGAGGGGGAGGCTTTTACTTCCGAACGGATCCGGCGATATACCGGGCTGGAGCCTGCACCCTATATACCACGGCCTCATTTGGGCGAGCCTAATTTTATGGGCAAAAATGTGCCGATCACTATTATGCTGAAGTATGAAGCTTCACCAGATAAAGTGAACATTTGGCCGGTGGGCGGCGGGTATTGGTGGCACAGCCGCGAAGATACACTGGACAAGGTTGATTTTGCCAACGCATTGCGGGACGCCAACATTAACGCGGAAATGATCTGCGAGGTGGCAAACAGCACCCAATTACCGGTAGATATTCTGTCTTATATGAGAGAAACCAGACGCATGCTGCAAGAGATTCAATGTGGGCTGGAAGGAGAATTTGATTTATCTCCGGTGTTTCCGCATTTGGACATATTGCAAGAGAAAGCTCAGCAGTTCTGCCGTGCGCTCAAAGGCAGAACCAATACGGATCGTGAAATCAAAAAAATAGCCGGAGATCTGGTAAATATGAATTTTAATTACTCAGATCCCTATAACTATGACAGATTGTCATTGCCGGCTACCTTTCCAAAGCTCCGAGCGGCAATGGGGGTCACCAGGGATAACGCAGATGACAAGAGCTATTTATTTATTTACACAGACTTCTTGCGGCAGCGCAATCGTCTGGTGGATATGATGGATCGCATTTGTGATGAAATCGATTTAACTTTACTTCGGTGGAATTATAAACAATAAAGCTAAGGGGGAAGACAATAGATGCTGAAGTATATCTTAAAGCGAATCTTGCTGCTGATTCCGGTTCTGATCGGCGCTACTTTCATCGTGTTCTCCGTGATGGACATGACGCCAGGTGATCCGGCTGTAGCAAAACTCGGTGTAGACGCAACAGCTGAGCAAATCGAAGAGCTCCGGGAAGAAATGGGCTTGAATGACCCGTTTCTGGTAAGGTACGGTCGCTTTGTGCTGAACTTGGTTCAGGGCGATCTTGGCACTTCCTACAAAACGGGTCTGGATGTCATGCAGCAGATCATGCAGCGCATACCATATACATTTTTACTGTCCTTTGCAGCGCTGCTGTTTGCCGTTATCGTAGGTATACCGGCAGGCATTATATCTGCCAGGCATCAGTATACGGTGTTTGATAACTGTACCATGGTCCTTACGCTGATTGGCGCCTCCGCTCCGCATTTTTGGCTGGGCTTGATGGGTGTAATCATTTTTGCGGTGAATCTCGGGTGGCTGCCGGCGGCCTATACGGCATCCGGCTCACTGGCGCTGGGTATCATCCTTCCGATGCTGACGCTGGGCATGAACTCTACCGCACTCGTCACACGAATGACTCGTTCGGCTATGCTGGACGTGATGAATCAGGACTATATTGACACGGCGCGGGCAAAGGGCGTATCAGAGCGGACCGTTGTGTTCCGCCATATGCTGCGCAACGCTCTGATCCCGATTATCACCGTTTTGGGCTTGCAATTCGGCAATCTGCTGGGCGGAGCGGTGACAACGGAAACCATCTTTGCCTGGCCCGGTATTGGCCGCTACATTGTTGAATCTATTTCCAACAAGGATACCCCTTGCGTACTGGGCGCGGTGGTGATGCTGGCCATCATTGTTACTGTAATCAATCTTTTAGTAGATATTATCTATGCATTTGTGGATCCTCGCATCAAGTCTCAATACAAATCTATGATAAGGAGGGCGAAAAAAAATGTCTAAACGCGACAAGCAGGGTAAGTTTGTACAGCGCTCCTTATCACAGCAGGCTTGGATACAGTTTCGCAGCAATCGCCTGGCAATTTGCGGTTTAGTGGTGATTGCCCTGCTGATTTTGGTATCAATTACCACTATTCTGATCGATCTGACAGATGGCGGAGAGCTGTATAAGGTTTTGGTTACGAAGAATAATCTTCCCATGAAGCTGGCCAAGCCCTCTGCCGCGCATCCCTTGGGGTGCGATGAATTTGGAAGAGATCTGCTGTTCCGGCTTTTATGGGGAACGCGCTATTCACTTTTTGCCGGTATTTGTACGATTCTGGCTGCCATCCTTACAGGCGGTGTGTTTGGTTCTATTGCGGAATTTTACGGCGGGAAAATTGATAATGTCATCATGCGCTTTATGGATATGGTGATGACTGTGCCAAGTCTGGTTTTAGCTATGGCCATCTATGCAGCACTGGGCTCCAGCCTGGTCAACCTTCTGATTGCGCTGACTTGCTCGCAGGTTCCCCAGTTTGCTCGAATCATCCGTTCTTCCGTTATGACGGTAAAGGACAGCGAATATGTAGAAGCCGCCAAGGCCGTGGGTGCTTCAGATGCTTTGGTCATTGTAAAGTATATTATTCCCAATGCTCTTTCCCCCGTAATCGTTCAGGGCACTCTCGGTGTGGCTACCACAATTCTGAATGTGGCCGGCATGTCTTTCTTGGGTCTGGGAATCCAGCCGCCTGCGCCGGAATGGGGCTCTATCCTGTCGTCGGCGCGCATGTATATGCGTGATGCCTGGCATATCTCACTGTTTCCGGGTCTTGCTATTGTGATCTGCATTCTTTCTCTGAACCTGTTGGGAGATGGTCTGCGCGATGCATTGGATCCTAAGCAGAAGCGCTAATAGGAGGGATAGATATGGATCAAACGATTTTGGAAGTACAGGACCTGCGTATTCATTTCGAGCTGCGTGAAGGAACGGTCAAGGCGCTTAATGGTATAGACCTGGTTTTGAAAGAGGGACGCACGCTTGGATTGGTAGGCGAGACCGGTGCCGGCAAGACCACCTTGGCAAAGGGAATTATGGGCCTGACGGCAAAGCCCTATGGAAAAATCAAAAGCGGTAAAATTTTGTACGAGGGGAAAAATCTGCTGGAGATGGACAAAAAGCAGCTTCGCCGAATCCGCGGAGAGCATATCTCTATGATTTTTCAAGATCCCATGACAAGTCTGAACCCGGTGATGACCGTAGGCGATCAGATTGCAGAGGCCATCCGTAATCATGACAAGCTCAGCAGGGTAGATGCTGCAAAGAAAGCGGCAGAAATCCTTGAATTGGTCGGAATCCCCAGCGCACGCGGCAGCGAATATCCGCATCAGTTTTCCGGCGGTATGAAGCAGCGTGTGGTAATTGCGATCGCGTTAGCATGCAATCCGAAAATACTGATTGCCGATGAGCCGACGACTGCATTGGATGTAACGATTCAGGCGCAGATACTGGAAATGATCCGCGACTTACGGGAACGCTTTCGCACGTCAATGCTGCTGATCACCCACGATCTGGGTGTTATCGCGCAGAACTGCGATTATGTCTCCGTGATTTATGCCGGTGAAATCGTAGAAACCGGCACAGTACACGATATTTTCCGCCACAAGCTTCATCCTTATACAGAGGGACTCTTTTCTTCCATCCCCAATATAAACGAAGATGTGGAGCGTTTGGTGCCGATTGAGGGCCTGATGCCGGATCCCACGAATCTTCCGGCAGGGTGTGCTTTTTGCGACAGATGCCGCTTCGCGACAGAGCGGTGCAGGACAGAGCATCCTCGCTTGGTAAGCATGGGCGGCGAAGAGGGCAGCCATCAGGTGCGATGCCACCGATATAATGAAACACGGGAGGAGGGAGAATAAATGGAAAACCAGGAATTGTTAAGGGTCAACCATCTGAAAAAATACTTTCAGACGCCAGGCGGGACGCTGAGTGCGGTCGATGATGTGACTTTTGGCATTAACCGCATGGAAACCTTAGGAGTAGTCGGCGAGAGCGGCTGCGGAAAGTCAACGCTGGGACGGTGCATTCTCCGGCTCCACGAGCCGACCGCAGGCGAAGTTATTTTTGAAAATCAGAACATCCTCGAATGTAGTAAGGCGGAAATGAAAGATCTGCGCTCCAAAATGCAAATCATTTTTCAAGACCCCTATGCTTCCCTCAATCCCCGCATGACTGTTTCTCAGGCAATTGCAGCGCCCTTGATCATTCAGGGGATCTACAAGGCCAGTGAAAAGGAAAAAATCCAGAAGCGTGTTGCTGAAATGATGGACGTTGTCGGCTTAGCGTCCCGGCTGGTCAACTCTTACCCCCACGAGTTAGATGGCGGACGCCGCCAGCGCATAGGAATTGCCAGAGCCTTGTCCCTGAACCCGAAGTTCATTGTTTGCGACGAACCTGTTTCAGCGCTTGACGTTTCCATTCAGGCCCAGGTGCTGAATCTAATGCAGGATCTGCAAGCGCAGATGGGGCTGACGTATCTATTTATTACGCATAATCTTTCCGTGGTAAAGCATTTGTCGAATCAAATCCTCGTAATGTACTTAGGACAGCTGGTGGAAAAAGCAACGCCAAAGCAGCTGTTCAAAAACCCAGTTCACCCATATACACAGGCACTGCTTTCTGCCATTCCAATCCCGGATCCGGATGTTAAGATGGAGCGCGTTGCGTTGAAAGGCGAATTGACCTCTCCCATCAATGTAAAGCCGGGATGCCGTTTTGCAAAACGATGCATTTATGCGCGGCCGGAATGCAGCCAGTGTTCACCCCAGATGACGGAAGTCGAACCAGGTCATATTGTCGCCTGCCATTTGGCCGGCGGTTCTATGAAATAAAAATGAGGAGGACTCACATGAAAAAGATTTTTTCTGCACTGCTGACTGTATGTATGCTGCTTGGCTGCTTGAGCGCATGCGGCAGCAAAAACCCCAGCACGTCCGATGACGGAAGCGCAACCACCGGAGCTAAGGATACGATCGTTTTTGCGCAAGCTAGCGATATCACCTCGCTCGATTTCCACGTAGGAAAAAACCCTGCAACGTATGATGTGACTTGCAACATTTTTGACACGCTGGTCACTTGGGATGCCGATATCAACGTAATTCCTCACTTGGCTGAAAGCTGGGAGTTTTTGGATGAAGACTCTCTGCAGATGCACCTGCGCAAGGGCGTACTGTTTCATGACGGCCAGGAATTGACGGCAGAGGACGTCAAATATACCTTTGACCGTGCAATGAACAGCACCATTGTAAAGAACAATTTCTCCTGGCTGGAGAGCGTGGATGTCGTGGATGAATACACGGTTGTCATTAACACAAAGGGCGCTTATACCCCGGTGTTGAATGCACTGTGCAGTCCTCTTGCCGGCATCATGCCCAAGCACCTTCTGGAGCAGAATGACGAGGCTCTGACAACAAACCCTGTGGGAACCGGCCCATATAAGTTCGTTGAGCGTAAAGAAGGCGAATATGTAAAGCTGGAGGCAAACGAGAATTACTGGGGCGGCACGGTTGCTACCAAGTATCTGGAGATGCGCGTGGTTCCCGAAGCGTCTCAGCGTTCGACTCTGCTGGAAACCGGCGAAATCGACATTGCATATGATGTGCCGCCTTCCGATGTGGACAGACTGAATGCAAATGAAGCGACCACGGTTTTGTCCGCCCCCTCTTTTAAAGTGTTTTATGTGACCATCAATTGCAATAGCGGCACAAAAGCACTGAACGATTCCCGTGTACGTCAGGCAATTGAATATGCCATTGACAAGGAAGCTTTGTGCGCTTCTGTGATGTATGGTTATGCAACGCCCGTAGCCAGCCTGATCGGTCCCGGAGTCTTTGGTTATGATGCTTCTGCCACCGCCAACATTTATGACATTGAAAAGTCAAAGGAATTGCTGTCCGCCGCCGGCTATCCGGACGGATTCGAAATGAGCATCTGGGTTCAGTCTTCCGATCAGACCCGTCAGGAGGCGTGTGTGATTCTGCAGGATATGCTCAGCGAGGTTGGCATCACTGTCAGCGTTGAGCCGATGGACGGCACCGTGATGGATGATACCATTGTGAAGGGCGGAGATTTTGACGCATGCAGCTCTATGTATTATAACCTGATGGGTGATGCAGACTATGTGCTGTACAGCAATATTTCTCCTGAATCCACCAGTAACCTTTCTCACTACAACAACTCCGATGCCATGGCTAAGCTGCTGGCTGCACGGAGCCTGACGGACGACGCAGAACGCGCTGCCGTGTATAAGGAAATCAGCAGCATTATGGCAGTTGACCGGCCTTACATCCCGCTGTGGGCTTATCAGAATCTAGTGGGTGTGAGAAGTGGTGTCTCCGGTTTCCAGCTGAATCCGATCACCGCTTATCGGTATGAAAACGTCGCAAACGGCAAGTAATCGTATTTTTAAAGCTTTTGTATTTTGCCCCCGATCGAGGGGGCAAAATACATTAATTTAGCAATAAGGAGGCCATCTCTTGGAGGCATTTCAGACTATACATATTAAGGCGGACACGCCTTATGCCTGCGGTGTTCAATATGGTCAGCAGGCAAAAGAAAAAATTCGCGCAGGGGTCGAGGTATATCGGCGCTATTTTGCGAAAACTTCAGATAAGAGTTGGGATAAAATTCAGCAATACGCTATGGCCTATTTGCCGGATATCAAGCAGATGATGCCGGAAGTGCTGGAAGAGGCATATGGAATCGCCGATGGAGCGGGAGTCTCGATAGAAGATTTGATGGTTCTTAATTGCCGCTATGAAATCACGAAATTTCCCAAGACTCCGGAGTGTACCACGGCGGCCATTTTGCCGGAAGCAACCGCAAGCCATACGACCTATCTCGTCAAAAACTGGGATTACAAGCAGGCAGTGATTCCTAATATCGTTATTTTACACATCGAGCAGGCTGACGGTACCCGGATTTTAGGCTTGACCGAGGCCGGGCAGATGCTCCGTGAAGGGTTTAACTCCTGGGGGGTAGGCCTTTGCAATAATATGATCACGTCAGTATATGACGATTGGGGCACCGGTATCCCAGTTACTTTCCTCAGACGCAAAGTCCTCTCCTGCCACTCTTTTGAAGAAGCCAGAGATATGCTGATTCACGCAAAGCGAAGTGTTTCGAACAACATGATGCTAGCCTCTGCGCAGGGTGTCGCGGTGGATATCGAGGCATTTCCGAGCGGTGCAAATATGCTGGCCCCGAAGGATGGTATTTTGACCCACGCCAACCACTTCGTTGTACATCAGCAGTTGGATGCCAGAGTCGGTCCCAAAAATCGCGACACGCGTCTGGAAGCGCTTCTGCGGCAGCGGCAAGGCAGCATTGATGTTCCGTATATCATGGAGTGTATGAAGGATCACGAATACTATCCGGAATCAATTTGTGCACACAATACGAATCTTCCCGGTTATGAGTTAAAAGACTTCATGACGGTAGCCTCCCTGATTGTCGATTTTGCCAATAATACAGCGCATATCTGCGCCGGTCCTCCTTGTGAAGGTACCTATCTGGCCTATAAACTTTAACGCCCAGCAAAAAGCTGTTTGAATTGCCAAAACCAACCGTTTATGTTATGATGTCCTTGTTCTTTTTTACACAAGGAGCAAATATTTGGCGGTAAGCAAGGAGGCAATAGCCATGGCATCTGGAGAACACCTTTGGGCAGGCCCTGCGTGCTGCAATAATGAGTTGCTGCGCAAACAGATTCGGGCACGCTCCATTCTCAGACACTTACACGCCGGGGATGTATATCTTTCCCCCGGAGATCCAATCCATTATGTCGCCTATGTTGCAGAGGGCGTAACCTCTCATTATATGTTTGGCAGTAACGGCCGTGAAAAAGTCCTGTATCGTCTTGGACGCGGTTGGTTTTTTAGTGAAGGGATTTTCTTGAATACAGGCGATAATGTGGAGCTTGCCACCAGATATGCCATTGCGGAGTGCGACACCTTACTATATTTGATAGATTACAATAACTTTATGGCCTTGCTGCAGAACATCACTTTTGCACAGGCCGTGCTGTGCAGCACGGTGGAAAAGAGCACCATTTTACGCCATGAGGTTGAAAGCGTTACCTTTGATTCCACACTGGATCGCTTAAAGCGCCTATTGCAGTCCTGCGCCAATCCCGGCGCTGTGGAGGACGGAAAATGGTGCAATCTCTCTGTGGATTGGACGCATCAAGATATTGCAGCAATCATAGGTGTCAACAGAGTGACTGTCAGCCGGTTTATTGCAGAACTGAAGCAGGATGGTTTTTTGAGACAAATAAATGGAAGGATTCAGATTCATAAAGAGTATCTGATTTCGTTGGAATAGCTGATACCTCTTCCATACATAAATACGATCATGCTCCGCATATTGGGTATCTCAAAAGCATCGTATTGGCAACCCCTGCAAACGGATATATTTATTTGCTCTGTCGCTGGTGCTCAAAACAGCTTTGACTCCCGTAAAATACGGGAGTCAATCGTCGACAAAGTAAGGATGCCCACATTCCATTCAATGAAATAAAATGATTTCCAGTGAAATTTTAATGAAAAGGTGAGAAAAAGTATGAAACTGATCACCACCGGCAATGCCGGGACTATGGAATCTAACGACATTATGATCACCGTGGAGCCGTCCGATGCGGGCGGCGTGCAGGTGGATCTGACCAGCAGTGTTTATCAGCAGTTCGGCAAGCAGATCATCTCCGTTATCAAGGAGACGACGGCTGAATACGGCGTGAAGAATGCCGTAATCACTGCCGTAGACAAGGGCGCGCTGGACTGCACCATCCGGGCTCGGGTGGCAGCTGCCCTGACCCGCGCAGCGCAATGCCATGACTACACATGGGAGGTGCGGCAGGATGTATAAAAAGGATCGCTTGCGCCGCAGCATGATGTTCGTGCCCGGCAACAACCCCGGCATGATCCGGGATGCCCACATCTACGGCGCGGACTCTATCATGTTCGATCTGGAGGACAGCGTGGCCTATACCGAGAAGGACGCGGCTCGATTTCTGGTGTATAACGCGCTGAAAACGCTGCATTTCGGCACAAAGGAGACGGTGGTACGCATCAATGACCTTTCAAGCGGCCTCGGTGTCGAGGACTTGGAGGCTGTCGTCCGAGCCGGTGTACAGGTGGTGCGCCTTCCCAAGACCGACAATGCGCAGGATGTCATCGACTGTGAGCAGATGATCGAACGCATTGAGCGGGAAGCCGGTATCCCCGTTGGAACGACCGGCATGATGGCCGCCATTGAGAGCGCCAACGGCGTGCTGAACGCCGTAGAGATCGCCAAGGCCAGCGACCGTCTCATCGGTATTGCGCTGGGTGCGGAGGACTACGTCACCGACCTGAAAACCACCCGCAGCGACGGTGTCTCCAACGTAAACGACGAGGAGGGCTTCATCGCCGAGGCCACCCTCATCAAAAAGCTGGGCTTTGACGGTAAGTCCGTGATCAATCCCCGTCAGATTGAGCCGCTGCACAAGGTGTTCATGCCCAGTGAGAAGGATCTGAACAAGGCGCGGGCCATTATGGAGGCCATCGCCGAGGCCAACGCACGGGGCAGCGGCGTGGCCAGCCTCAACGGCAAAATGATCGACAAGCCTGTGGTCACCCGTGCCAAGCGGCTGCTGGAGCTGTACGAAGCCGGCAGCAAGGCCGATGAAGTGGAGGAACTGTAACATGGTAGAACTGAACAAGATTCCCCATATCAATGAGATCAGCAACCACGGCGCGTTTGCCGGGGCGGGACAAAAAAAGACCGCCACCTTCCGTGAGCGGTATCATCAGCAGAACAAAGTCGTTCCTTCGCTGGAGGAGGCCATCCGCCGCACAGGATTGAAAGACGGTATGACCATCAGCTTCCACCATCACTTCCGCAACGGCGACCACATCATCAATATGGTGGTGGACAAGCTGGCGGAGATGGGATACAAGAACCTGACGCTGGCGGCATCCTCGCTGGCTTCCGTCCATGCGCCTCTTGTCCGGCACATCAAAAATGGGGTCATTACCCATATTGAGACCTCCGGCCTGCGCGGTGAGTTGGCGGAGGAAATCTCCCGTGGCCTTATGGACTGCCCGGTGGTGTTCCGCTCCCACGGCGGCCGGGCCAGCGCCATCCGCAGCGGTGATCTGCACATCGATGTAGCGTTTCTGGGCGCGCCCTCCTGTGACCCTTACGGCAACGCCAACGGCTACAGCCGGGACGATGACGACGGCATTGCCTGCGGCTCGCTGGGCTATGCCCGCACCGACGCCAAGTATGCCGATAACGTGATCATCATCACCAACCATCTGGTGGCCTATCCCAACGCGCCGTGGGCCATTCCCGAATATGACGTGGACTATGTGGTGCTGACCGACGACATCGGCGATCCCAAGGGCATCATGTCCGGGGCTACCCGCTACACCAAGGATCCTAAGGAGTTGCTGATTGCCAAGACCGCCGCCAATGTCATTGAAGCCACGGGCTACCTGTACGACGGCTTCTCCATGCAGATGGGCAGCGGTGGTGCGTCTCTGGCCACCGCCCGCTTCCTGCGGCAGAAGATGCTGGATCAGCACATCCGCTGCCGCTTCGCGCTGGGCGGCATCACCGGCCAGATCACCGCCATGCATGAGGAAGGGC
>OMEC01001043.1_pt1 | contig 12241 bp, 7 predicted proteins | sample 1673401 | NCBI WGS metagenome assembly OMEC01 (sample SAMEA103958110, study PRJEB25191) | human gut metagenome | reverse complement strand
GTGAAATTGAAAAAATAGCAATTATGGATGAACTACCGATTAATTGGACTTACCCGGAAATTCAACCAAAACTGATAGAAGAAGCAAGAAAAAGAGGATTTTGCCCCAAATTAGATATCAGGTAATCATGTTTGAAAGGGTGAATTAGATGATATTAAGTGTAAGTAGAAGAACTGATATTCCCAATTATTATTCGGAATGGTTTTATAATAGAATAAAAGAAGGATTTTTATATGTTCGTAATCCGATGAATGCTCATCAGATAAGTGAAATAAAAGTTACTCCGGATGTTGTAGATTGCATAGTGTTTTGGACAAAGAATCCGTTGCCAATGATGAAAAGGTTAAACGAGATAAAAGATTATAATTACTATTTTCAATTCACATTGACTGGATACGGAAATGATGTTGAGGTTAATTTACCAAATAAAAAAACAGAAATGATTCCGGTATTTCAAGAACTGTCCGAAAAAATTGGCAAGCAAAAAGTGATTTGGAGATATGATCCTATATTCTTTTCTGATAGATATACGAAAGAATATCATTTGAAGGCATTTAAAAGCATTGCTGAGGCTTTAAGTGGATACACGGAAAAATGCGTGATTAGTTTTGTTGATATTTATCCTAAAAATAAAAAAAATATGGATGGATTGTCAAGTAATGAATTAAATGATGACGAACTACGAGATTTTGCTGAGAAATTAAGTAAGATAGCTGCGGATTATAATATTAAGATTGGAAGTTGTGCAGAAAAAATTGATTTGGATGAATGTGGTATAATTCATAATTGTTGCATAGATAGAGAACTAATTGAAAAAATTATCGGATGTAAACTCAATGTTGGCAAAGACAAAAATCAGCGTAAAGAATGTGGATGTGTTGAAAGTGTTGAAATAGGTACTTATAATACATGCAAAAACGGATGTGTATATTGCTATGCAAATTATAGTTCAAAAAGTGTAGAAACAAACGCTGCCAAATATGATCCTTCGTCACCTCTTCTATGTGGGCAAGTTCAAGAAGATGACAAAATAACGATTAGAAAAGTTGAGTCATTAAAAGAAACACAACTAAGTATTTTTGATATGTGAGTTCATTGTTATAACGTATATTTTTAAGAGTATATCCGGCTCCATTTTGGCTCTAAAAAATTTAGACGAGGTGCACAAAAATGCAAAATGAGATGAATATGAAGAATAAAATACACAAATGTGTACCAAGAAACGGCCGGATAAATCTCTCCGCCCAAGAGAAATGGTAAGCTCTGACGAATAAAAACAACTGTTTATACAAAGATTTGTTTCGATTTGTCTTTTGTTTTTTTGCGTTCCGGACATTTTTACCCTCTTTCTTTCGGGGGATAGGAAAAAATGCTCGGAGCGGATTAACCGAACCTTAAGCGGCGCGGCTGCGGCGGTTAAGGCTTGCCCGAAGGCGTACGAATGTACTCCGAGGGTGAGGTTGATTCGGAGCAAATGGTAAGCTCTGACGAATAAAAACACCTGTTTATACAAAGATTTGTCTTTTGTTTTTTTTGCGTTCCGGACATTTTTAACATCCCCGGTTGACATTCCGAGGCAAAGAATTTATAATCTGTTTATGTATAAAACGGAGGATTTCAAATGGATAAAAAAATAATCGCAGTTATCTGCGCTTCCTTAATCGTAATATCGGTAGCTTTTGCCTCATGCGGAAAAAAGAAGCCGACTATAAACGCCAAGGACGCCACATACGAGGTTGTTACCGACGAAGAGGGCAACACTGTTCTCAATGAGAACGGCGAGATTGAAATATATGTCACCGACGAGGACGGCAAAAAGGTCACGGACGAAAACGGTGAAATTAAAACAGGTGCCGTTCCGTTCCCCGCTCAGATAACCGACGGCGTATTTCACGAGACAAAGTATTTTAAAATGGTTTATCCCAACGGCTGGACCGTGGGCAATTCAGGTATAGCCACCTCAAAGAAATACAAGGGGCTCGACGCGCAGGTTATGTATTCCGGCGCGGCGACTGATGACAGCGCAGCGGAAAATGAGGCAAATAACACCGTTTCGCAGTGGAATCAGATTTTGTCGCAGGCAGGCGACGCGGTAACGGGCGTAACCGTTGAGCAGCGTACCGTAACTCTCGAAAAATGCGGAGCCACCGCATACGTAGTCGAGGTCAAAAAGGCGGACGACAAAAACCCGAAAACATATTCCGCATATCAGCTCACCATGGATTTTGTCTGCAACGGCGGGCTTTACCACGTGCAGTGTTTTACCGAGGACGGCAACACCTTTGACGGAAGCCTTGATTTGGCGGCAATGTACGGCGCAAATCTCACAATAAAATAAGAGTTCAAATAAAGAACATTGCATTTGCAAAGCGGTTCACGGGGTATTTGCCTCGGGAGCCGTTTTTTGCCTCCCTTGAAAAGGGAGGGGGGTTGCCGTAAGGCAACTCGGAGGGATTTCATAGGGTTATATGGAATTTAAAAAGAACGTGCGTTACTTTTTTATCCGCTTTTTGCCTCCCTTGAAAAGGGAGGTGGGTTGCCGCAGGCAAGCCGGAGGGATTTTGTAGGGTTATATGGAATTTAAATAGAATGAGCGTGACCTTTTAATCCGCTTTTTGCCTCCCTTGTAAAGGGAGGTGGGCCTCTAAGGCAAGCCGGAGGGATTTTCTTAAAAAAATAGATTTTAAAAAGAAAGTGCTTCGCTGTTTAATCCCTCAGTCATCTTCGATGACAGCTCCCTTTTCAAGGGAGCCTGAACAATCCCTCAGTCTACTCACTTCGTTCGTAGCCAGCTCCCTTTACAAGGGAGCCTAATTTAATCCCTCAGTCTACTCACTTCGTTCGTAGCCAGCTCCCTTTTCAAGGGAGCCTTTTTTGTCGCTCCGCGACATTTCCCCACACTGTGGGGAATCATCCTTTTCAAGGGAGCCTTTTGTCGTTTCCCCACACCGTGGGGAATCACCCTATTTGAGGGAGCCTAAAAGCCCTCTGTTTTTACCCGAAAATCACCGTAAAAATGTTCAAAACCGTGTTCAATACTTGTCAAAAAGTTCAAAACTCGAAAACGTTAACAATTTGTTCATAATTTTACAACAACATTGCCAATTTTGTTTGCCACTTTTGCCCAAAAATAACAATTCTATTTGTTCAATACAGAAAATCAACAAATTTGTGTGAACAATTTATTGACTTTTTTCGTTTAAAATTCTATACTTTAACTAACCATAGGAATGGTGTAATAGGGCGAAGTGTCCCCTTTTTTGAGGGAGCGCTGCCGCACGGCTGATTTACCGTGCAGTTTCCATCCCGTTTTGATACACATCCTACGGTAATATGCTCGGGTGTGTATCATCAGTTTTCCACCGATTCATTTTTACGGAAGTGGAAACGGTGGAAACCGACCGAGTTAACGTGCCGAAATCGGTTTGCTTTCTTGTAAATCAAAGAGCGGTCAGAAGTACAGCGGATTTTGTGCGAGGAATTGTTGCGGGGAGTGCCGCCCGCAGAAAAAATCGGGTACGCATACATGGTTTTAATGTAAATCTTTTTAGGAGGAAAAAACACGTATGAAAAAATCTACCAAATTGTTAAGTGTCATCTTGGCAGTTGTCATGATTTTCTCAACTATGTCCGTAATGGCGTTTGCCGCAAAGACGGAGTATCAGACCTCTGATAACCTTACCGCTCTTGACGCATACAGCCCGGACGGCGCGGTAACAAGACTCTCTACCGAAGAGAGAATGTCAGTCGTATTTGACTTCCTCGATGTTACCCTTGCCGCCGCGAACATAAACATGGGCGATGTTATTAACAAAGCAGGTTTGCATCTTGTTATCGACCTTCGCTCGGTTAATGCTCTTTGCGGAACCATCGACAGCGCTCAGGCTCTTCTTAACAACGGACTTGTTAAGCTTGTCAAAGTCTTGCTCGGCATAGTTAAAGACGCTAATCTTAAAAACTGGCCGTCGGGCATGACAAGAGAAAACCACGCTCAGCTCGACATAGTCAACGGCATTGCAACTCTTCTTAAAGACAACGCAGGTCTCGTTAAAAAGGTTATCAACGACGGCAAACTCGACGTCGGCATTATCGGCAACTTTGTTGATATCTCCGGCGTTAATAAGTACCTCGCGGATCTTCCGGGTATGTTAAAAGGCCTCGTTTATCCGGTGTTCGCAAGAGTTGACGATGACATGACGCTCATCAACACTTATTCAACAACAACCGAAAATCCCGACACTCTTATCAAGAATGTCCTCATCAACGCTATGTCTAAGCCGCAGAGCTATACTTCTTATAAAGAAGACGCTTCCGGCAACTGCATAAGCAATCACATTGCTCTTCCGACAAGCGCTGAAGCAGGTCTTCGCGATTATTATGTTAAGGGCTCAGACTCTAAGGGTGCTTACATCGAGGTATTTGAATATGATACCGCCAAGAAGACATATATTTCTCAGGATGAGAAATATTACAAGACCGAAGAAACCGATATGGAAGGCAAGGGCACAGGCGTTTATGTTTACACTAACGCTGCCGGCGAAAACGTAAAATATTACGTTAAGGACAGCTACTTCCTTCCCTCACTTGCCACAAGCGGTAAGGTTTCGGAAATCTTCAATCTTGACAGCAATACTCTTGTTTCGGCTCTCTATCAGGTAGCTCCCTATGTATTTAAGGATCTTGCTCCCGTTGTTCTCAACGGCTCCGTTAAGATGCTTCTTGCACAGTGGTTCGGCGCTGAAAAGACCGAGCTCTTCGGCGGCAAGGCTTCAGAGGCCACCGCTGTTCTCGCTAAGCTTCCGTCAGATGTAAAGGCATTCTATTCTAAGGCTGCCGGCGCATACAACTGGGAGTGGTCGGACTTCACAATAGGCTCCGACGGCAACGGCTATTATCGCCTTGTCAGCAAAGACGGTCTCACAGAGACCTGGCTCAAGTTTGATATGTCCACCGCTAATTCGTTCGCTAAGCTCATTAACTGGAACTACACCATCTCCGGTGATTTCGTTAACGAGTTTATGCCCACAGCTGCAAACGGCGGCTCCGTTACTGCTTCGGCAGCGGGTTATACCACCGTTCTTGCGGCGCTCAACGATTTTGTCGGCAAGGCAATCGACACAATGCTTTCGGATACTGCAAAGGCTGCAATCAATTGGACAAAGGGCGATAATACAAAGCTCATTCCCAATCTTCGCAAGGCTCTTCAGTATGTAGCAGCTTATAACCCCGAGTATCTCTTCGGTACCGGCTATGAGACTGTTTATGCAGGCTACTATGACACAGTTGTAGATAAGTCCGCTTCCGATCAGGATGTTGTTACCGCTCTCGGCGCAATCGGCGTTAAGGCTCTTATGCCTCAGATAATTCTCCCGTCGGCTGCCGAGCTCAAGGGACAGAACGTAACCGCTCTTCTCGCTTGCGTAATTCGTGAGCTTGCAACTCAGTTCGTTCCGACTTACAACTATGACGCACTTATTTATGCCGATTACAACTCGAAGACCCTCGTAAAGGGTAAGAACAGCGGCTATTGGCTCGATGTTATCTTTACCATGGGCACCGACATCGGTATGAAGTATCTCTCCAAGCTTGCCGACCTCGGCTCCGATAAGGCTGACGGCTACAAATTTGCAGCCTCCAAGACTTATAAGCTTGCAGACTTCGAAAAGAACACACGCGCTTGGGAAGACACCATTGACTGGATAATCGACTGGGCTCTCACCTCTGACAACGAGTGGTGCTGGAAGGTACAGAAGCTCATCAACACCGACGGCCTTGACCTTGACCTTGCTACCGCACAGGATCCGTGGGTTAAGCTCGACAAGATTATCCGCGACGTTCTTCCTGTTGAGAAGATAATCAACGAAACCGCTGCTGACGGTAAGACCTTCCTTGAGACTGTTCTCAGAGAAGACATTATCGACAGACTTCTCAACCTTGACGTAAGCAAGCTCCTCGGTACAAACAGCGTTACGGGCATATTCAATATTCCTGCTAACAGCACTCTCAGAACCGAGGCTATGTATCCCGCAGTATTCAGAATCGTAAGAGAACTCCTTAACAAGGTTTTCGGTAAGGTATGCGGCAACACCGCTCTTATCGCCGATTCTTACAATTCACTTGACGCTATTCTTCAGAAGAGCGCTATTGCAGACCTCGCAGAGAAATTGGTTGTAGGTATTGCCTATGCCGTTAAATCAGGCGGTCTTCTTGACGTAGCTCTTCCGATCGTAAACTTCTTCCTCGGCTGGACTACTAACGCTCAGTCCTATGCTGAGCCTAAGCTTACAATAGATAAGGGTGCACTTAACTATGTACAGCTTACAAACGGCCAGATGAACACTACTCTTAAGGTAACAAACGCATCTGCAGGTATGCTCTTAAAGCACGGCGATACATATGATCATCCTTATATGCTCACTCTTAAGTCTGTTACCGTTAACGGCGAAGAAATGCTCAAAAACGGCGCAACGGAGCTTTCACCGTATGAGAGCACCGACGTTGCACTCAAGGCTACCGTTCCTACCGACAGCCTTGTAAAGGTAACCGCTGTTTACAGCTTCACCTTCAAGGACGGTACTGCTTACGACGGCGACATTACTTCAACTACCTTTGAGTATGCCTCCAACGATACTACAGATGTAGGCACGGCTTGGGCTTCAGGAGAGCAAACAGCTGCAGACTTGCTTTATACATATGTTAAAATGAAGGGTGAAACCACCACGGATTATCTTGTAACAAATGTATCAAGCTTTACTTCTACAGTTTCAAACATTAACGTAATTTGGACCAATACAAGAGATACTGATTGCAAGTTCACCAAGGGTTCTATTTCCGGCTTTGATTCGAGCATCTTTGAGTCATCGGGTCAAGCGGAATCACTTGTAAATCAGAACATCACCGCGGAGGGAGGTACTGCTACCGTTAATCCCATAAGAGTGAAATCGGATGCAGATGTAGAGGCTATTCCTTCAGGTTCTTCATTTGCTCTCGGTAATCACAATGTAACAGTTTACGGTGCATACAAGAAAAAGCATAAGACACTTGATATGTCTGCTCCTCTCGGCACACTCTATTATTACAACGGCACCAATATTAAGAAGGCCGTTGACAGCGAGTTCAAGGCTAACCGTGATTTTTCTAAGTATCCGGCAGAGGCTTGGAAAACTTACTGGACAGCTCTTACCGCTGCCGCTAAGCTTGTTTACGGCCCGTTCAAGAAGGCTAACCTCGGCAATTACAGTGACGACAATCTCACTGCAGCCATAACCGCTCTTGAAACCGCCGTTAAGGCTCTTGATACAGCAAGCACAACACCTTCAAGCGGTTCAGCAACCGTTACACCGGCTCCCATTGAGGCTGCTCTTAAGGCTGCCGGCGACATCAACTATCAGAACTTCGACCTCTATGCTTATTGGGCTTACGAAAAGGCAATGAAAGCCGGCAACGCTATCATTGACGCTTACAAGGGCCCCGTAGCTCCCGAAAAGTACATTGACGGCAGCTCACTTTCAGAGGCTGAAATTACTGCTATTGCCAACAAGGCAACCGCTACATATAAGAGAGCTATCGTAGCTTCCATGAAGGCTCCTTCAATCGAAGCTCAGAACGCTTATATGGATGCCGTAAAGGCTTACAAGGCTCCCAGTTATTCGGAGCTTGAAGTCCGTAACAGCGCTAAGAACATTGCTTGGTATGCAAGCTTCCTGAAGAGCGCTGCGGTTAAAACCGAAAAGCAGTTCCTTGATAAGGAAATCAAAGCCGCTAAGGCTCAGGACTACAAAGAGGCTGATTACACAGCAGGCTCTTATGCAAGATATACCAAGGCTCTTGCAGCTGCCGAGGCATTAAATGCCAACGCTAAGGCTCTTCAGTCCGAGGTATTCGATGCTAAGTATGAGCTTGAAATCGCTCAGCGCGCTCTTATGCCGAAATCGGCTTCTGCTCTCGAGGCAGGTGCTTACACCGAGCTTGAGGCAGTTATAGCTCAGGCTAAGTCAATATTCACTGACAACAGTGCATATACATTTGACGCTTCTAAGGCTGACGGCCTTTCAGAGACCGAAGCTTATGCTAAGCTTGTTTCCGTACTCGGCTATGAGTACACCGATGAGAAGGGCAACACAGCAAACCTTTACAGCGGCTCCGCTGAAAACTATGCTGCAAATGACCGCTTCTATTCAAACGTTGTAGCAGCTCAGATTGACGCTGTTGTCACAAACCTCAAGAATGCTATGGCTCCGTTCGTATGCAAGTACGTAGCAGTTCCCACCACAGCGGGTTCAAATGAGGGCGTTTCCGTAACAGAGAACACTTCTCTCATCACCGGCGTAACACCCGGCTCGCTTGCTACTGCCGACGACGTACTCGCAAGAGTAACGGCTAAGGATTCTTCGGCTACAACTCTTAAAGTTGCCGCTAACGCTGCTGGCCTTTATGGTACAGGCGCTACCGCAACACTCAGCCTCAAGTCGAGCGGTGCTCCGGTTGCTATCTACACAGTCGTTATCTACGGCGATGTAAACGGCGACGGTGTTGTTGACGGATTCGATGCTTCCTCCATGGACCTCGCAATCAACAACAAAGCTGCTCTCACAGGCGCTTATAAGACTGCAGGCGGCCTTGCTACCGGTAAGGTTGACCTCGCTAACTACGGCCTTGTAGTTGACGCTGCTTACGGCGGAACTGCAATCGCTCAGAAGTAATTTCCTTTAATTACTTAAGTTAAAACCCGGTGGGGGAGTTTTCTCCCCCACAAGGGCGTATGTAATGGGATATTCTTAAAAAGATTAGAGCATATACTTTAAAAGTGCGGCGGAATAGTTTTGTGAAAAAACGGTACAAAGCTTGTAAAGCTCGCGAGGAAATAACTTTATTTGTGATAGCGTAAGGGATATTTTCTTTCGGTGTGCCATTTTTATTCACAAATTATTGACATTGTGCTCTCAAAAGTGTATATTTAATATTGATTAAGAATAGAAGGAGGCAAAAAATGACCAAGGCAAAAAAGGCTATTAGCCTTATTGTATCTGTAGTTATGCTCCTTGGCGTGCTTGCAGTCGGCGTTTTCGCAAATGATAATACCGGTGTCGCAGAAAACGGCACTATCGCTTTATCGTTTGACAAGGCGTCATATAGCGCAGGCGATACAGTCAGGGTTACCGTAAAATTAACCACAGATTATTATGCTGCAACGGTTTCTGTTCCTGTTCAGTATGACAGCAGTGCTGTTAAGTTTGTAAGCGGCACAACCGCTTCAACGCTGTTCGGTGCAGGCGATGCAACAAAGACGGTCGTAAATGATGCTGCTGCGGGCGGCAAGACTTATGTCTATGTCGGCGTATTACCGCAGGCTGCCGGCGGAGCTGTTGCTCAGAAGGCAAACGGCGTCGTACTTTCGACCCTCACCTTTACCGCTTCTAAGGCCATTTCCGATACTGCGGCCGCTTTCGGTGTGCTTAACGATCAGAAATCAATGACCAATCTCGGCGGTAAACTCTATGTAGGTTCCTACAAGACCTCTGATGTAACCTCAACGGTTTATACCACAGGTCAGAAACTTACTTTCCCGGTAATGAAGGCTGCTGCTGCAGCTGATCCGGAACTTCAGCTCTCTGAAACAGGAAAAGCTAACGGTGTTATAATCGACAGAGTTTCAACTTGCACCGATGGCAACGGTTTCGTTTACGGTGTTGCAACAGATAACGGTGATTCCATTGCTGATGCTTTACAGACCCCCGCAGGTTCAATTCAGGTAACTGAAAACGACCAGGGTCAAATGAGCACAGGCGCAAAAATCGAGCTTCTTAACGATAGCGGCGAAGTTGTTGAAACTTACTATTTCATCTTCCTCGGTGATGTTAACGGCGACGGATTTATAGATGCTACCGACGTTACACTTGCTGAAGGTATTGCTAGTTATTCCGATTTCGACTTTTCAGCTGATGATGGCTCGGTAACCGGTATGGCTGCTGACATCAACGGTGACGGCTTTATAGATGCTACTGATGTAACTTATTTAGAGGGCGTTGCGAGTTACTCCGATTTCCCGACTCAGGCAGAGACAGCTGCTGCAGTTGCTGCTGCAAAGGGAATATAAGTTTATAATTCATTTTATAGGAGGTAAATCAGATGCGCAGAAAAGTGCTTTCTGTTATTATGGCTGTTGTCATGATGATTTCCTGCTTTGCGCTTATGGCGAGTGCTTACACTTATAGCCCCTCGTTAACAACCGGTGAGGTTAAAATAAGTGCAACTGCTGATAAAACAACAGTCAGCCCCGGAGATATAGTTACATTTAAGATGACTATCGATCCGGGTTCAAAAACTGATTGGGCTGCATTTGGTAACACAATCGTTTATAACGGTGATCAGCTTACTCCCGTTGGTTCCACAATTACGGAATTCAGAACCTGGGAAGGCGATTGTGCAGAATCATTTGCTAACCCCAATGCTGCTGGTAATATGAACTTCAATACTGCTCAGATGCTTAAAGCTCAGATGACAGCAGATGAACTTGCTTATTTTAACAAGGGCATAATGATACTTGGCTCTGCTACTTCATCTGCAAAAAGATGGGCTCCTAAAGCTGGAGAAGCTTATCTCTCATTTAAGATGACAGTTTCTGATTCGGTTAAACCCGGTGACGAGATTTGGATTGGTGCCCATAACGCAACATTTGTTAGAGGCACTACTTACTTTGCTTTAGGCTCTAAGCGTATGGCAAACACCGAGTATGATTTGACCAATTCAATGGTCAAATTGACAGTTGCAGGTGCAGAGCCGTCTTATGCTGTAGCTAAGTATAAGACTCAGGTTAAGTTCACAGGCGATAAGACAACTGCTCCGGATGATCTCTTCCAGTTCAGACTTACTTCGGTTATCACAGCTGCTGATTTCGCTGCTATGAACTCAAACGGCAATACAATTAAGAGCGTTGGCTTCATTGCTGCCAACACAGGCGCTGCCGATGCAGCTGATGCTAAGGCAGCAGTTGAAAAAGGCACCGCACTTCCGTCAGCTTGGAAGGCTGCTTCTACCGACTATGTAAGTCAGGCAAACGCTTCTTCCGATGCATACTTCGGCGCAATCGTCAAGAATATCTCTCATGCTTCTCAGGCAACTGATATTGACTGCATCGCTTATGTATGCTACAATGACGGTACTGCCGATCATTATGTTTGGTATTCCGCAGCTGTAACTGCTAAAGTTGCTTCAGGATATGATGCTGCTGTTGCTGCTTGGAAAGCTCAGTAATTGAATTTTACCAAGAAACCACAGCGAAACTTTACTATCGGTTCGGCTGTTCAAAACTGAATATTCCGTTCCGACATTAAATTTTATTATTATATCTTGAAAGGAGATTAAATCTCAATGAAACAGGTTTATCAAACACCGGATTTCGATGTTTCTGCATACGAGCTTGATGATATCATCACAATCTCCATAGGCACCGGCCCCGTAGAGGGCGGCGACTCGGGTTGGGTTGAGATCTGACGCTCACGTAGCAATCGATCCGATTTATTAACAATCATAAGCAGAGCAAGGTTCGCCTTGCTCTGTTTTTTTGTGCCCTGTTTTGCATTTTGTGCACCATTCCGTTTCTGTACCCCATTCTGATATCGTGTGCCTATTCTGTTTTTGTACTTAATTTAGGTGCTGTCGCCTATTTTTTTTGTGTATCATATGAGAGATGAAGAGGAAGAGTATGACAGAAGCGTTGTATGCCTATTCTTTTCTGTGGTCATGTGAGAGATAAAGAGGAAGAGTATGACAGAAGCGTTGTATGTCAATTCTTTTTTGTGTGCCGTATAAGGAGCTTTCCACACACCCCTGCCCGCCCTTTTCACTATTCGTTTTCCACTTCCGTTTTCGTCTTTTTACTTTTCAGCCTCCCTTGCAGAGAGCAAGCCTCGCCAAAGCAGTTTGGAAGCTTTTTGCCTCCCTTGAAAAGGGAGGTGGGTTGCCGCAGGCAAGCCAGAGGGATTTCATAGGAATTTACGGAATTTAAAAAGAATGTGCGTGACCTTTAATCCGCTTTTGCCTCCCTTGAAAAGGGAGGTGGGTTGCCGTTAAGGCAAGCCGGAGGGATTTCATAGGAATTTACGGAATTTAAAAAGAATGTGCGTGACCTTTAATCCGCTTTTGCCTCCCTTGAAAAGGGAGGTGGGTTGCCGTTAAGGCAAGCCGGAGGGATTTCATAGGAATTTACGGAATTTAAAAAGAATGTGCGTGACCTTTAATC
>OMEC01001042.1_pt1 | contig 12255 bp, 9 predicted proteins | sample 1673401 | NCBI WGS metagenome assembly OMEC01 (sample SAMEA103958110, study PRJEB25191) | human gut metagenome | reverse complement strand
GGGTCTCCTCTATAATATCGGTCTGGTGGCAGGCCCGTGGTTCGAGGGACAGATGACGGAAGCGCTGGCCCGGATCCTCTTGGGAGGGGGCAGCTTTTCCACCATGGTCTCTCTGGCGGCGGGGTACATCGCCGTTGTCGCCGCGGTGCAGGGACTTCGGTTTTTGAAGCGGTTCTATGTCCGGCGCTTTGCCAACAAGGTGAACCGCCGCATGAAGCGGGTCCTGTACGGCGCGCTGGTCCGGTCGGATCGGGGGGACTTGGAACGTGAGGGCGCGGGAACGGTGCTGACCAAGGCCATTTCCGACGTGGACGACTGCGCCGAGGGGATGCGGAAATTCACCACGGAGGTATTTGACACCGGCGTGGCCCTGGCGGCCTATGCCGGGATGCTGCTGTGGTATGACTGGCGGCTGGCGCTGCTGTCCATGGCCTTTCTGCCGGGGAGCTACGCGCTGGCGGAACGGATGAAGCGGCCCGTCCAGCGCACCGGCGCGGCCTTCAAGGAGCAGGCCGGGATTTTGAATGCCGCCACCATGGATCGAGCGGTCAACGCCCTGACCTACCGGGTCTTTGGCCGGGAGGAGGAGCGCCGGGCAGCCTATGAGGAGCACCTCACCGCTTACGAACACGCCGCTGTAAAGGCAAACCTGTGGACAGCGTCCCTGCCGCCGCTGTACCGGGTGCTCTCCATGATCGGCGCGGCGCTGATCCTGTATTTCGGCGGGAAAAACGTGCTGGGCACCGGCTGGACGGTCTGGTCCATCGCGGAATTCACCACGTTTCTGGCCTGCTTTACCAAGCTGGCCACCAAATCTTCCAAGGCGGCAAAGCTGTTCAACGCAGTCCACAAGGCGCAGGTGTCCTGGAAGCGCATCCAGCCCCTGATGCGGGAGATCCCCGCCGTGCCCGCCGTTTCCGCCGGCAGGGTGGAGCGTCTGGAGGTCCGGGACCTCACCTGCGGCTATCCCGGTGACGTGCCGCTGTTCTCCGGGCTGGATTTGACCGCCTGCCGGGGGCAGATCATCGGCGTCACCGGGCCGGTGGCCTGCGGCAAATCCACGCTGGGCAAGGCGTTCCTCTGCGAGCAGCCCTACGGCGGCAGCATCCGGCTGGACGGCCGGGAGCTGGCGGAGCTGTCCCCCTGGGAGCGGACGGGCCTCGTGGGGTATCTGGGCCACGATCCGGAGCTGTTCAGCGGCACGATCCGGGAAAATGTGCTGCTGGGAGACACGGGCGATCCCATGGATTACCTCCGGGCTGTGTGTCTGGACGGCGAAGTGGCGGCCATGACGGAGGGGCTGGAGACCCGGGTGGGCACCGGCGGCGTCCGGCTTTCCGGCGGTCAGGCCCAGCGGCTGGCGCTGGCCCGGACGCTGGCGCATCCCCGGCCTGTGCTGGTGCTGTATGATCCCTTTTCGGCGCTGGACCGGGCCACGGAGACGGAGATCTTCGCCCATCTGCGGCGTCTGGCGGCGGACAGCGTGGTGATTCTGATCTCTCACCGGCTGTACCTGTTCCCGGAGCTGGATCGGGTGATCTGGCTGGAAAACGGGGAGGCCAAGGTGGGGACCCACGAGGAATTGGTGGGGAATACCCCGGATTACGCGGCGCAGTTTGACGCGCAGAGGGAGGAGAACAGCCATGAATGACCGCAAAAAAACAGTCCATGTGGGGACTGTGGTACTGGAAACGGTGAAAGACCACCTCGGGCTGTCCCTTACCATTCTGGCGGTGGTGGCAGGGGCCGTAGGCGCGGCGCTGGTGCCGCCGCTGGTGCTGGGCCGCATCGTGGACGGTCTCACCGCCGGGGAGGGGCTGACTCTCCGCCTGCCCCTGTGGTATCTGGCCTTCACCGCATTGGCGGGAGGGCTGGAATCCGCCCGGGAGAGCGCGTTGACGGTATTCGGCCAGAAAACCACCCACGCCCTGCGGAGCCGCCTGATGGAAAAGGAGGGCCGTCTGCCTGCCGACGAACTGAACCGTCAGGAGCCGGGGGCGCTGGTGTCCCGCTTCGTGGGGGACGTGGACACGGTGGAGACCCTGTTCACCGCCGGGATCATCAGTATGGCGGCGGACGCCTGCCGGATCCTCAGTATTCTGATCGTGGTGTGGCAGTGCAGCCGGGGGCTTGCCTATCTGCTGCTGGCGCTGCTGCCGGCGCTGTTCCTCTTTACCCGGTTCGTCCAGAAGCGGATGCTGCACAATCAGCTGAAAAACCGGAAGGCGGTGAGCCGGGCCTCCGGATATGTGCCGGAGACGGTGCGGAATCTCCGCACCATCCGCACGCTGGGCAAGGAGACCTACATGGAGACCCGGTATGACGGTGCGCTGGGGGAGAGCTACCGGGCCATTGAGGGCACCAACTTCTATGACGCCCTGTATTCCCCCGTGATCCTCACGGTGAACGCCGCTGTGGTGGGCGCGGTCATGCTGCTGTCCGCCTCCGGGAAGCCGGCGGTGCTGACGCTGTTCGGCATGACCGCCGGTACCGCCGTGACGGTGATGAACTACATCAGCCAGATCTTTTCCCCGTTGGAAAGTCTGGGCATGGAGATCCAGACCATCCAGTCCGCCGTGGCGGGTGTTCGCCGGATCAATGACTTTCTGGCCCAGCCGGAGCAGGAGACAGTGGCCCCGGAAACGGAAAATCCCGCCGCTCCCATGGTGGAGCTGCGGGATGTGGACTTCGGCTATGAGGCAGGGCAGAACGTTCTGCGTCATTTAAATATGGAGATCCGGGAGGGAGAGCTGGCTACCCTGTCCGGCCGGACCGGCGCGGGAAAGAGCACCGTGTTCAAGCTGGTGCTGGGGCTGTATGCCCCCCGGCGGGGCACCGTCCGGATCCAGGGCGTGGATCCCCGGTCCCTCACCGGCCCGCAGCGGCGGGCGCTGTACGGCTATGTGGAGCAGTGGTTCCATCCGGTCCCCGGCACCGTCCGGGACCAGATCACCCTGTATGATGACACCATCACAGAGGGACAGGTCCGCCGGGCCGCGGAGCTGGCGGGACTGGCGGAGGCCATCGGCACCCTGCCCGAAGGCTTCGACACCCCCTGCACCCCGGACATTTTCTCTCAGGGACAGTGGCAGCTGCTGTCCATCGCCCGGGCGGTGGCGGCGGACCCCAAGCTGCTTCTGCTGGACGAGATCACAGCCAATCTGGACGCGGAGACGGAGCGGGCGGTGCTGCGGGCCTTGAAGCGGGCCGCGGCGGACCGGACGGTGCTCTCCATTTCTCACCGGGTCGGGGCGGACACGGGACGGCTCATTCCCATTGGGGAGGAGTCATAGCCAGAAACCGGGCCAGCGCGGGGTTGGGGTTGGTGGTCTGCCACGCGGCGATGATCTCCTCCACCTCTCCCTCGCCGATGAGGGGGACAAACACCAGATTGTCGGCGTTGTAGAGCTTTTCCACGCAGTAGGCGGGGAGGATGGAAATACCCTCCTCGGCGGAGACCATCATGAGGATGCTCTCCGTGTCGGCGGAGCGGAAGAGGATGTTGGGCTTGTAGCCCGCCTCGTTGTAAAGCTGCATGAAAAAGGCGTCGCCGTAGGAATCGTCGGCGGCGTCAGGGGACATGTAGAGGATGGTCTCTCCCCGCAGCTCCTGCCGCCGGAGCTGCTGCCGCTGGGCCAGCGGGTGTCCGGCGTACAGCGCCACCACCAACCGGGCCTTTTCCACGGTGCGGCAGGCCACGCCCTCCTGGGTTTTCAGGTTGGTACTGTCCCAGGTGAAAATGATGTCATATTCATGGTGCAGCAGCCCCGCCGCCAGCGCGTCGGTGGAGCAGCGGTAAAAGGTGATGAGCACGTTGCTGTTCTGCTGGTGAAATTGGCGGATATGGGCGGACAGGTCGCTGCGCTCGTACCCCCGGACGTAGCCCACCCGCAGCGTGCCGGAGAGTCCGGTGGAGGCGTCATGGACCCGCTCCTGCGCCCGGCTCATCCGCTCTAAGATCCCCTTGGCCTCCCGGAGGAAGATGGTCCCCGCGGGGGTCAGGCTCACGGGGCGGGTGCTCCGGTCAAAGAGGGGACAGCCCAGCGTCTCCTCCAGCAGACGGATCTGCTGGGTGATGGCGGTCTGGGAAATGTAGAACTGCTCGGCGGCTTTCGTGAAGCTGCGGCTCTCCGCCGCGGCCACGAAATACTTCAGCTGATTTCGATTCATAACGCCCTCCCACGACACAAAATAAGTTTTTCTTATTTTATCATGAAGAAATCCCCCTTGTAAAGGGGGATTTTTTTCGCTAAGATAAGTGCATATTTGTTGTGTGTAAGCGAGGTACTTAGAAATGCAAAGAGAATCCTTCGGCTCCCGGCTGGGCTTCCTGCTGGTGAGCGCCGGATGCGCCATCGGCATCGGCAACGTGTGGCGCTTCCCCTATATTACCGGCAAGAACGGCGGCGGCTACTTCGTCCTGTTCTATCTGGTGTGCCTGCTGCTGTTGGGCGTCCCCGTGATGACCATGGAACTGGCGGTGGGCCGCGGCGGCCGCAAGAGCGCCGTGCTGGCCTACAAGAATCTGGAAAAGCCCGGCTCCAAGTGGCACATCCACGGCTGGTTCTGTCTGGCGGGCTGCTATCTGCTGATGATGTATTACACCACCGTCACCGGCTGGATGGTGAACTACTTCGGCAAATTCCTCACCGGCGGCTTCCACGCCGGTATGACCGGCGATGAGATCTCCGGGATGTTCGGCACCATGCTGGGCAGCCCCGGCCCCATGGCCATCTTCACGGAGCTGGTGGTGGTCACCGGCCTGATCGTGTGCAGCTTCGGCCTTCAGAAGGGTCTGGAGCGGGTGACCAAGGTCATGATGATCTGCCTGCTGGCGCTGATCGTGGTGCTGGCGGTCCACAGCCTGACCCTCTCCGGCGCGGCGGAGGGCATGAAGTTCTACCTGCTGCCCTCCGTGGACACCATCCGGGAGCACGGTCTCGGCAGCCTCATCACCGACGCTATGAATCAGGCGTTCTTCACCCTGTCTCTGGGCATCGGCGCCATGGAGATCTTCGGCAGCTACATGAGCGATGAGCAGACCCTCCCCGGCGAGGCCGTGCGGATCTGTATTCTGGATACCTTCGTGGCCCTCATGGCGGGCGCCATCATTTTCCCTGCCTGCTTCACCTTCGGCGTTGCGCCCGGTGAAGGCCCCGCGCTGATCTTTCAGACCCTGCCGCCTCTGTTCGTGAACATGTCCGGCGGCCGCTTCTGGGGCGCGCTGTTCTTCCTGTTCATGATCTTCGCGAGCTTCTCCACCGTGCTGGCGGTGTTTGAAAACATCCTCGCCATCTGCATGGACACCTTCGGGATCAGCCGCAGGAAGGCCGTGCTCATCAACGGCATCCTGATCGCCGTTCTCAGTCTGCCCTGCGTGTTCGGCTACAACATCTGGAGCGATTTCCATCCCATTCTGGGCAAGGACGTGCTGGACAGCGAGGACTTCCTCGTGAGCAACCTGCTGCTGCCCATCGGCTCTCTGGTGTATCTGCTGTTCTGCGTCAGCAAATGGGGCTGGGGCTTCGACAAGTATGTGGCGGAGGCCAACAAGGGCAAGGGCCTGAAATTCGCCAAGTGGCTGAAGCCCTATTTCCAGTTCATTCTGCCGGCGCTGATCGTTGTGATCTTCCTGCAGGGCCTGCTGTAAAGCGGAACAATATTACAGCAATAGAGGGGGAAATTTTCCCTGTACGGGACATTTTCCCATCAGCCTGCACGGTGAAATGACCGGAAATGCAAGAAATATAAGAACATAGGAGGCGTGTCAACAGACACGCCTCCTAAGACTTTTATTGGGGGAATTTACAGAGACCGACTCATGCGATGTTACAGCACCAGTGCCTCCTTCAATACCCGGAGGGAGGTCAGGTGGCCCTCCAGCATGGGCATGGTCAGGTCCTCCATTTCCAGAGATACGTCGCCGTCATAGCCCGCCATCCGCACGGTGGAGAAAAACTCCTTCCACCACTGGGAGCCGTGGCCGCAGCCCACAGCCACGTAATTCCACGAACGCGTGCGGAACTGGTCGATGGTCTTCGTGTCCAAAAGGCCGTTTGGTCCGACCATCCGCCGTTCCGGGCGGGAATCCTTGCCGTGGACATGGTAGAGAGCGCCCTGCTCCCCCAGCACCCGGGCGGCCTCGATGGGGTCGCCGCCCATCCAGAACAGGTGGGAGGGGTCCAGATTCATGCCCACCATGGGGCCAACGGCCTCCCGCAGACGGAACAGGGTCTCCGGGTTGTACACCAGCTGCATCCCGTGGTTTTCCAGCGCGATCTGACGGATGCCGCAGTCCTCCGCCATACGGACCAGTTCCTTCCACTTGGGGATGGCCACCTCGTTCCACTGGTAGTCCAGAATGTCCTGGGTCTCCGGCGGCCAACTGGTGGTGATCCAAACGGGGGTCTTGTCGCCGGGACAGCCGGCGGGCAGGCCGCTCATCATCACGATCTTCTCCACGCCCAGCAGCTTCGCCAGACGGAAGGTTTTCTCCGTCACCTCCCAGTCCTTCTGGAAGGCAAGGGGGTTGCCGGAGCAGTTCAGGGCGCACAGGGCGATATTCCGGCGGCGAAGCTGGTCCATCCAGCGCTGCCGGGCCGTTTCGGAGCCAAGCAGCTCGTCCAAGTCGATGTGGGGCGCGCCGGACCAGTTGCCGGTGCCGATCTCCACCGCCTGAACGCCCTGCGCCACGCAGAAATCCAGCATGGCCTCAAAGGGCATATCCAATGTGCAGGTTTTGATAGAAAGCCGCATAGGGGACCTCCTTGGTCATTGATCTTTTTAGGGGCCGCCGCGGGGCGGCGCATGAAGATCGTCTTTTTTCGCGGGGAGTTGAGGGGCGCTATTCCTTGGTGAACCACAGGTCCAGATCCACAGGACCCTCGACGCCGTCCACAACGCCGCTCTCGCTGTACTGCCAGAGGGTCACGCCCCGGTCCAGCGCCGGGACCGGGCCGTAGCTGGCCAGCCAGACCGGCAGGTGCGCCAGCGCCTCCATGCCGTACATACTTCCGGCCCAGTGGAGGTTCATGTAGACCACCGGCTCATAGCCCGCCTGACGGATCACGTCGCAGAAGGCGAGGGCGTTCTGGGTGGCCTGTTCGCCGGTGAGATCGTCGGTCCGGGCCTCGTCCGCCGTGTAAAATTCCAGATCATAGGCAATGGGGCCGCTGACGTTCGTCCCCCGGAGCCGCTCCACCACGAATCGGGCTTCCTCGGCGGCTTCCTCCTCCGTGACGGCCTGAGAGTAGAAGTAAACGCCCACCGTCAGCCCCGCATTGGCGGCGTCGGCGGCGTTCTGGGCGAAGGCGTTGTCCTCCACCAAAGCCCCGGTGCCGTAGCCCCGGAAGCCAACCCGCAGCATGGCGAAGTCCGCTCCGGCGGCTTTGACGGCGGGCCAGTCCACGTTCCCCTGATAGCTGGAAACGTCCACCCCGGCATAGGCGGTAACGCCGGGGGCGTCATATTGGTAAAACGGCTCCCTGCGGGTCAGGGCTTCCTCGTTGACGGAGATGCCCGGCCCCGGCGCGGTATGGGCCCACCATTCCAGAATACCCCAGATCCCAAGGCCCGCCAATACCAGCACCGCCAGCAGCCAGCCACGGCGGTTGGGCGCGGCCCGCTTGCCGCCTTTCTTTTTTTCTTCCATGTGTTTTCCCCCTCTTTTCTGCTCATAGACTACCACCGGCGGCGCTGCCTTTGGTGAACAAAGTCTGAATTTGCCGCAAAAAGGGGAGGGGACGGCTCAGGTTTCCTGCGCCAGCATCCGCAGGGCGAACAGGGTGTGGAGCGCCGCGCCGGTGGGGAGAACGTCCTCGTTGAACACCACCGCCTCGTTGTGCATGGGCTTGCCGTAGCGAGGGTCCTCCTGCGGCGTTCCGGCACCTAACAGCAGATAGGCGCAGGGCAGCGCATAGGTGAAGGAGGCGAAGTCCTCGGAGCCCATGCCCCCCTGATCCAAACGGTACACCTTTTCCTTGCCCGCCAGCTCCTCCGCCCAGCCCGCGACCTGCTCCATCAGGGCGGGATCGTTTACCAGCGGCGGCGCGGAGGCGATCTCCTCCAAATGGGCGCTGCCTCGGAAGGCCGCCGCCGTGTTCTCCGCGATGACCCGGATGCGCTCCATGATCCGGGCGCTGAGCTCCCGGTCAAAGGTGCGGATGGTGCCCTCCAGCACGGCCTCCTCCGGGATGATATTGGGGGCCTGTCCCCCCTGGAACCGGCCCACCGTCACCACGGCAGGCTTCTTCGCGGAGATCTCCCGTGCGGTCAGCTCCTGCAGGGAGAGGTAGATGTGGGCGGCGATGTTGATGGGGTCCACGCCGGTCTCCGGCATGGCCCCGTGGCAGCCGGTGCCCCGGACGGAGACCCGGAACAGGGTGCAGCCCGCCATGAATGTCCCCCGGCCGCAGAGCACCATGCCGGAGGGGGTGCCGGAGTTGACGTGGAGAGCCAGCGCCGCTTTGGGCGTCGGCGCATCCTTCAGGACTCCGGCCGCCAGCATGGACTTGGCCCCGGTGAAGCCCTCCTCATCCGGCTGGAACACCAGCCGCACCGTGCCCTTCAAGTCCGCCTGATGCCGCTTGAGTAAAGCGGCGGCGCTTAACAGCATGGCGGCGTGCATATCGTGGCCGCAGGCGTGCATGGCGCCGTTTTCCGACTGAAAATCCAGCCCCGTGGCCTCCCGGACCCGGAGAGCGTCCATATCCGCCCGGAGCAGCACGCACCGGCCGGTGTCCTCACCAGTGATGTCCGCCACCACGCCCCCGGCCAGCGGGCGGGGAGCGTATCCCAGCGCCGTCAGCCGTTCCGTCACGTAGGCGGCGGTGCGGGGCAGGGAGGGACCCACCTCCGGGTCTCGGTGCAGGGTTCGGCGATCCGTCAGAAGCTGGGGCTTCAGGGCTTCCGCCTCTGCCAGCAGAGCTTTGGTATCCATGGTCATAGCACGTCATCCTTCCTTTGAACTGCGCCGTTTCCGGCAAGCTTATAATACGGTTATTATACCGCAGGGCGATGCATTGTCAAACACCGCCGGAGAAAAAACGGAGCTGCGCCAAGTATCTTTCTTATTTTCCTGATAGGACTTCGGCGAGAAAAGTGAGTACGAACTGTCTTGGTAGCCGCTGGCGGCGCTGGACTGAGCGGCAGAGGCACTTGCCGCAAAGGGCAGAGCTTGGGCGTGCAGATCAGCCAGTTCTGGTGATACAGGCCAACCAAGCTGTGAAGTAAGCGGGACAAAGTGTTTAAATTTTTGCCGGGCAGAAATTGAGACTTGGAAAAATTGATTAATAAAAGGCGCACACCTCTTCCAAAGCAGTTTGGGAGGGGTTAGCCTTTTTCCTTACAGGAGGCTGTGATCCCGGGACTGAAATTCGGACAGGATTACTACGATGATCTGCTGGCGAAATACACCCACAAGAAGGAGCTGTTCCTCAAGGGACTGGATGATCTGCACATCATCCACAACGATCCGGAGGGGGCGTATTATGTCCTGCTGGACATTTCCGAATTCGGCTATGACAGCGATCTGAAATTCTGCGAGGATCTGGCCCGGCTGGTAGGCGTCGGAGCAGTGTCCGGCTCCAGCTTCTTCCGCGAGCCGGTGAATCATCTGATCCGCTTCCACTTTGCCAAGAAGGACGAGACGCTTCTGAATGCCCTGAACCGACTGGAAAGTCTTCGGGCAAAAATCCCCTCCCGCAAAAGGAACTGAAAGAGACCGCTCTCAAGCGGGAAGCCTCACAAGAGCAGGGCGTATCTGTCAGCCGTGCTGCGAGAAATCCACGCTGCCCGAGATTGCAGAGATATTACCCCGGCGTGGTATTTCTGCCGTCCATGACCGTGGGGGCCACGGACGCCCACCACTATGAGCAGATCTGCGACACCTGCCTGCGGTGCAGCCCCTTCATGGCGGAGCCGCAGGAAGCGGCCACCGGCGTCCACGGGACCAACGAGCGCATCCCGGTGCGAGCCTATTTGCAGGGCATTCGGGACCTCATCGACCTAATGGAGCACGTGAACCTATCCTGCTAATGTGCTAAGGCGCGTATGTGCATCCGAGACCGCACTTCAGAAATTGAACGAGTGAAAAAGCTGCCGGGGAGTTAATCTCCCCGGCGGCTTTTTTGCGGTCAGTAGAAGGTTGGATTCTCACAGAAAAATGCCCGAAGGAGATGTTCCTTCGGGCATTGCGTGTATTCGGCAGAAATCAGCTGCTTTTTCCCAGATACGCTTCCTTCACCCGGCTGTCCGCCAGCAGCTCCGCGCCGGTGCCGGACATGGTGATGGTGCCGGTCTCCAGCACATAGGCGAGGTCCGCGATCTTCAACGCCATGTTGGCGTTCTGTTCCACCAGCAGCACCGTGACGCCCTGCCGGTTGATCTCCCGGATGATGGAGAAGATGTCCTGCACCACCAGCGGGGCCAGGCCCAGAGACGGTTCATCCAGCATCATCAGCTTGGGGCGGGACATGAGGGCACGGCCCACGGCCAGCATCTGCTGCTCGCCGCCGGAGAGGGTGCCCGCCAGCTGCCAGCTCCGCTCTTCCAGACGGGGAAATAGGCTGTACACCCACTGGATGTCTTTTTCAATCTCTGCCTTGTCCCGGCGCAGATAGGCCCCGATCTTCAGATTTTCCAGCACCGTCATATCCGGGAAGACCCGGCGGCCCTCCGGACTCATGGCGATGCCGGTGGAGATGATCTTGTCGATGGACTTGCCCAGCAGCTCCTGCCCGTCCCACTGGACGGAGCCGCCGGAGGCCTTTACCAGTCCGGTGATGGTCCGCAGGGTGGTAGATTTGCCCGCGCCGTTGGCGCCGATCAGCGTCACGATCTTGCCGTCCGGCACTTCCAGAGAAATGCCCCGGAGGGCCTGAATGCCGCCGTAGTGGACCTGGAGGTTTTCAATTTTAAGCATCGTCCGCCACCCCCAGATACGCGTCGATGACGCGCTGATTTTTTTGGATCTCCGCCGGTGTGCCGTGGGCGATCAGCTTGCCGAAATCCAGCACATAGATGCGGTCGGAAATGCCCATGACCAGATTCATGTGGTGCTCGATGAGGAGGATCGTGATCTTGAATTTTTCCCGGATCTCCCCGATAAAGGCTGTCAGCTCCTCCGTTTCCTGAGGGTTCATGCCGGCGGCCGGCTCATCCAGAAGCAGAAGCTTTGGCTCCGCCGCCAGCGCCCGGGCGATCTCCAGCCGCCGCTGCTTGCCGTAGGGCAGGCTGGTGGCCAACTCATTTTTCACATCGGCCAACCCTACGATCTCCAGCAGCTCCTCCACCTGCGCTCGCTGGGCCGCCTCCTCCTTCCGGTTCAGCCGGAACGCGGCGGAAAACACGCTGCTGGTGGAGCGGCAATGCTTGGCGATGAGCACATTGTCGAACACCGTCTGGGTCTTCCACAAACGGATGTTCTGAAAGGTCCGGGCCATGCCCGCCCGGGTGATCTTGTCCGGGGTAGGGGAGAGGGCCTCCGTGAAAAGTCCATCGCACTGGCCCTTGTACTGCTTTTTCATTTTGCCCTGGGGGTGGTTTTCGATGATCTTTGCCCCATCGAACCACACCGCGCCGTTGGTGGGCTGGTACACGCCGGTGATGACATTGAAGGCGGTGGTCTTTCCCGCGCCGTTGGGTCCGATGAGGGCCACAATCTCTCCCTCGTTGACCTCCAGCTCCAGATCGTCCACAGCCACAACGCCGCCGAACTGCATGGTGATGTGATCCAGTCTCAAAAGCTGCTCACTCATGGCTGTACCGCCTCCTTCTTCGCTTTTTTCTGCCGCTTTTTCAGGAGATCCGGCAGCTCTTTATCTCCCATGATGCCCTTTCGGAAGAACAGCACCACCACCATGATGATGACGGAGAACACCACCATCCGGAAGCCGGTGCGCAGGAAGGGGACCTTGAAGCTGCCGATGTAGGTCTCGGCGTCCAGAAACCGCAGCCACCATTCACTGGCCGCCACATACAGAAATGCCGCGATGCAGCTGCCGGAGATGGAGCCGATGCCGCCGATGACGACGATGAGCAAAATCTCATACGTCATGGCGGATTTGAATGTATTGGCCTGCACCGTGGTCTGATACATGGCCAGAAGCGCGCCGGATATCCCGGCAAAGAACGAGGAAATGGTAAACGCCATGCGTTTATGGTGGGCAAGGTTGATGCCCATGGCCTCGGCGGCGATCTCATCGTCACGGATGGCCTTGAACGCGCGGCCATAGGTGGAGTTCACCAGCATGACGA
>OMEC01001041.1_pt1 | contig 12269 bp, 13 predicted proteins | sample 1673401 | NCBI WGS metagenome assembly OMEC01 (sample SAMEA103958110, study PRJEB25191) | human gut metagenome | reverse complement strand
GCAGCGACGAGGTCATCGAAAAGGGCATCCGCATCCTCGGCGAAGCCTGCGCGGAGCTGATCGCGAAGAAGGACAACTGATTTCAGACGAAAATAACCAAACAGCCGCACCGTGACGCCACGGTGCGGCTGATTTTTATACGTAGGATTTCGTTCTGCGCATATCGAGCACCAGCTCCGGATCCTCTGCGCGCATCCGCTCCAGGATGCCGGTCAGCGCGTCCGGGTCGCGCGTGATCGCGTCCAGCTCCGGCTGCGTGAGGCCGACGAGCTGCAAAAACGCGACCCTGCCGTGCACCGTCTCGATTGGTGCGACGGTCGTGTCGCTGACGATGGCCAGCCCCGTGATGGCCGAGTCCAGCTCCGGGTGCAGGGAGCTGCCGTCGCCGGGGATGTACGCGCCCGGCTCAAAGTAATTGCCGGTCTGGTACGTGTAGCGCGCCAGCTGGGCCAGCAGGTCGAGCGCCCACGTGCCGGTCTCGGCATAGCTCTCGCGCACCTTCATCGTCATTTCATAGCCCCATTTGCTGTACTCGGCACCGAAGGCCGCCATGCTCGGGTACAGCTCGCTCATGCCGTAGGTGACGATGTGCTGATAGCCCTTACCTGTGTCATAGACGGCGAAGCCGTCGAGATACTCGTCGCCGCCAAAGGCCGCGCGGTCATGCAGCTCGCTCTCAAAGCACACCGGCTCCGTCTTGGGGTAGCGCTTGGCAAAGGCCGCCTCGATCGCGTCGCGGCCCGGGGACCAGTCGGGGTGCTTTTTCATCCGCTTTGCGTATTCTTCTCTCGTCATATCGTCTCCGCCTTTCGTCGATTTACTCCAGTGCTTCGTGCACGGAAAAATGGTTCTTGTGATAGCTCAGCAGCCCCTCGCGCTGCATCCGCGACAGCTCGCTGCACATGGCGCTGCGGTCCACGCCCAGATAGTCGGCCAGCTGCTGGCGGTTGTAGGGAATGTCAAAGCTGTACTGTCCGGCGCGCTTGACGCACTCGGAAAAGTACGACATGAGCCGGGCGCGAATGCCCTTCGGCGCCGTGTGCAGGATGCGCTGCGAGAGCTGCAGATTCTTGGCCGCGCACACGGTCAGCAGGTTCTGGATGAGCTTGGCGTGAAACGGGCAGGCGTTCGTGCAGGTCGTGAGCACCTTGCCGATGTTCAAAAACAGCACCTCGGTGTCCTCAGAGGCGGTCACGCTGATGAGCAGCGGCTCGCCCGGGATGCAGGCATAGGGCTCGGCAAACACCTCACCGGGGCCGACGTGGCCGAGCAGACTGTGGTTGCCCCAGACGTCGTCATAGCCGATCATGGCCATGCCGGAGAGCACCATGCCGAGCTGTTCGGTCGGCGCGCCCTCGGCGAGAATGGTCTCGCCCCGGTCGTAGTGCTTTTGCACCGCGCCGAGACATTGCAGCAGCAGCGGCAGCTCATCGGCGCCGATGCCGCGAAAGAGATGCGTGTTGGATAGCGTGATGTGCATTTTTTTGCTCCATTTGTTGTTCTGACAACGGATTTGTGGGTCTTATTATGCTATCTTATGCGCAGAAAGTCAAGACCGCCGGGCGGGGACCCGGACGATTTTTAGAAAGGGAAGGGATATTATGATCCGCAAGATCATCCACATTGACGAAGAAAAGTGCAACGGCTGCGGTGCGTGCGCGACGGCCTGCCACGAGGGCGCCATCGGCATCGTGAACGGCAAGGCCAAGCTCCTGCGCGACGATTACTGCGACGGGTTCGGCGACTGCCTGCCCGCCTGCCCGATGGATGCCATCCATTTCGTCGAGCGCGAAGCGGCGGCGTATGACGAGGCGGCCGTGCAGGCCAACAAGCGCAAAAAGCAGGCGGAGGCCGCGCACGCCGCACACGCCGGCGGCTGCCCCGGCCATCAGATGCACCGTTTCCAGCGCGAGGAGACGGCACAGGCAGCGGCTCCGGCGGCACAGCCGTCGCAGCTCGGCCAGTGGCCGTGCCAGATCAAGCTCGTGCCGGTCAACGCGCCGTATTTTCAGGGCGCGAAGCTGCTCATCGCGGCCGACTGCACGGCGTATGCCTACGCGAACATGCATAGCGAGTTCATGAAAGGGAAGATCTCGCTCATCGGCTGCCCGAAGCTCGACGCGGTGGATTACACCGACAAGCTTACGGAGATCATCCGGGGCAACGACATTCAGAGCGTGACCATCGTGCGCATGGAGGTGCCGTGCTGCGGCGGACTCGAGCATGCGGCGCGGGAGGCGCTGCGCGCGAGCGGGAAGTTCCTGCCGTGGCAGGTCGTCACGATCTCGATCGACGGGAAGATCCTCGACCGCTGAGCCCGGTTTCCCGGCCCTGCCTGCGTGAGCAGGCAGGGCCAACGGGCGTGTTTTTCATTTCGTGAAAAATATGCGGCAGGGGGTTGACAAATCCAAAAATATCTGTATAATATCATTTGTTCGTAGCGGAATTGTGTAATGGTAGCACACCGGACTCTGACTCCGTTTGTGAGGGTTCGAATCCTTCTTCCGCTGCCAACAGAAACGCCCTTGTCATTGACAAGGGCGTTTTTTTTATCGCACACTTCTGACGTTCATGAAAAAAGCCTCTGCCGGCCGGCAGAGGCTTTTTTCGTTTCGTGCGCTGCTTATTTGTCCAGATAGCTGGTCAGCAGCTCCTGCAGCAGCTCGTCGCGGTCGAGGCGGCAGATGAGGCTGCGGGCGTTGTTGTAGTTGGTGATATACGTCGGGTCCTCCGAGAGAATATAGCCGACGAGCTGGTTGATGGGGTTGTACCCTTTGACAACAAGGGAATGATACACGGAAGTGAGGATCTCCTTCATTTCTGTTTTGTTGTCGATCGCATTAAACCGTCTGGTTGCGTCTTCCATGCGAAGCCCTCCCTTATACTAGTTCTTGTGCTCATTATACCAAAAAACACAAGACTGTAAAGTCAATTTTCCAACTGTTTTCAAAAAAAGTTCTGAAATATTTCTTAAAATATTCCAAATCTTGATGCGGCTCAGCGGATGGTCGCGTTAAAGGTTTCCTTGAGCGCCTTGAGGACGCTCTGCATCGTCTCCTCGGCGTGGTCGTCGGTGAGTGTCTGGTCGTCGGCGCGCAGCGTCAGCGAGAAGGCGACGCTCTTGTACCCGGCCGGGATCGGCGCGCCGGTGTACACGTCGAACAGCTCGCAGCCCTTGAGATACTGCCCGCCGGCGGCGAGGATGCACGCCGAGAGCTTGGCGACCGGGATGTCGGCGCTGCAGACGATGGCAATGTCACGCGTCACGGCCGGGAAGCGCGGCAGCGGCGTGTAGACCGGGGTCGCGCCGCGGGCGGCGAGCATGCCGTCAAGCCGGAGTTCGGCCGTATAAAGCTCTGCGTCCACGCCGTAGTTTTCTGCGGCGAGCGGATGGATCTGGCCGAGCACGCCCAGCAGCTTGCCGCCGGCGTAGACCTGCGCGCAGCGGCCGGGGTGATAGGACGGGTTGTCGTGCTCTGCCTCGAACGTCACGTCCGTGATGCGCAGACCGGCGAGGATGCGCTCGACCGCGCCCTTGAGCTGGAAGAAGTCCATCCCGCCGCCGTAGCCGCCGAGGCACAGCAGCTTCGGCTCGTCGGCCATGCCGTCCGGGCGGGCGAAGTAGACCTTGCCAATCTCGTAGAGACGCACGGCCTTGTTGCGGTAGTTATAGTTGCGCGTGAGGATCTCGAGCATGGACGGCAGGATCGTCGTGCGCATGATGGAGGTGTCCTCACCGAGCGGGTTGAGGATCTTCATGGAGTCGCGCAGCGGGGAGTCCGCCGGCAGACGGATCTTGTCATAGTACGACGGGCTGATGAACGAGTAGGTGATGATCTCGCTGTAGCCGAGCGCGCGGGCCATGGTGCCGATGCTGCGCTCCGCCTTCTGCGCGTCGGTATAGCCGCCGCTGGTGGTCTGGCCGCGCATGAGCGTGCAGGGGATGTTGTTGTAGCCGTAGAAGCGTGCGACCTCTTCGGCAAGATCGGAGTAGTGGCCGACGTCGCCTCGCCACGAGGGAACGCTTATCGTCTCGCCGTCAACGCCGAACTGGAGGCTGCGCAGTATATCCTGCATCGTCTCGGTGGAAACGTCGGTGCCGAGCAGAGCGTTTATCTTGTCCGGGCGCAGCGCGAGCACGGTGGGCTCGGGAATGTTGTTTACGATGTCGATAACGCCGTCAACAACTTCGCCAGCGCCGAGCATTTCGACCAGCTCGCAGGCTCTGTTTACTGCCGGAAGAGTGTTCAGAGGGTCAAGACCCTTTTCAAACTTTGCCGAAGCCTCGGTGCGCATACCAAGCGACAGTGCGCCCTTGCGGATGCAGGTTCCGTCAAAGTTTGCAGACTCGAAAACAACGTCAACCGTGTCGGAAACGATCTCGCTGTTCTCGCCGCCCATGATGCCTGCAAGGCCGACCGCGCGCGTATCGTCCGCGATAACGAGAATGTTGGGGTTGAGCTTTCTGACATTTCCGTCGAGCGTTGTAAGCTCCTCGCCCTCGGCGGCGCGGCGCACGATGATCCTGCCGCCCTTGACGTAGCGGTAGTCGAATGCGTGCATAGGCTGGCCGTATTCCATCATGACGTAGTTTGTGATATCAACGATGTTGTTTATCGGCCTTACGCCCATTGCGCGCAGTCTCTCGCGCATCCACTTCGGGGAGGGAGCAATCTTAACATTGCGTACCATGCGCGCGGTGTATCTCGGGCAGAGATCGGCAGCCGGGGTTTCGACCGACAGAAGCTCGGTGAGAACGCCGTCTGCGCCGCCCTTGACGACAGGCTCGTGTGTTTTAAGCTCTTTGCCGAAGGTCGCGGCGGCCTCGCGTGCAAGACCGATGACCGACAGGCAGTCGGGGCGGTTGGGGGTTATCTCAAACTCAACGACGTGATCGTCTGCGCCGATGATGGGCTTGATGTCGTCGCCGGGCTTTATGCCGTCCTCGTGCAGGACGAATATACCGTCGGGGATGCAGTGGGGGAACTCGGCCTGCTGGGCGTGAAGATCATCGAGAGTGCAGATGCTCTCGCTTTTTGTGTTGTATGCTGCCATGTCGCCGACGTGTATGTTCTGGCAAGCAGTTACGACAACCGCGCTGCCGTCGCCGGTGCTCAGGGTGCATTTCCAGAGGTTGATTCCGGCGTTCTCAACGGCGGTCACGGCCGCCGCTATGACCGGTCCGAAAACCTTGTCACCAGCCTTGATATCGGCAGGGATCGAGGGCTTATCCTTGTCCAGCGGATGATAGTCGTTCAAAAGCGCGGCGGCGCTTATAACGCCGTAGGGGAAGTCGCGCTCGTCAAGATTAAGCTCTTTGAGCGAGCAGAGCATGCCGTTTGAGAGCACGCCTCTGAGCTTGCCCTTTGTTATCTTCTTGCCGCCGGGCAGCAGCGAATTGTGCAGCGCGGCAGGAACAAGGTCGCCGGTGTGGATGTTCCATGCGCCGGTAACTATCTGCACAGGTTCTGCCTGACCGATGTCGATTTGGCAGATCCACATATGGTCGGAGTCGGGGTGCTTTTCCATGGAGAGAATCTTGCCGACGAGAACATTGCTTATCTCGGCACCCATATCCTCATAGGTTTCGACCTTAGAGCCGGAGAGGGTCATAGCCTCGGAAAATTCGCGGTCGTCTATATCGCTGACGGAAACGCCGTCAACAAACTCAGTGAGCCATTTTCTGCTTAAATTCATATCATTTCTCCTCCCATCAGAACTGTTCCAGGAAGCGGACGTCGTTTTCGAATATCAGACGCAGGTCGGATATCTTGAATCTGCGCATTGCAAGGCGCTCAAGGCCCATGCCGAATGCCCAGCCGGTGTATTCCTCGCTGTCGATGCCGCTCATCTCAAGAACCTTCGGGTGGATCATACCTGCGCCGAGAACCTCTATCCACCCCTCGCCCTTGCAGGTGGGGCAGCCCTTGCCGCCGCACTTGTGGCACTGAACGTCCATCTCGCAGCTCGGCTCGGTGAACGGGAAGTGGTGCGGTCTGAATCTCGTGACGGTGCCCTCGCCGAACAGCTCCTGCATGACAAGGTTCAGCGTGCCCTTGAGATCTGCCATGGTGACGTTCTTGTCGATGACCATGCCCTCGACCTGGTGGAACATCGGGGAGTGAGTAGCGTCTACCTCATCCTTGCGGTAAACTCTGCCGGGAGCAACAATGCGGATGGGCAGCTTCATTGTTTCCATTGCACGCACCTGCATGGGGCTGGTCTGCGAGCGGAGCATGACGCGGCTGTCTTTATCAAAATAAAACGTATCCGACCAGTCGCGGGAGGGGTGGCCTTCCTCGGCGTTGAGCTTATCGAAGTTATATGTTGCAAGCTCGACCTCGGGGCCGTCGAGCACGGTAAAGCCCATGCCGACGAATATCTCCTTAATTTCGTCAAGCGCCTTGTACATCGGGTGCTTGTGGCCGAACCTGATATCCTCGCCCGGAACGGTGACATCGACCGTTTCAAGCTCAAGGCGTGCCTCAAGAGCGGCGGCTTCGAGCTTTTTGCGGGTTTCGTCAATCGCGCTTTCAAGCTCTGCGCGGATCTGGTTTGCAAGCTGACCCATAACGGGGCGCTCCTCTGCCGAGAGCTTGCCCATCTGCTTGAGTATGGCGGTAAGCTCGCCCTTTTTGCCGAGATACTTAACTCTCAGCGCTTCAAGATTTTCGGGACTGTCAGCGTTGAGAATTGCCTTGACGGCACTTTCTCTGAGCTGATTCATCAATGCTTTCATCGTGTCTCTCCTTATCTTTAGAACTAAAAAATAAACAAAAAAATAGCCTTACGTCCTCATTGGGACGAAAGACTTAACCTCCGCGGTACCACCCTTATTCGATGTTCATCGCACTCAAGTGGCTTTAACGGAGCCGCCGCCGGGGATTAGCCGGAGCTCACGGGCGAACCGAATATCCGCATCACGGGCGGCTTGCAGCCGGTGACCGCCGTTCTCTGAGTGACGCTGCGATATTATCTTCCCGATCAAAGCAATAACATTATTATTACTATAGTATTAAAGCCCACATTTAAATAAATGTCAAGAAAAATTTGAATAATGTTTGCCGCAGGTGGTTAATAGAATTAATTGAGAAAAGCTTTCGGAGGATGAAACATGAAAAGAGTATTGCCGTTTGTGCTGTGCCTTATCCTGCTGTGCGGCTGTGCCGACGACGGAAAGTCACAGTTTTTGGAGTTTGTAAATGTTGTCTCATCGGCGGAGAATATCTCGTTTTCGGCAGAGGTATCGGCGCAGTACAGCGACAAAACGGCGCAGTTTACCCTCGGCTACGAGCAGACCGCCGACGGCGCAAGCATATCGGTCATAGAGCCTGAGATGCTGCGCGGCATAAAGGCAAACGTTATGGGAAAAAACCTCAGCCTTGAGTATGACGGCGCAATGCTCGATATTGGAACGCTTGACGATGCCGAGCTTAGTCCCATGTCGTCGCTGCCGCTTATCGTGCAGGCGATGCGAAACGGCCATCTCGAGATAAGCTGGGTCGAGGACGATATGCTTGCAGCGCGCATAATTCCGGCCGACGATTATGTTGTGACGCTGTGGATCGACTCATCCCTCACGCCGAGGAGCGCCGAGATAAGCTATAAGGAGAATACAGTCGTGCTCGTCGAGATATCCGACTGGTCGGTTTCAATGTAAGGTAAGCCGTCAGGCGATATGGTTTAAGTTAAGTATAAAATTCACACTGCCGTGGGAGAATATAGTCAGCACCCTACATAAGATGTAGCGGGCGACTATAATTCGGAGTGTGAATAAAATTGAGTATAGTCAAACGTGGAGATATTTTTTACGCAGACCTCAGCCCGGTCGTCGGCTCGGAGCAGGGCGGCATGCGCCCGGTGCTCATCGTCCAGAACGACACCGGCAATAAGCACAGCCCGACGGTCATAGCGGCGGCGATCACCAGCCAGACGGGCAAGGCACGTCTGCCGACGCATATTGAGCTTAACGCCCAAAGCGTGGGGCTTTCGCGCGACAGCGTGATACTGCTCGAGCAGATACGCACCATTGACAAATCGCGCCTGCGCGAGCGGATGGGCAAGCTCGACGATACGACCATGACCAAGGTCGATAACGCCATAGCGGTGAGCTTCGGCCTGTAATATATCTTGCTCCCCGGGCAGGCACCCGGGGAGCACTCGCAGGGGAGGACAGGGACATGCACAGCCTGCCTGTTTACATAGACGGAGAAAAATGCGGAAGCATAAGCAAACGAACCGACGGCCTTATGACCGTGCTGAGCGCCCGATGCAGCGCCCGACCGGGCAGGATAGTGCGCCTTTATGTATTCGGCGGCGGAAAAAGCGCGCTTTTGGGAACCATGCAGCCGGATGGTGAGTGCCTTGCCATAACGCGGCGTTTTTCGCGCGCAGAGCTTAAAAAGCTGCCGGAGAATATCGAATACGCAGCCGACAGACCGGTAGATGAGCAAAACACCTCCGACACCTTATGGCGCAGAGGCAAAATGGGGTGTCTGATCTCGGATGAGCATATCGCAATACCGGCGCAGCCTGCCAGGCTCGGCCGGGTTTCGGATAAGCTGCGCAGCATAGAAGGCCGGAGCTATTTAATTTTCGAAAGAAATCTGTGATATATGTGGAAAAAGCGTGCCGTTTGTGTTAACATGATAGCATAATACACAAAACTATGGAGGTGTCAGCTATGCTGATGACTGATGTTATCGTAAAAAAGCGCGAGGGCGAAAAGCTCAGCGCGGAGGAGATAAAATTCGTAGTTGACGGCTACACGAAGGGCGAGATACCGGATTATCAGATGTCGGCGCTCTTGATGGCTATACTGCTTCGGGGTATGGACAGGGAGGAGACGCTGGAGCTTACCATGGCCATGCGCGACTCGGGCGAAACGCTTGATCTTAGTGCAATAAAGGGTGTGAAGGCCGATAAGCACTCGACAGGCGGCGTCGGCGACAAGACCTCGCTCATACTCTGCCCGATGGTGGCCGCTCAGGGCGTGAAGATCGCGAAAATGTCCGGCCGCGGCCTCGGACACACGGGCGGAACGATAGACAAGCTTGAAAGCTTCCCCGGCTTCAACACCGGTATTTCCGAGGAAAAGTTTATTGAAAACGTCAATAGCTTCGGCATTGCCATTGCCGGCCAGACCGCCGACCTTGACCCTGCCGACAAGAAGATGTACGCTCTGCGCGATGTTACGGGCACCGTGCCGAGCATACCGCTTATCGTAAGCTCCATCATGAGCAAAAAGCTTGCCGCAGGCGCGGATGTGATCGTTCTTGACGTTAAGTCCGGCAGCGGCTCGTTTATGAAAACGGCCGACGATGCGCGCGAGCTTGCCGAAAACCTCACGGCGGTAGGTAAGCTTGCCGGGAAAAAGACCGTTGCGGTCATAACGGATATGGACGAGCCTCTGGGCAACGCTGTCGGCAATGCGCTGGAGGTAAAAGAGGCCATCGAGGTGCTGCGCGGCGAGAAAAAGGGCGAGCTTCTGGAGCTGTGCCTTACGCTCGGAGCCTGCATCCTCACCGAGGCCGGCATTGCCGAAAACGATGCTGCGGCGCGCAAAATGCTCGAAAAGGGCATTGGGGATGGCTCCGCGCTCGAAAAGCTTGCCGAGCTTGTCGAGGGCCAGGAGGGCGACAGACGCGCGGTGTTTGATACCTCTCTTCTGCCCATGGCGCCTGTTCAGCTGGAGGCCGTGTGCGACCGCGCAGGCTATGTAAAGCACATCTGCGCCGACGAGGTCGGCCTTGTTTCAATGCATCTCGGCGGCGGCAGAGCCACGAAGGAGAGCGTCATCGACCTTTCCGTCGGCATTATCCTCAAAAAGAAGGTCGGCGATGCGGTCAAGGCAGGGGAGAGCCTCGGAACCATCCACGCGCAGAGCATTGAAGCGGCAAAGAAAGCCGCACAAATGCTGAACGCCTGCTATACGATAGTTCCCGAACCGGTCGAGAAACCGGCATTCATAAAGGGCATAGTCAGATAACAAAAAACTCAGGTCTTTGACCTGAGTTTTTTAACTTACAATCGCAATGAGCACCGAAGAGAGAACTATAAGCAGTGAAAATCCGATCTCGCCTGCCCAAACCATGCGCAGCTGATCCTCGGATATCACCATGCCGTAGCTTTTGGGCTTGCTCTGCGGCTGCGGCTCGGCGGCCGGAGCCTCCTCTGGAGCCTCGGCAGCGTCAAGCTCGTCGAACACTTCGTTATCGACAGAGTCACTGCCGTCTACGCCCTCGGTATCCTGAGCAGGGGTAACTTCTTCGTAAGAGATATGCTCGTCATCCTCCGCCTTGAGGTGCAGCTTCGGAATATTGACCTTTGGTATTTTTATTTCGGGTATCTTGAACTTCATAGCGTTACCTGAAAAACGGTGGGCGTTGCGCCCACCGTTTTGTTTTGTCGATTACTCAGCCTCGGCCAGAGCCTTAGCCTCTTCGATGACTTTCTGCTGAACATTGCCGGGAGCTTCCTCATAGCGAATGAACTTGCAGGTGAACGAACCGCGACCCTGAGTCATGGAGCGCAGGTCGATGGTGTAAGAGCTCATCTCTGCCATGGGGACCTCAGCCTCGACGGTCTGCATGCCGTCCTCGGCGTTCATGCCCAGAACGGTGCCGCGGCGCTTGGAGGAGATATCGGACATGATATCGCCGAGGTTTGCGTCGGGGATGGTTACCTGGAGCAGGCCGATAGGCTCAAGGATGGTGGGCTTTGCCTTGGGGATGCCGTCCTGATATGCAAGACGTGCAGCGGTCTGGAAAGCCATATCGTTGGAGTCAACGGGGTGGTAGGAGCCGTCGTACAGAGTTGCCTTCAGGCCGACCAGCGGATAACCGGCGAGAACGCCCTTCTGAACTGCGTTGCGCAGACCCTTTTCAACGGAGGGGAAGAAGTTCTTGGGGACGGAGCCGCCGAATACTTCCTCAGCCGAAAGTTCGACGACGCAGCAGGGGAGATCGGCCGCATCACTGCCGCACTCCGCCGCGATATGCTCAACGTGGCCCTCATCGGAATGCCCTCCAGCGGAAAATCTACCGTGGGCCGTGTATTGGCCGAAAAGCTGGGCAAAAAGTTCATCGACCTCGACGAGGAGATCGTCAAGGCCGATGGCCGCAGCATCCCCGACATCTTCGCCGCCGAGGGTGAGGACGGCTTCCGTGCGAAGGAATCCGCCCAGACCGCCCGCTTTGCCAAAGAGGGACGACAGCTGCTCTCCTGCGGCGGCGGCATCATCAAGCGGGGCGAGAATCTGCGGGCGCTGCATCAGAACGGCGTCGTGCTCTTCCTCGACCGGCCCCTGGATGCGCTGACGGTGGGCGGCGGACGTCCGCTCTCGTCCAGCACCGAGGCGCTGAAAAAGATGGAGGCGGAGCGCCGCCCCCTGTATCTCGCGGCGGCAGACGCCGTTATCCCGAACAGCGGCACGGTGGAAGACGCCGTGACCGCCGCAATGGAGGCACTGGATGAAATTTTTAGTCATTAACGGCCCCAACCTCAACATGATGCACTTCACCGAGCCGGGCGTGGCCGGTCAGCTGGATTATAACGGTCTGCTGGATTACCTCGAGCTGTGCTGCACCCAGATGGGCATGGAAGTGGAATTTTTCCAGTCCAACCACGAGGGCGACCTCATCGACGAGATCCAGTCTGCCGCAGGCCGGGCCGACGGCATCATCCTGAACCCGGGCGGCTACGCCCACTACAGCGTCGCCATCCTCGACGCGCTGCGCCTCTGCGGCGTGCCTGCCGTGGAAGTGCTGCTCAGCGAGCCCGACGAGCACGAGCCCTTCCGCAAGACGGACATCGTCTCGTTCGGCTGTCAGGGCCACTTCATCGGCGAGGGCATCAGCGGCTATCTCCACGCTGCCGCCTATCTGGCCCAGCTGCTGCGGCTGGACGGCAGTGCGCACACCCATTTAGTGATGTAAAAATCGACTCTCTTCTGCTGAAAAGCGGAGCAAAGAGGGCATGGAAAAGAAGGATAGAAAGGAAAAATCTTATGATCATCTCCACCAAAAAGGGTACCCCGAAGGAAGAACTCGAGAAAATCGTTGACCGCTTCGAAAAGCAGGGCCTCGACGTCACCCTCATCACCGGCAAGGACTACAATGTCTTCGGCCTCGTGGGCGATACCACCAAGATCGACGAGCGCGACGTCCTCGCCAACCCCTGGATCGACAACGTGACCCGTGTTTCCGCTCCCTATAAGCGTGCCAACCGCCTCTTCCACCCGGCAGATTCCGTCATCGACTGCGGCGGCG
>OMEC01001028.1_pt1 | contig 12349 bp, 6 predicted proteins | sample 1673401 | NCBI WGS metagenome assembly OMEC01 (sample SAMEA103958110, study PRJEB25191) | human gut metagenome | reverse complement strand
TGCCGTTTGATTATGAATTGGAGGAGGCTCGGAAAGCTGATGGAATTCTGACGCTTTGTCCCACGTTCGGCGGAGAGCTGCCGCTCTGGATTTTTAACCGGAATCCGGAAAAGACCGCGAAACCGCAGAGATCCACAATCGTTACCAACTGGATTCCGGGGGTGGACGGCATGTTCTTTGACAATGACGGTCCCGGATTTCCGCCGGAGACATCTCCTGTTCTTGCGTTCCAGAAGCAGGTGATGGAACATTATGTGAACCATCCTGCGCTCGGAGGCTGGCAGCTCTACTGCGGGAAACCGATTGGCGATCAGCTCAGCATGGGGATGTTCGGCGTGCTCTGGGATGCATCGGAAGAGGGACTTCAAGCTCAGATCGAATGGCTGAAACAGCATTACACTCTACGGGAACTGTCTCTGCGGTGGACCGGAAATCCGAATGCCTTCCGATCATGGAACGAGGTCAAACCTGTCCAGCTGATGGATCTGATCGGCGGGGATTGGGAAAAGGATCGTCTGCTGCTGAGCGATCGTACCTGGCTCTGGAGGAAGACCCCGAAAAACTGCCGGGAACTTCCTCCGCCGGATGATGGTACCGCATGGGTTCCTGTTACGATGGCTCCTTCGCATCGATGCAACTTCATTGACAGCGGATCCGGCTATTACAAGCTCACTCTCCCGAAAAGTTCCTGGGTTCTGGAGCGGAAAAACAGAGTTCTTTATCTGAAGGCTGCGGTTCACACTTATGATGCAAACCGGTTGACCGCCTGGATCAACGGAAGAAAATTTCAGACGGAACCCGCCTATTCGCCAGCGACGAAACAACTTGGATTCCAGCTTCCTGCCGGAACTCTGAAAGGGGATGGAAGCGATGTCATCGTGATTCAGACTCCGGATGGACGCAGCGATGGAAGAATTCACGGACCGGTTTGTCTTTCGGAACTTCCTGCGCGGAACTATCCTTATCCGGAGGCGCACATCAATGCCCGCTATGTGGATTCTCTGCGTTTTCAGACGGATCGGATTGTGGAGAGAAATCGTGCAATGTTTTCCACGGCCCGTGCGATCGACCGGAACCGTCCGATGTCGCTTTCCGGAGCGGATACTCCGATCATGACGGCGCTCGCTCCGTTTTTCGGCGAGCAGGGCATCGCGATGCAGAGCACTTCCACGGATGGTTTTTTCTATCCGGCGCTTCCGGATCGCGGACAGCAGTACGGCTTCTATTTTATCGGTGAGCCCAGCGGACCGGTAACGACGACGGATCGATTTGACCGTAATTTTGGAATTCTTTTTTTCCATGGCTGTTCTGCGACTTCGATTTTTATGGATATTGAACAGTATATGAAGTTTGAATCGGAGAAGGGGCATCTGACCAAACGGGCGTCGCTGATTCGTCTGATTGGGCGCTATCTTCTGGAGCAGCCGAAAATCGGACTTCTTGGGACCACCGACAGTTTCCTTCTCGGATCCTCTGCCCCGTGGAACTGGAATATCGGCCGCGGCGAGATTCAGTCCGCTCATTTCGAAGCCGCCATGATGACCGAACAGGAACTCGAAAACGGAATTGCCGTCGCGTATCCACTGATCATTGATGCCGGCAGCGATGTGATGAATGCCAAGACAATCGATCTGATCCGGGACTATGTCCGGCATGGTGGAACATTTGTTGTCCTGCCGGAAACCGGGCGTCATAGCGATCTGAAACAGAATGTCTACCCGATTTCCGAACTCTCCGGATTCCGGACGGTGGCTTACAATGCGCAGGGGAGTATCCGTTTTTCCGATTCTCCTTCTCTGTTCCGCCGCTGGGCGGGTAAGACGATGAACGGAAACGGAAGTGCCCGCGATTGGAAGAATATTCAGACCGCACGCGGTGTTCTGCTTGAGAAGACGGCTCCGGATGCGGAAGTGATTGCCGTCTGGTCGAAGCAGGGGAATCCGGCGGTCGGTTTGAGAAAAATCGGCAAGGGACGAATCATCACGCTTGGAGCCTCCTTCTGGCGTGATGCCCGCGACGTTCAGGGCAAATGGCTGCCCGGCGGACGGAATCGGATTTTGGAAGAGATGCTTTCCGATCTCGGCGCACGGAAAACTTCCGATGCGGATTCGGAACGCATCTGGGTACGGAAAGCCGTCACGAAAAACGGACTCGAAAACTGGCTGATCGCTGTCAACATGGCGGAGAACGAACCGTTTCAAGTACGTTCGACGCTTTCCTGTGCCCTTTCTTTCCGGCCGGCAAAAGTAATGGATGCTTTGACGGGGAAGGAGGTTCATTTCACCTTTTCCAATGGAACTTTAACTTTGCCGGATGTTGCGTTTGAAAAATACCAGACCCGGATCTTTTCCGTTGCCCGGCCGGTGACGGTTTCGGAGGCTCTTGTCACCTGGTGGGGCGAGAAAGTCAAATACTGGAAACAGGGACCGGAAATCAAGCTGCCGTATCTCCGGGAACCGGTTTCTGATGTTCTCTCTTTCGACCGCTGGAAGTTTACTTCGGATCGGGAAAATCGGATTTCCTCTACCGATGCATGGCGCAAAAGCAATTTCGATGATTCTTCCTGGAAGAATTCCGCCAACGGGTCCTGGAAGATTCTTTTCCCGGAATTAGCCAATTATCGTGGAACGGCTCTTTACCGCAGAACGTTCCGGATTCCGCCAAGCTGGAAAGGACGGAGGATTGTGTTTCATTTCCTTCACACGGCGATTCATGATCAGGCGGAGTTTTACCTGAACAACAGACGTTTCCGGTTTTATGATGCCCCTGCGCAGCATCGGGAACTGCTTGCAGCCCAGAGTGCAGATGTGACGGAGCTTCTGAATGCCGATGGGGAGAATCTTCTGGCAGTGAAAGTCACAGGCGGCACGACGCCTGCCGCTGGCCTTTGCGACAGCATCTGGATGGAGCCCGAAATGAAGTTCGACGGGGAATATTCATTGAATGGCAGCTGGACCTGTCTTAAAAAGGATTTCCTGACAGGGATTCCTGCAAAGATTCCGGGAAAAATACATGGGCGTTTTCTGCGGCGGACCTTCCGTATCCCTGCGGAATGGAAAGGAAAAAACATCTGGCTTCGTGTCGTCGTGCCGGAGATCAACATTGCAGCGGTGGTTCTGAACGACCGGAACAGGAACATGGGCGGTTTTGTCCCATGGGGAAACCGAACGATCATCAACATTACGGATCTGGTAAAGGCGGGAGAGGAGAATACGATTGAGCTCTGGCATCGTCATACCATTCCGGTGTTTTGGCGGGGGCTTTCGTGGAACTGGCCGACAGAATCGTCTTTGAGTGTTTCTGATGTCGCGGTCGGGTATACCGACTGAATTATCCGAAAACGAATTGAAAATCTTTTGCCGGAACTCGTTGAAGAGCGGGTTCCGGTTTTTTTTTGTAATGAGCTCTTCTGGAACAGGAGAAAATAGAGTCTCGGTGCGGAGAGGGGCAGAAAGCCGAAGAAATTTCATTCGCGACTTTTTGGTTGCGGAATTGTCGCAAATCGGACAATTTTTGTTTGCTGGAATTGTCTTTCTCCTCTTGAATCCGGTTCCGGAATATCGTATAATTAATACAAAGTTGAGGTGATTTGCAGCCAATGAACAGGATTCAGTTTCAGACAATCGCAGACGAAGTTGGTGTCAATGTTCGGACAATTTACCGGGTGATGAACAACAACGGCGCTGTTTCGGATTCCACTCGGAAAAAGGTGGTGAATGCTTTGAACCGCTACGGATATGTTTGCGCCGGACAGCGGAAAAGCGAAAATATCGTATTCGATATCAGCAAAAATGAATTTACGGAGCGGATCGGCATTCAGCTGATGCAGTCGCTTTCCATGCAGGATTATAAATGCATTCCGACCGATCATACGGTTAATCGGGAACGGTTTATGGCGGCGGTTTCCGAGGCTTCGGTTGTTGTAATGTGCTCCTTTCCGCGACAGAGGCTGATTGATGAGATCAAGTTCGCAAATCCGGACTGTGTCGTGATCAATATTCTGGGCGGTGACTGCGGTGATGTCGCAATTGATTCCGATGACTACCTCGGCGGAGCCATGGCGGCGCGGCGGATGCCCTTGACGCGCCGGACGGTCAGCGTCGCGGCGGAGAGCAGCGCGCCGGTCGAGCCTGCGGAGACGAACGCGTCTCCGCCGCCCTCCTTCAGCATATTCAGGCCCACGACCATGCTGGAATCCTTTTTCTTTTTTACGACCGTCGCCGGATCGTCGTGCATATCCACGACGTCGTCCGCGTTGGCGATCTCCACGCCCTTGGGAAGCGTTTCGATGCCCTGATCCTTCAGCGCACGCAGGACCGCCTCGCCGCGTCCGACCAGCACGACCTCGCAGCCGAAGTCCTTTGCCGCCTGGATCGCGCCCAGCGCGATCTGGTCAGGGGCGTTGTCGCCGCCCATGGCGTCTACCAGAATTCTCATGTTGCTTCCTCCTGCCCTGTCATTTGATCGATAAGCGCAAGCGACCGCTGCGCGATGGCGAGATTTTTATTGGCCTTTCCCTTGACGCGGCGGTCAAGCGGCGTCAGAATGCCGAAATTCACGTTCATCGGCTGGAACGAGCCGACGCTCGTATCCGAAATGTACGCCGCCAGCGCGCCGATGGCTGTTTCGCGCGGGAAATCGGGAAGCGGCTCGCCCTTGAGCTTTGCCGCCATGCTGACACCCGCAAGATAACCGGAGGCCGTCGATTCGACATAGCCCTCCACGCCCGTCATCTGACCTGCAAACGCGACCAGCGGGTTCTGCCTATCGGCATAGTACCGGTCAAGCAGGCGAGGGGAATCGAGGAAGGTGTTGCGGTGCATCACGCCGTAGCGGACGAATTCCGCGTCGTGCAGCGCGGGGATCATGGAAAACACGCGCTTCTGCTCCGGGAATTTCAGGTGGGTCTGGAAGCCGACGATATTATAGACGGAGCCTGCGGCATTATCCCTGCGCAGCTGCACGACGGCATACGGCTCATGCCCCGTCTTCGGGTCCTTGAGGCCCACGGGCTTCAACGGGCCGTAGCGCAGGGTATCGATGCCGCGCCGGGCCATGACCTCGACGGGCATACAGCCCTCGAATACGTGCTTGTCCTCAAAGCCGTGCACCGGCGCTTCCTCCGCCGAGCTGAGCGCGTCGACAAAGGCAAGGTATTCATCCTTATCCATTGCGCAGTTGACATAATCTGCGTCACCACGGTCGTACCGGGACGCGAACCACGCCTTGTCCATGTCGATGGACGAGAAGGTCACGAGCGGCGCGGCGGCGTCAAAGAAGCTCATATACTCCTGCCCGCCGAAATAGCGCTGGATCGCAGCGCTCATCGCGTCGGAGGTCAGGGGACCGGTCGCAATGATGACCGGGCCTGCCGGGACCTCGGTTTCCTCCGCCTCCACGACGGTGATGTTGGGGTGCGACTTGATTTTTTCCGTCACCATGCCGGAAAAGCCGTAGCGATCGACGGCCAATGCGCCGCCTGCCTCGACGCGGTTTGCCTCCGCGCAGGTCAGGATCAGGCTGTGCAGCCGCCGCAGCTCTTCTTTCAAAAGGCCGACGGCGTTTTCCAGCCGGTCGCCGCGCAGGGAGTTGGAGCAGACAAGCTCCGCAAAGTCCGCGCAGTGGTGCGCAGGCGTCATTTTGTGCGGCTTCATCTCGGTCAGCGTCACATGAATGCCGCGCTCGGCCAGCTGCCACGCGGCCTCGCAGCCCGCAAGACCCGCGCCGATCACTTTCACTTCCAGCATATTGGGGCGTCCTTTCTATCTCTGTATCAGAACGGAAGATCGTCTTCCGGCTCGGTCTTTTTGGCGGCCGTTTTCGCAGCCGGCTTCTTGGCCGCGGGCTTTTTTGCCGCTGCCTTCTTCGCGGCAGGCTTCTTCGCAGCCGCCTTTTCGGTGGGCTTTTTCGCTGCCGCTTTCTTTGCGGCTTTCTTTTCCTCTGCCTGCTTCTGCGCAGCTTCGGCAGCGGCCTCGGCGTTGGATTCCGCAGTTGCGGCCTCGCCGGAGGCTGTGGACTTGCGGCGGTAGCCGCGCTTGTCCTCCGGCAGGAAGTTCGAGCACTCGGGATTCGCGCAGAACGGCTTCATTGCGCCCTTGCCGGAGCGCTTGAACATCGTCTGGCCGCAGACCGGGCAATCCTGATCCGTCGGCACGTCCCACGTCATAAAGCCGCAGGCCGCGCCGCGCTCACACGCGTAATAGGCGTAGCCGCGCTTGCTCTTGCGCTTTAAAATCGCGCTGCCGCACTTCGGACAGCGGCCCGGCATTTTTTCCGTAATCGGCTTTGTAAACTTGCACTCCGGGTAGCCGGGGCAGGCGAGGAATTTGCCGAAGCGGCTCGTTTTCACGACAAGGTTCCGGCCGCAGATCTCGCATTTTTCATCCGAGACCTCATCCGGCACCTTGAGGCGGGTGTCTTTCAGCGCCTCCTCCGCATCGACCATTTCCTGATGGAAGCCGGTGTAGAACTCCTCCAGCACGCTCTTCCAGCGGCGCTGTCCGGCCTCGACCTGGTCGAGCTGCTTTTCCATGTCGGCGGTGAATTCGACGCTGATGATATTGGGGAAGCGGTCCATCATCAGCCCGTTGACCACCTCGCCGAGCTTCGTCGGCGAGAGCTTTTTGTCGGTCTTGATGACGTATTCGCGATCCTGGATCGTGGCGATGATCGCCGCGTAGGTCGATGGACGGCCGACGCCCTTTTCCTCCATCGCGCGCACTAAAGACGCCTCCGTATAGCGTGCGGGCGGCTGGGTGAAGTGCTGCTGCTTGTCAAAGCCGGAGGCCGTGAGCGCCTCGCCGGGGGCAAGGTCGGGCAGCGGGGAATCGAGCTTTTCCTGCTCGTCGTCGCGGCCTTCCTCATAAATGGCGGTAAAGCCGGAGAATTTCATGCTCTGGTGGGTCGCGCGGAAGACATGGCTGCCGCAGGCGGCCTCAATCGCCGTCACGTCGTACAGCGCATTGGTCATCTGCGACGCGATGAAGCGGCTCCAGATGAGCTTATAGAGCCGGTACTGCTCCTTGGTCAGATCGTGCTCGACCGCCTCGGGGTAGAACGCGACGTTTGACGGGCGGATAGCCTCGTGCGCGTCCTGCGCGCCGGACTTCGGCTTGTAGCGGCGGGGTTCGGCGTAATAGGCTGCGCCGTAGCGGCTGCGGATCACATCGCCCGCGGCGGCAAGCGCTTCCTCAGAAATGCGCAGCGAGTCGGTACGCATGTAGGTAATGAGGCCGACGGAGCCCTCGCCGGAGATCTCCACGCCCTCATAGAGCTGCTGCGCGATCATCATCGTGCGGCGCGGGGTCATGTTGAGCTTGCGCGATGCCTCCTGCTGGAGCGTCGAGGTGATAAAGGGCGGCGCGGGGGTGCGCTTTTTCTCCGATTTCTTCACGCCGGTCACGGAAAACGGCTGGCCCTCCAGCGCGTCCAGAACGGACTGCACATCCTGCTCGCTCGTCAGCTCGCGCTTCTGCGGGTCGCCGTAGTAGTGCGCGGTGAAGCTGCCGGGCTTGCCGGCGCGGTTCAGATTTACATCCAGCGTCCAGTATTCCTGCGGGACAAAGGCCCGGATCTCGTTCTCGCGGTCGACGACCAGACGGGTCGCGACAGACTGCACGCGTCCGGCGGACAGGCCCTTGCGGATCTTTTTCCAGAGCAGGGGGCTGAGCTGATAGCCGACAATGCGGTCGAGCACGCGGCGCGCCTGCTGCGCGTCGACGAGATTCTGGTCGATGGGACGCGGGTGCTGGATGGATTCCTGCACGACGTTGCGTGTGATCTCGTTGAAGGTCACGCGGTATGTCTCGTTATCCGGAATGTTCAGCAGATATTTCAAATGCCACGAGATGGCTTCGCCCTCGCGGTCCGGGTCAGTCGCGAGATAGATGCGGCCGGAGCCCTTCGCGGCCTTGCGCAGGTCTGCGATGATGTCTTCCTTTCCCTTGAGCGGCTGGTACTCCGGCTCAAAATCGTGCTCGATATCGACGCTCAGCGTGCTCTTCGGCAGATCGCGCAGATGGCCCATGCTGGCCTTGACCTGATAGTCGGGGCCAAGATATTTTCCGATGGTTTTGGCCTTCGAGGGAGACTCCACGATGACCAGATTCTGTTTTGCGTTCGGCATAGACGCCTCCATGTTATTTTTTCGCCAGCTCATAATACCGGGCCGGCAGCCGCTTGACAAAGCCCTTGACCTCCAGCAGCGTCAGCGCGGACAGTACGCGCCCGGCGGGCAGCTGCGTTTCGTCGATCATCCGGTCGACCGGCTGCTTTCCGCCCTCCAGCTGCCGCAGAACGGCGGCTTCGTCGGCAGATACGCGCGGCAAAATTTCCTGTACGTCAATATAAGCCCTGTTTTCCTGCTTGTCAACGGCTTTTGTGTCAGTTTTTTCCGGGTTGGACGAAGTTTCCGCCACAACAAGGTTGTCCTTCGTCTCCTGCGGGCCGAGCGTCATGGGGCCGAGCGGCCTCTGGCGCAGGGGCAGATCCGGGTAGAGATAGGTATATTCCTGTAAAACGTCCCAGCCCTCGGAGATCAGGATCGCGCCCTCCTTGAGCAGCTGGATATTGCCCTCGCAGGTCGGATTTCCGAGATTTCCGGGCAGCGTGAACACATCCCGGCCCTGTTCGAGCGCGTGGCGGGCGGTGATGAGCGCGCCGCTCTTTCTGGGCGCTTCCACGACCACGGAGCCGAGCGCAAGACCGCTCAGAATGCGGTTGCGGGGCGGAAAATGCTCCGCCAGCGGCGGCGTTCCGGGCGGAAGCTCACTGATGACGCAGCCGTGGGCGCGAAGATCCTCAAACAGACTCCGGTTGTTTGCCGGATAGTCGATATCCACGCCGCAGGCAAACACAGCCACCGGCGCTGTTCCGGAGGATATGGCCCCGCGCAGTGCCATGGTGTCAATTCCGGCAGCGCCGCCGGATACAATAATTGCGCCGTAGCGGCCAAGCTCATAGCCGAGGCGCTTCGCCTGAAGAAGCCCATACGCGGAGGCCTTGCGCGTGCCGACCATGGCGATGACCGGTTCCGCATCAAAATCCGGGAAAACGCCTTGATAATACAATACCAGAGGCGCATCGTCAAGATTTTTGAGCCGGTTCGGATAAGCGGCGTCCTGAAACGTCAGAACATGGATGTTCTTCCGGTAGCACTGCTGCAGGATCTGCCGCGCAGGCGCAAGCTCCTTATCGGCAAGCGAAGCGCGCCCCTCCGGGCGCAGCGCCTGCGGGTAATCCTGCTCTGCTGCGCAGTAGACCGCCTCGGGCGTTCCGAACTGCTCTAGCAGCGCACGCAGCCCGCGCAGTCCCACGCCCCTGCGACCGGTCAGCCACAACCAGTATTCCAGCATAAAAATCCCTCTGTCTTTCTCGGATTTTTTATAGTTTGTGAATCATAGGGGCCGATGCCCACTGTCGGCCCGGCAGAATGCACCGTTTTTTACGAAAACCTCCGGCGAATTTGCAGCTGCCCAACGGGCCGATGTGTACCGGCAAGCGGCAGACCCACATCCGTAACGCTCCTTCGTCGCGAACGGCTGTGACCGGCATCGGCCCCTACAATCAAACGGGTAAATGCCTGCGAATTCGCCCAAAATTTTCTGTCAGCCAGATGCATTCTGTCGGGCGGACAGAGTCGTCCGCCCCTGCGGCAAGCCGCGTGAGCGCATCATCGGTGCCTCACCGCTTCATCTGCCACAGAACGATCGTCGCGGCGACTGCCGCGTTCAAAGACTCACAGCGCGGGGACATGGGGATGATGATTTTCTGCTCCGCAGCCGCGAATAGTTCTGGACAAATTCCCTGTCCCTCGCTGCCGATCACGACCGCCGCATTGCACAAATCTGCCTGCCGCAGATCAACAGCGTCGGCAGACATGGCGGTCGCCAGCAGCGGGATATGCGTTTCCCGGCAGGCGGCGATGGCCTGCTGCCTCGTCATGCTGACAGGCTGGGTGCGGAACACCGCGCCCATGGAGGCGCGGACCGTCTTGGGGTTATACGTGTCGGCGCAGCCGTCCAGCAGCACGACCGGAACCTCCAGCGCGTCCGCCGTGCGGAGAATCGTGCCGAGATTGCCGGGGTCCTGAATGCCGTCCAGCAGAAGCGTCCCCGGCAGGATCGTGCCGGGCTTCCGCTCCGGCAGGCGGCAGAGGAAGATCGCGCCCTGCGGCGCGTCCATCAGAGAGACGGACTGCATCACATCCCTGGGTACACGGACAACGCGCACGGTATCTGATAGTTTACATAATTCTACGTGTTCCTCCGCAATCACAGTATGCAGCCCCGGGTACCAACGCGCGGCCTCCGCCAGCAGCTTCACGCCGTCGGCGGAGAATTCGCCGGATTTTTCGCGGTAGGCGCGCGAGGTGAGCAGCTTTTTCGTGTGCGCCAGAAGCGGGTTCCGGCGAGCCGGTCGTTCTCGCCGAGCAGGACAAGCGTGATATGCTCGTTCAGCGGGCGGTTCGCGTCCAGCGTGACGTGTACCTTTCCGTTTTCCCGCACAGCGATGACGTTCACGCCGTATTTTGCGCGGATATCCAGCTCCCGGATGCTCTTGCCGCACCATTCGGGCGGCGTCTGCAGCTCGGCGATGCCGCAGTCGGGCGAAAGCTCGATAAAATCCAGAATGCTCGACGAGGTCAAAGACTGCGCCAGCTTGATGCCGGATTCACGTTCCGGCACGACGACATGATCTGCCCCGATCTTTTCCAGCGCCCGGCGCTGTGTTTCGTCGGTGGCCTTGCACACGACGCTCTGCACGCCCAGCTCCTTGAGGTTCAGCGTCGCAACGACGCTCGTAGCCAGATCGCCGCCGATGGCGATGACGGCGCAGTCGTAATTGCGCACGCCGAGCGTGCGCAGTGCGTCCTCATCCCGCACGTCGCACACGGCGGCGCAGGTGACTTTGCTCTCCATCCGCTGCACAAGCTCAGGCCGAAGATCAATCGCCAGTACCTCGCTCCCAAGCTCATACAGCCGCTGTGCGACCGCACAGCCGAAGCGTCCAAGTCCAATTACAATATATGTTTTTTTCATGGTTTTACTCCCTTTGTCTGCGTATAACCGCCGGTCGTTCAGGTGGAATTTCAAAAAAATCGGAAGATTACCGTAAAATCGGTATATTCTGCGGGCGGACAGAGTCGTCCGCCCCTACAGGGGTTAGCGAGGGTCGTTGTAGGGGCCGACGACTCTGTCGGCCCGTTGGGAAGCTGCGAATTTGCCGAAGATTACCGTAAAATCGGTATATTCTGCCGCCTTATCCGCTCACCCGATCATGATTTTTGTTTCCGCGTAGCTGACGCGTTCTTCGGCGCGGTCGGCGGCCATGAAGCCGACGCTGATGGTCATGATCCCAAGCCGCCCGAAGAACATAAAAATGATCAGAACGATCTGCGATGCGGCGCACAGTGAACTCGTGATGCCGGTCGTCAGACCGACGGTGCACAGCGCAGAAATCGTCTCATACAGCGCGTTTTCCAGACTGACATGATCCGCGATGCTCAAAAACGCCGCGCCGAGGCCGGACAGCAGCAGCACCAGAATGAACAGCGCGGACGCGTTCGCAACGGCCTGCTGTGGGATCCGGCGCTTCATGATCTGCACGCTTGTCCTGCCGCGTGCGGTCGACCACGCGGCAAGCAGAATCACGCCGACCGTCACGGTCTTCACGCCGCCCGCCGTCGAGCCGGACGAGCCGCCGACAAGCATCAGAAAATCTGCCACAGCCTTTGATACGTCTGACAGCGCGTTCTGGTCGAAGGTCGCAAAGCCCGCCGTGCGGAGCGTGACCGACTGGAACAGCGCCGTCATCAGCTTCTGCGACGGGGTCAGGCCGCCAAGCGTGCCGGGATTGTTCCATTCCAGCGCGGCGAAAATTCCCGCGCCGCCGAAGATCAGGACTGTTGTGATGAGAATGACCAGTCTCGTATAGACGCTCATGCGGGAAAAGCGGCGGTTGTGCCGGATGTCGCCCCAGACGGCGAAGCCAAGGCCGCCGATGATGATGAGCGCCATGATGGTGAAATTCACGACCGGGTCTGTCGCGTAGCGGCAGAGGCTCCCGCCTACGTCTGTATCCGCAAGCACGTCAAAGCCCGCGTTGCAGAACGCGGAGATCGAGTGGAACACGCCGTACCACAGAGCCTTTCCGAAGCCGAACTCCGGCAGGAAGCGGAAAAACAGAATGAGCGCCCCCGCCCCCTCGACCGCGGCTGTGCCGCGCAGGATATTGCGCACAAGGCTCACGATGCCGCTGTAGCTGTCGCTGCCGAGGGCCTGTGCCAGCACCATGCGCTCCCGCAGGCCGATCTTACGGCGGAGCGCGAAGAAAAACAGACACGCAATGG
>OMEC01001024.1_pt1 | contig 12398 bp, 8 predicted proteins | sample 1673401 | NCBI WGS metagenome assembly OMEC01 (sample SAMEA103958110, study PRJEB25191) | human gut metagenome | reverse complement strand
CAGCGAAAGGCCTTTGCGCAGACGCAGCTGTAAAATAAGGTAGTCCTCTGCGCCGCAACTGCCGTCCATCACCGGGGCGGCGGCATCGTTCAGGAAAGCGGCGGTGTCCGGCGGGTAGTAGAACCGTCTGCCGCCCATGCAGGAGTGCGCCGCCGGGCCAAGGCCCAGATAGTCGCCGCAGTCCCAGTAGATGAGGTTGTGTCTGCCCTCATAGCCGGGCTTTGCAAAGTTGGAGATCTCGTACTGTTTGTAGCCGTGGTGTTCCAGCTGTTCCACTGCATAAAGGTAAAAATCGGCGGCTTCATCGCCGGTGGGCAGGCCTTCGGGCGGATGTTTACCAAAGGCCGAATCCGGCTCGATCTTCAGCAGATATGCCGAAATATGGGTAGCCCCACCACCCTCGATCAGTTCCAGCGTTTCGTCAAACTCGGCTTCGGTGTAGTGCGGCAGTGCCAGCATGATGTCGCCGCTGATGTTCGCAAAGCCTGCGCGCCGCGCGGCGGCAAATGCAGCCCGCGCCTGCTTTGCCGTGTGCGGCCTGCCCAGCGTGCGCAGCTGGGTATCCCGGGCAGACTGCACCCCGAAAGAGATGCGGTTCACACCCGCCTCCCGGAAGCCTGCAAGGCTTTCTTCCGTCACCGTCTCCGGGTTTGCTTCCAGTGTGATCTCGGCCCCCGGCATCGGCCGGGCCGCATCGATCAGCCGTTTTGCCTGCTCCGGGCGCAGCAGGCTGGGCGTGCCGCCGCCAAAATAGACGGTGTCGACTTCATAGCCCGCTGCACCCTGCGCCGCCTCGCGGATGTGCAGGATCACGGCGTCGAGATACCGGTCCATCAGATCCCGGCTGCGCGCGCCGGGAACGGAATAAAAGTCGCAGTATTCGCATTTGCTCCGGCAGAACGGGATGTGGACGTAGATGCCGAGGCTTTTTTTCTTGTTTTCAACGATCTGAATGAGCGCCACGGAAAAACCTCCTACGATTCGTCGTCAAGCTTGAGGACGGCCATGAACGCCTCGGACGGCACGGCGACCGTACCGAACGTGCGCATCCGCTTTTTGCCCTCTTTCTGCTTTTCGAGCAGCTTCTTTTTTCTTGTTATATCGCCGCCGTAGCATTTTGCAAGCACGTCCTTGCGCATTGCCTTAACCGTTTCGCGGGCAATAATCTTGTTTCCGATTGCCGCCTGAATGGGAATTTCAAACATCTGTCGCGGAATCGCTTCCTTCAATTTCTCGGCTATTTTACGTCCTCGTGCATAAGCTCTGTCCTCGTGCACTATTATGCTTAAAGCGTCGCACATTTCGCCGTTCAAAAGCAAATCCAGCTTGACCAGCTTGCTTGGCACATATCCCTTTATTTCATAATCAAGACTCGCATAGCCGCGCGTGCGCGATTTGAGCGTATCGAAAAAATCATAGATGATTTCGTTGAGGGGCATTTCGTAGTGTATTCTGACGCGCTTGGTGTCAACGTAAGTCATATCGGCAAAAACTCCGCGTTTTTCCTGACACAGCTCCATAATCGGCCCCACATACTCGGGCGGCGAATATATGAAAGCATTGACAATAGGCTCCTCCATGTGCTCTATATTTGTCACAGGAGGCAGCTTGGTCGGGTTGTCAATTTCCAAAACCCGGCCGTCCGTCGTATATACCTTGTAGGAAACGCTCGGCGCCGTGGTAACCAAATCGAGGTCGAACTCCCGTTCGAGACGTTCCTGAATTATTTCCATGTGCAGCAGCCCTAAAAAACCGCATCTGAATCCGAAGCCGAGCGCCACAGACGTGTCCGGCTCGTAAACAAGCGCGGCGTCGTTGAGCTTTAATTTTTCCAGCGCGTCTTTCAAATCGTTGTATTTGGAGCCGTCCGCAGGATATATACCGCAGTAAACCATGGGCAACACGTCTTTGTAGCCTTTTAAAGCCTCGGCTGCGGGATTGTCCGCAGTTGTTATGGTGTCGCCGACTTTTGTATCCGAAACTGTTTTTATGCTTGCTGCAATATATCCGACGTCCCCTGCCGAAAGACTGTCCGTCTGACGCATTTCGGGCGCGAATATCCCAACCTCCGTCACGTCGAAAACCTTGTCCTTGGTCTGAAACATTTTGATTTTGGAGCCGACTCTGACCTTGCCGTCAAAAATTCTTACCAGAATGAGCACTCCCTTGTAATTGTCGTATACGCAGTCGAAAATAAGCGCCTTCAAGGGAGCGTTTTCGTCTCCTTTGGGACAGGGAATTTCCTCTATTACGCTTTCGAGCACCTTGTCGATATTTATGCCTTCCTTGGCGGAGATTAACGGAGCGCGGCTTGCGTCCAGCCCGATTTCCTCTATTTCCTGCCTTACCTCCTCGGGACGCGCCGACGGCAAATCTGCGCCTCCACGCCCTGACTTGCGTCCACAATCAGCAACGCCCCCTCGCACGCCGCGAGACTGCGCGAAACCTCGTAATTGAAGTCGACGTGTCCCGGCGTGTCAATAAGGTTGAGGGTATAATTTTCCCCCTTGTAGCAGTAATTCATTTTGACGGGAGCAAGCTTTATCGTGATTCCCCTTTCTCTTTCAAGCTCCATCGAGTCAAGCAGCTGATTTTCCATATCACGCTTGGCGACCTGTCCCGTATATTCTATAAGACGGTCCGCAAGAGTGCTTTTTCCGTGGTCTATATGGGCTATTATGCAGAAGTTTCTCGTTCTTTGAAGTTTGTCCATTTTTTTATTATACTATTTCAGACTGCGCTTTGACAAACGTTTAATCGAAATTTTCGTCTTGACGCAAGCAAAGGATATATATGAATTGATTAAAAGTACAAGCTTTCAAACCAATATTTTCCTATTGACTGTTTAAAGCAATTGATGTTATAATTTAAAGGTATCTTAAATGCGGAGGAAAATATGGGCAGGAGAATACTTGCATTCTTTTTAGGCATGATTTTCGGTTGGATTATTTTGGTCGGCGGCGTTGTGCTTGCGGCTGCAATCATCAAGCCGTCCACCTTCGGCGCAAACACCGACTACGTAAACGACGCAGGCAAAAGCTTCGACGATATGCCTTTGCTTGACATAATCATCGACGGCGTAAAGCTCATAAACGACAACAATCTTTCCATAAATTCCGTCAAGAGCGCCTTCGGAGTGGACTTAATCGACCTGTTGGGGCTTGACAGTCAAAATCAGGAGTTCGACGAGCTTAAAAACGTAAATTTCGCAGACCAAAACGGACTTAAAGCCGCGCTCGGCGGAATCAAGCTTTCTTCCCTCGCGCCCCTTTTAAACGGCGCGATAAACGACGAAATTGTTACGGCTTGGAAGAACAGTTCCGAACCTCCCACATTAAACGACCTTACAAGCTTCAACATGACCAAGGTGCTAGGAGGAGTCACTTTAAAAGCCGTTGTGCCGCAAATCAAAACTACGGGCATAGAGGGAATAATTGCCTCCAAAGACCTCGGAACATTTGTCGCAAGTCTCAACAGCGGCGGCAACGCGGTTTCGTTTTTGCTTGACGGCGCAAGAATCGGCGACGTAATGAATTACACCTATGACGAAAACAGCGATGCCTGGTTGAACGGCGACGCTCCCGTCACGGACAATCTGGTTTTGATTGTTGCCGACGTTGAGCTTTCAGAAATAACAAACGGCGGCTTTTCGGTCAACACCATGCTCAAAGACGTAAAGGTCGGCGAAATGATGGGATATGATTTCGACGAACAAACCCAAAAATGGTTCGACGAACAGAAGGAAATAACCGACAAAGTTCAGCTTGCAATCGCAAATATAAAAGCGACGCAGCTGACAGACGGCAGTTTCAGTCTGAACACGTTGACAAACGGATTGAAAACGGGAGACGTTCTCGGTTTTGTCTACGACGAAGGCGCGGGTACGTGGAAAACAGGCAGCGGCGCCGCCGTGACCGACGCTTTGACCGTCAAAATCGCCGATTTGAGTATGACCGAGCTTTTGAACGGAGACTTTTCGGTAAACGACGTCATAGACGGTATGAAAATAGGCGACGTTATGGGATATACGTTTGACGAAGAAAGCGGAAAATGGTTTGACGGCGAAGCGGAAATAACAGACAAGATGACAATCAATCTCGCGGAGCGTGATTTGATGACCGTCAAGGACAACGGATTGGATTTGGCGGAGATAGTCAAGGGCATGAAGGTCGGCGACCTCATGGGCTACACTTTCAACGCAACCCAAAACAAATGGTACAACGGGGAAAGCGAGGTTACCGATACGCTTACCTTGAAGCTTATCAACAAGGACGCCGCGTCGCTGGCAGACGGCTCGCTCGACTTCGCGTCAATAGCGCGGGATATAAAAATGGGCGAGCTTATGGGCTACGTTTGCGACGACGACGGAAAATGGTTTGACGGCGAAACGGAAATAACCGACCGTCTGACGCTCAACATCGCCTCAAAAACGCTCGGCGAGCTGTCGGAGGCAAATTTCGATTTCGACGTACTGCTTGAAGGGGTGACCTTCGGCGAGCTTATCGGAGTGACTGCCCACTCTCCCGTCATCATGCAAAAGCTTGCAGACACTGAAATAACGCGTCTCGAAGAAAAGCTCAACGAAATGTATATAGGCGACCTGCTGGATTATCACAGACGGGAAATAGACGTAGTCGGATTGCAGTTGACTTGGGAGACTGTCACGACCGACAACGAATCAAACAACATCGGCAAAATAACCACAACGGGTGAATATCAAGGACTCTACATACGGTACGACACAATCACAAAGAAATTTTACGAAGCGCAAAGCTGCAAAGCAGACCATACTCAACACACGGACGAATGCTTCGACTACCAATACTACGACAAAAACGGAAACAAAGCGGACGGCATAAACAATATTGTTTCCAATTTGTCCGTTTCAAATCTCGACTCTTCCGACTTAACGGACAAAATCATGAATCTGCCGCTGTCGGAGTTTTATCAATCGCAGCAATCGGGTGTGCTGTCACTGATTGACACTGACACTTCTCTGTCAAATCTGCCCGCCGCTCTCACCGACGCGGTAAGCAACGCCGCTATGGGTACTCTGATAGAAAACGGCATAATCGAAATTCAGTGCGCGGAGCAGCTGGATGCAATTTATCAAAACGACGAAAAAAGCTGGCGCGAGATGAGTATAACCGAATTTGTAGACAGTCTCGTTTCCAAGCTGGCGTCCGTTTCCGTTTCGTAAAGAAAAAATGCAATGTGAAATTATTTAACAACAAATATTTTTTCACATTTTTCAGGCGCTTTTTGCTTGCAATTTGCCGTATTAAATTATAAAATAAACTATATCATCTGAGAGGTTAAACTAATGAAAGACTCGATAATGGAAAGCTTTGGTCCGAGAATCAAGAAACTGAGACAAGAACGCGGCTACACGAGCCAAAAGGTTGCGGATGAGGTAGGCGTTTCAAAGGGATGCGTCAGCTTTTGGGAAAACGGGCTGAGCGAGCCGAAAGCGTCGCATATTGTAGCGCTGTCAAGGTTTTTCGGAGTAAGCTGCGATTTTCTGCTTGGCAGAACCGCGAATAAATAATTAAACGGACGGTAAAAAACCGTCCGTTTCTTTTTAATCTTTTTTCATGGGTTCGGAGTTTTGCCGTCTGAAATAAAAACTTTGAATAAATTCATAGTCGGGAAGAGCTTTTTTTTTCATCGCATCAAACATCCCCTGCCTGTCGTAAGGCTCAGTTACACTGTCGTATTTAAAAGAACCGTCGCCGAAAACTTCAAGTATAATTCCCCGCGCAAAGGAACCTGCGTGGCACCCCACCGAACCGACGTCAACATATAGTTTTTTGCCGCGCATAGACATAGGAGTGTGGTCGTGACCGAAAAAAATCACGTCCGCGTCGTAATGTGCAAACATTTTGTCAAGCTTTTCGGGCGTGGGATTTTTGTCCAGCGGCTGAAACGCCGAATCGTCCGCTTCCCTCGCGTAATGGGTGAAAATCACCTTCAAGCCGAAATATTCGCGCCTGAGCGTAAAAGGTATGGTTTCCGTTTTTTTGCGCAGCTCTTCTCCCAAACTGTCGAAAACAAAATTTTTATGCGCCGTCGAAATATGAGATTTGTCCGCCTGCACCCTGTTGTTTCTCACGAAATCGTTGTCATGGTTTCCCCTGACGCATTGAATGTCGGGATGGGCGAAAAAATATTCGACGCACTCGCGCGAATACGGCCCCATGGAAATCATATCGCCCAAATGATATATCTCGTCGCATTTTTCCCTGTTAAACAACTGCACGATTGCTTCCAGCGCAGGCAAATTGCCGTGCGTATCGGAAAAAATACCTACTTTTTTGCTGTCCAAAATTGTCTACCTCTGATTTTTTCGGAACACGCCGCAAACAGATTGCTATTTTGCGGATGCAAGTTCCAGCTTCAAATCGTTTTCCTTTATCCAGCCCGCCTTTCTTAAAATCAGGCAGAATGCCCAGCTTAAAACAGCCGGCAAAACAAACATAAGCAGAACTATGCCCGTGACAAGCAGCCACGTGTCCACGACGCCTGCCGACGCTTCTATCGTGCCGAAAAGTCCGACCAGCCCCGCAGTGCCCATACCTCCGCCCGAAGCATTGCACCTTAGCCCGAACAGGCAGGTTGCAAGCGGACCGCAGATTGCAGACGCAAGCGTGGGCGGTATGAGAATGCGTGGATTTTTCATGACGTTGGGAATTTGCAGCATACTCGTGCCGATTCCCTGCGATATGAGTCCCGACCAACGGTTTTCCTTGAAGCTCATGACCGCAAAACCCACCATGTGGCAGCAGCAGCCCACTACCGCAGCGCCTCCGGCAAGAAGCATTGCGTCGCTCGTATTGTTGAGCGCAATAGCCACCCATATAGCCGCGCTCGATGTAGGCAGAGTGAGTAAAATTCCCATAACCACGGCAATTATTATTCCCATAAAGAACGGAGTAAACTCCGTGGCAAGGGCTATGCCTTCGCCGAGCTTTGCCAAAAGCCAGGTTACGGGCGGACAAAGCGTGACCGCAACGACTCCCGCGACAAGCATTGCCAAAAGCGGCAGTACGATTATATCCAGCTTGGTTCTGCCCGCAACGAGAGAGCAAATCTCCGCGGAAATCAAAGCGGCAAGATAAGCTCCTATCGGATTGCCGACGCCTACGGTAATTTGAAGCGTCGGAAGCCAGCCGCTTGCGTTTGCGCCCGCCATGCCTGCGACTATGCAGGAAAAAATCGTAAGCTTGTCGCATTTGAGCGAATAGGCAATGCCGGCGCCTATTCCCGCGCCCATCATAAATTTCGCAACGGTTGCCACCTGCAAAAACAGATTGCTTATCCAATTGCCGTCCGCACCGCCGAGCAGCTTGCCCAGCTGCTCGAAAATCGTCCCCGCAATCAGCGTGGCGAAAAGCCCCAGAGCCATACCCGAAAAAGCGTCTATAAACCAACGCTTGGCCAGCCGTCTGACCACCAAACCAAAGCCGCGCTTTTTGCTTTCGGCAGGCTCTGTTTTTTGAATTTCCGTTTCCGATGTGTTTTTTTGTTCGTCCATATTTCTCCTTTATTCAAGTTGCAGAATCTTTTTCATTTCATCCACAACTTCAATAAAGGCTTCTTCGTTGAACGGACTCTTTAGGCCTACGGAGTCAAGCAGCTCCGAAAACGGCTTTGTACCGGCTTGGTTTAAGAACTTCATATATGTTTCAAACGCCTTGTCGAAATCCTTTCTCATCATGATAAGGAATTGGAAGGCAGTGAACTGCGCCAGGCAATAATCGATATAGTAAAACGGACTTTCAAAAATGTGCATTTTGAGCTGCCATTTTCGTCCCGATTTGAAATAAGGCACACCCTTGACGCTCATCCACGGCATAAATTCGCGTTCGATTGACGCCCAGAACTTGTTTCGCTCGCGTTTTGTCAGATTGTAATAATCGTAAACCGTCTGCTGAAAATAATCCACGATTGTGCCGTAAGGCAAAAAGCAGAACGACTCGGCAATATGCTGCCAGCGGTATATGTCTGCCTTTTCACCGAAAAACAATTCCATCCACCTGTGGGCGAAATACTCCATGCTCATGGAGTGCACCTCGCACGTTTCCATCGTCCCCTGACGCGCAGCCCACGCAGCGCCGCAGTTTACGTCAAAGGATTTGAAGGCGGCAAGCGCGTGACCGAACTCGTGCGTCAAAACATCCACGTCGCCGGAAGAACCGTTGAAATTTGAAAGAATGAAGGGCAGCTTGTATTCCGAAAGCTCGGTGCAGTAGCCTCCGCCCCATTTGCCCTCGCGGCTCAAAAGGTCGAAAGCCTCGCTCTCTTTCATCGTCTCAAACAGCTTTTTTGTCTCCCCGCTCATTTGTGAATACATTTTTTCCGCGTTGTCTACAATATCCTGCGCACTGCCCGACGGTACGGCTTCCTCTCTGCCGTAAACGCCGTCGTCGTAAACCATGAGCTTGTCGACGCCGCACTCCTTGCGGATTTTTTCCTTTATCTGACAACAAACGGGCACCACGTACTTTTTTACGTTTTCGCGGAAAACCGCTATATCGTTGCTGTCATAGCAATTGCGCGTCATGCGCAGATAACCCAGCTCGGAAAAGCTTTCCATGCCGAGTTTTTTCGCCATACGCGTGCGGACTTTGACCAGCTTGTCGTAAATATCGTCGATTTTTTTGCCGTTGCGCTTCATTTCCTTTCCGAGAGCCATATACGCGCCCTTTCTCAGCTCTCTGTCGGGATTCGAATCATATTTTTTGATTTGCGCCGTAGTAAGCTTTTCACCGCGATACTCGACGACAATGCCGCTCATAAGAGTGACGTACTCCGTGCACAGCTTGTTTTCCTCAACCATGTCGGCAAGTATTTTTTCGTCTATGCTCTTGGCGGAAATGAGGAAATTGGTGAATACTATTTGCGGAATCCGCTCCTTTAAAGCCGACTTGAATTTGGAGTTGAGATAACACTTGTTGAGGTTGTTTAAGGCGTTGTCGATTTCAGGAGTTATCTCGTTGATATAGTCGTACTCCTTTGCGTAAAATTCGTCCTTAGTGTTTTGAGTGAAACGGATGTTTGCCAAAGACAGGTTTGTTCTCAGCTCGGAAACGACCTTGTCGATTTCCTTGTCGATTGCAAACTGCTCCTCAACGCTCTCCGCACTGTTGAAACGGCGGATAAAATCCTCAATCTGCGCGACGATTTTATCCTTGTCCGGCCTTGTGTAAGGCATCTGAGATACTTTCATAAAAAGAACTCCTTGTTGTGTTGAATTATAATTATATATACAGTCCGCCGTTGACGGACAAAACCTGACCTGTGATGTATGACGAGTCGTCGCCGGCGAGAAAAGCAACGGCGCGGGCAATTTCCTCCGGAGAGCCTGCGCGGTTCATCGGAATCTGCTCCAAAAATTCCTCCCTCTCCTTTTCGGACAGCCTGTCGTTCATTTCCGTGCCGACAAAGCCGGGACTCACGCAGTTGACGCGCACTCCCGCAAGAGCGTATTCCTTGGCAAGAGCCTTGACCAATCCGACGACTCCCGCTTTGGAAGCGGAGTAAACAGCCTCGCAGGAAGCGCCCGTTTCCCCCCATACGGAAGAAACCGCCACTATGCTGCCTTTGCCCGCGCCTGTCATATACGGCGCGGCTGCCTTCACGCAATTGTACGCGCCTTTGAGATTTGTGCGCATAACGGCTTCGTACTCCTCCTCCGAGACGTCGTCCAACAGCCCGAAATGCGAAATGCCTGCGTTAAGCACCAAGACGTCGAGACGTTTATATTTTGAAACAAATGTCTCGATTCCGCTTTTGACCTGCAAAAAATCTCCCACGTCGAAAGGGAGCTCCGACGCGTTGCCGCCCGACGACAAAATTTCCGTTACCGTCCGCAGCGCGGCCGCGCGGTTTTTTAAATAATTGACGCCTACGGTATAGCCCTGCTTTGCCAAAAGCAGGGCGACGGCTTTGCCTATGCCGCGCGACGCCCCCGTAACCAATGCCGTTTTCACGCTGTTTCTCCTTTTCGTCTCAAACGCCTGACAAATCCGCCTGCGGCGTTGACGATTTTTGCGACAAGCCACATATTGAATTTGAGTAACGGAAAAGATATAAGAACGGATGAGACAAGCAGCAAAATCTCCACGCCGTTGAGCCTGACGTAGCCGAAAAACCACGGCAAAGCAAATATGCCCAACAACACCAGAACAAGCACTCCCGCAAGCATGAGGGACTTCCACCAGTTGAGCGGTTTGCAAGCGTAGTAAAGCGCGAAATAGCTGCCGAAGGTCAACGCCAGCACCGCTATGGTGGAAAACTCGTCAAGCCCTATGCTGACCGACAGCCAGCCCGAGCTTTGCGTGGACAAAAACACGACGTACAGGGAAACGGTTACTACAAGAAACGTAAGCGACGCGGGAAAACTGCGTTTGGCTACGTTGACGAGGAACCTCCCCCGTATTATATCGTTGTTTTTTTGCAGTGCGAGTATGGTTGTGGGCAGCCCGACGATAATCATTTCCAACAGCATGACCTGCGAAGAAGTAAAAGGATAAGCCACCTTTTGCCCGAAGCCGTAATTGGCTATGACGATAAGCAGGTTCAGCACAATAGTATAAATCGTCTTCATAAAATACATGCTTGTCGCCGCCTGTATGTTGTTCACGACCTGCCGCCCCTCGGCAACCACCTGAGGAAGGCTCGCAAAGTTGTCGTCCAACAAAACCAGATGCGCCGCGTTGCACGCCGCCTGACTTCCTCCCGCAAGCGCGATTGCACAGTCGGACTCGCGCAAAGCAAGTATATCGTTTACGCCGTCCCCCGTCATTGCCACCGTGTGTCCCGCCTTTTTGATTGCCTTTACCAAAACGGCTTTCTGCTCGGGCGAAACCCTGCCGAAAACTGTGTATTTCATGGCAATCTCGGCAACTGTTTTTTCGTCCAGACCTTCGAGACTTATATAATTTTCCGCGTTTTCCACACCCACCTTGGCGGCGATGTGGCTGACGGTCAACGGATTGTCGCCGCTTATGATCTTTGCGCCTACGCCGTTTTCTTTGAACCAATTGATTGTTTTTACCGCGTCGTCGCGTATATGGTCCTCAATCACAATCAGCGCAATCGGACGGCGCACGACGGGCAGTTTTATTTCCTCGTCCTTTTTGGCATAAATTACGCTGGACGACTGCGCCAGCAGCAACACTCTGAAACCCTTTTCGGCATATTTCCTGACCAACGAATCAACCCGTTGATTTTTCGCGTTGAGCACAAATTCGGGCGCGCCGAGAAAAAAGGTGCCTTCCTTTTCAAAGGATACCGCGGACAGCTTGCGCGAGGACGAAAAAGGAACGATTGCCGTATGTTTAAGCACGCTTTTGGCGCCGAAATGCTTTTTTAAAGCTTTGGACGTCATGTTTTTGTCGTTTTGCGCCTTCAACACCGAACCCATGATTTCTTTTAGAGTGTAGCGGGAGCCGCTGTTGAAATCAATGGTCTCCACCACGCGCATGGTTCCGTCCGTCAATGTGCCGGTTTTGTCAAGACAAATGGTATCCACACGGGCGAGCATTTCAATACAATACAGCTCCTGCACCATTGTCTTGCGTTTTGAAAGTCTGATAACGCTTACCGCAAGCGTCATGCTCGTGAGCAGGAAAGGTCCCGCCGGTATCATACCGATAACGCTGCCCGCCGTGTTGGTCAGCGCCCTTATAAAAGCCTCGTCACTGTTTAGGCCCGAAGCCAGAAATGTCGTATAATTGGTCTGCCACATAAAGTAAATCATCAGTATGATAATCACCGCAACGACCTTGAGTATGATTTTGAGACCGCCGAGCAGCTGCGAGCGCGGCTTTTTGTATTTCCGTGCGCGGCTTGTCAGCCCTTCTATATAATTTGCCTCGGCTATTTTGTCCGCTCTTGCAAGACAGGCGCCCGAAACGACATAGCTGCCCGCAAACAAATTATCTCCCTTTTTTTTGACAACAGACTCGGATTCTCCCGTGAGCATCGATTCGTTTACTTCGGTCTGACCTTCGAGAACTACGGCGTCGGCGCAAATCTGAACGCCCGTTTCAAGCTTCATCACGTCGTCAAGCACGATTTCTTCGACTGAAATTTCCGTTTCCTTGCCGTCGCGCACTACCTTGACGGCGGGAGCGGCAACGATTCTCAACTTGTCAAGAGACTTTTTGGATTTAATCTCCTGAAAAATCGCTATGCCCGTGTTGACAACGGCAACAATCAAAAAAGTAATCTGAGTCCATTGGGCGTAAACCATAAGTATAACGGCAATGACCAGATACAGCATATTGAAAAAAGTGAAAATATTGCCGAGAAAAATCTGAAGTACGGATTTTCCCTGTTTGCGCGACAATTCGTTTACGTAGCCGTCCTCTTTTCTGCTTTCAACCTGTTCG
>OMEC01001013.1_pt1 | contig 12465 bp, 9 predicted proteins | sample 1673401 | NCBI WGS metagenome assembly OMEC01 (sample SAMEA103958110, study PRJEB25191) | human gut metagenome | reverse complement strand
CGACCACCGAGATCTACACTCTTTCCCTACACGACGCTCTTCCGATCTGAATGATTGTCGATCAGGTCCATCTGCTGGCTGAAGGCCACCTGCGCGTCGTTGCCCTTGTCGCTGAGCCACGCGGCGACGGCGGACTTGATCTCGCTCTGGGTCATCGTGCTCGCCGCGCCCCAGTCGAGCAGCTTCACGGCGTAGGGTACTGCCTTGAGCGAGCTGCCGGTCACGCCGAGCTGCACGTTCTTTTCAATGTCGTCGAGCACCGAGGTCAGCTGGTCCGTCTCCGTGCCGGCCGGGCGGGCCGGGTCGGTGGCCGGGTCTGCGGGCGTCTGCACCGGCGGCGTCACGACCGTGGGGGTGGAGGACGTCTCCGGCGTCTGCGTCTTGCTGCCGCAGGCGGCCAGCGCCAGCACGAGCACCAGCGCGAGGGTGAGCGCCGCGAAGCGCTTTGCATTGCGGGATAACCATACCTTCATATGGGAACACTCCTTTCGTTGTGTCCTTATGATATGCAAGGGCGTGCCCGCTGTCAAGAAAATGCACGCGCCCTCTTGACAAATACCCTCCGGGGGTATATATTCAAAAATACCCCCAAGGGGTATACAGGAACAATGAGGTATTTGACCATGGACGATGAGAAAAAAACCTGCTGCTGCGGCTGTTCGCAGCGCAAGAAGGAGCGCACGCCGGAGGAATACAAACGGCTCATCCACCGGCTCAACCGCATCGAGGGCCAGATCCGCGGCATCCGCGGCATGGTCGAGAACGACGCCTACTGCCCGGACATTCTCGTGCAGTCGGCGGCGGCGGGGGCGGCGCTCAATGCATTCAATAAGGAGCTGCTGGCCAGCCACATCCGCACCTGCGTCGTCGAGGACATCCGCGACGGCAAGGACGAGGTGATCGACGAGCTGGTGGCGACGCTGCAGAAGCTCATGAAATGAGCCGCACCGCAAAGGAGGAACCACTTTGAAGCAATACCATGTCACCGGCATGAGCTGCGCGGCCTGCTCGGCGCGCGTGGAAAAGGCGGTGTCGAACGTGCCGGGCGTGACGGCATGCTCGGTCAGCCTGCTGACCAACTCCATGGGGGTGGAGGGCACGGCGGCCGACCAGGCCATCATCGACGCGGTGCAGGCCGCGGGCTACGGCGCGTCGGTCAAGGGCGCGCAGCAGAGCGCGAACCCCGCCGCCGGTGCCGACGCGCTGGCCGACCACGAGACGCCGAAGCTGCGGCGCCGGCTCTTCTGGTCGCTGGGTTTTCTGCTCGTGCTGATGTACTTTTCCATGGGCCACATGATGTGGGGCTGGCCGCTGCCGAAGTTTTATGACGGCAACCACGTCGCCATGGGCCTGACGCAGCTGCTGCTGACGGTCATCATCATGGTCATCAACCAGAAGTTTTTCATCAGCGGCTTCCAGGCGCTCTGGCACCGCGCGCCGAACATGGACACGCTCGTGGCCCTCGGGGCGACGGCGGCGTTCGTGTACAGTACCTATGCGCTCTTCGCCATGACGGGCGCGCAGGTGCGCGGCGACGAGCAGGCCGTCATGAACTACATGATGGACTTTTACTTTGAGTCCGCCGCCATGATCCTCACGCTCATCACGGTGGGCAAGACGCTCGAGGCCCGCTCGAAGGGCAAGACGACCGACGCGCTGCGCAGCCTCATGGAGCTTGCGCCGAAAACCGCCACCGTCGAGCGCGACGGCGCGGAGGTGACCGTCCCGGTCGAGCAGGTGCAGAAGGGCGACGTGTTCGTCGTCCGCCCGGGCGAGCGCATCCCGGTCGACGGCGTGGTGCTCGCCGGCACGAGCGCGGTCAACGAGGCGGCGCTCACGGGCGAGAGCATCCCGGCCGACAAGGCGCCGGGCGCGTCCGTCTCGGCCGCGACGGTGAACCAGTCTGGCTTTCTCAAGTGCCGCGCCACGCGCGTCGGCGAGGACACGACCCTCTCGCAGATCATCCAGATGGTCAGCGACGCGGCGGCCACGAAGGCGCCGATCGCGAAGATCGCCGACAAGGTGTCTGGCGTGTTCGTGCCGTCGGTCATGGGCATCGCGCTCGTGACGTTCGTCGTCTGGCTGCTGCTCGGCCGCACCGTGGGCTACGCGCTCGCGCGCGGCATCTCCGTGCTCGTCATCAGCTGTCCGTGCGCGCTCGGCCTCGCCACCCCGGTGGCGATCATGGTCGGCAGCGGCATGGGCGCGAAAAACGGCATTCTCTTCAAGACGGCCGCCTCCCTCGAGGAGACCGGCCGCATCCAGATCGTCGCGCTCGACAAGACCGGCACCATCACCTCCGGCGACCCGACCGTGACGGACCTCTGCCCCGCACCGGGCGTGACGGAGGGCGAGCTGCTGCGCCTGGCCTGCGCGCTCGAGCGCCGGAGCGAGCACCCGCTGGCCAAGGCGGTGCTGCGCCGCGCGGAGGCGGACGGGCTGACCGCCGCCGAGGTCGCGGACTTTCAGGCCCTGCCAGGCAACGGACTCAAGGCCACGCTCGACGGGCAGCCGCTCTGCGGCGGCAACGCGGACTTCATCCGCACCGCGGCCGACATCCCCGCGCCCATGCAGGCGCAGGCACAGGCGCTGGCCGAGGCCGGCAAGACGCCGCTGTTTTTCGCCCGCGGCGGGGAGCTCCTCGGCATCATCGCCGTGGCGGACGTGCTCAAGCCCGACAGCCCGCAGGCCATCCGCGAGCTGCGCAACATGGGCATCCGCGTCGTCATGATCACGGGCGACAATGCGCGCACGGCCAAGGCCATCGGCGCGCAGGCCGGTGTGGACGAGGTGATCGCGGGCGTGCTGCCCGACGGCAAGGAGCGCGAGATCCACCGCCTGAGCGCGCGCGGCAAGGTCGCCATGGTCGGCGACGGCATCAACGACGCGCCGGCGCTCACGCGCGCGGACATCGGCATCGCCATCGGCGCGGGCACGGACGTGGCCATCGACGCGGCCGACGTCGTGCTCGTCAACAGCCGCCTGAGCGACGTGCCGGCGGCCATCCGGCTCAGCCGCGCGACGCTGCGCAACATCCACGAGAACCTGTTCTGGGCGTTTTTCTACAACACCATCGGCATCCCCATCGCGGCGGGCGTGTTCGTCCCGCTGGGCCTGACGCTCAACCCCATGTTCGGCGCGGCGGCCATGAGCCTGTCGAGCTTCTGCGTGGTCACGAACGCCCTGCGCCTGAATCTGTTCAAACTGCGCGATACGCGCCACGATCATAAACGCGCAAACCATCTCAAAGAAACCACCGAAATCAAGGAGGAAACCACAATGAAAAAAACCATTTCGATCGAAGGCATGATGTGCACTCACTGCGAGGCGGCCGTGAAGAAGGCGCTCGAGGCGCTGCCGGAAGTCACGGAGGCCGAGGTCAGCCACACGGCGGGCACCGCCGTCGTGACGCTCAGCGCCCCGGTGGACGACGCCGTGCTCAAAAGCACGGTCGAGGCCAAGGACTACACCGTCACCGGCATCGCGTAATGCATCCAAAACCGCAGCAAAGGCGTCCCCTCTCGGGGACGCCTTTGCTGTTTTCTGCTCACTTTTTGTGCGCGTCGATCTTCTGCGCGAACAGCCCGTGCTGCGTGCAGTACCACAGCAGCGTGCCGTGCGCGAAGTACGGCCGGCGCGTCTGCGCGCCCCACTCGGGGTAGAGCCGCCGCAGTACGACCGTGTCCTCATGGACCAGCGCCGCGAACGACAGGTAGTGCTCCCGCTGCATGGGGTGGCCGGATGTGAGGTACCACTCGCCGTCGCTCAGCTCCGCCGTCAGGATCGCGCCGGGACGCGTCCCGTGTCAAGACACGTGTAAAAAATATGCCGATTTTGGTTGCCGGGACGGCAAAAATTCGCTATACTGAAAAAAACGCCCTGTAAGGAGGTGCCCGGATGAACCACCGCGCGCGTATCCCCGCGCTGCTGCTCGCCCTTGCGCTGCTGCTCGGCTGCGCCGGCTGCGGCGGCGGGCGCGAGCCCGTGACCGTGACGATCTGGCACGTCTACGGCGGCGAGACCGAGTCCCCGCTCAACGACCTCATCGACACGTTCAACGACACCGTCGGCCGCGAGCAGAACATCCGCGTGCAGGTCGGCAGCGTCACGAACACGAACACCATCCACGAGGCGGTGCTCGCCTCGGCTTACGGCGAGCCCGGCGCCACGGCGCTGCCGGACATGTTCGTGTCCTATCCCAAGACCGTGCTGGCCCTGCCGGACGCGGACATTCTCGTCGACTACCGGGACTATTTCTCGGATGCGGAGCTGGATGATTTCATCCCCGCGTTTCTTGCCGAGGGGGAGATAGGCGGACACCTGACCGTGCTGCCGGTGGCCAAGAGCATGGAGGTCATGTTCGTGGACAAGACGCTCTTTGACCGCTTCGCCGCCGCGACGGGCGCAACGCTCGACAATCTGTCCACGTGGGAGGGGCTCTACCGCACGGCGGAGGCCTACACCGCCTGGACGGACGCGCAGACCCCCGACACGCCGGACGACGGCAAGGTGTTTTTCGTGCATGACTACCATTTTGATTATTTTCAGGTCGGCGTCGAATCCCTCGGCGGGGATTTCTTCGACGGCGATCAGGTGTCCTTCGGCCCGACGTTCCGCCGGGTGTGGGAGCCGTATGCCCGCGCGACGCTTGCCGGCAGCGTCTGGCTCAAGAGCGGCTACGCCACCGAGCCCCTGCGCACGGGCGACGCGGTCGTGTCCGTGGCCTCGTCGGCAAGCGTGCTGTATTATGCCGACACCGTCACCTATCCAGACAACACGTCCGAGCCGGTGGAGATCATCTCCCTGCCGTGCCCGACATTTGCCGACGGGGAGAAGCTCGTCATGCAGCGCGGTGCCGGCATCTGCACGGTCAGGTCCACGCCCGAGCGCGAGCGCGCGTGCATGACGTTTCTCAAGTGGCTCACGGCGCCCAGGCGCAACGTCGATTTTGTGACGCGGCTGGGCTATATGCCCGTCACGCAGACGGCGTTTGCAAATGAGCTGCCCGCCGCTGTGCGCACGCTCGATGACCCCATGTACATCTCGCTCTATCAGGCGTTTCTCGACACGCAGAGCGGCTACACGTTCTACACCCCGCCGCAGCGCAGGGATTATCTCGAGCTCGAGACCCGCTTTGAAGAGCAGGTGCGCCTGCAGCTCACGGCCGGGCGCGTGCTCTGCGAGCAGCAGGGCGACGGCGCGCGCGAGGGGCTGATCTGGTCCACGCTCGACCAATTTGAAAAAACCTACGTCCGCTGAGGCGGCAGAAAGGCGGTGACAGCCATGCTCCGGTTACGGGAAATGCGCTCGGTGCTGGAAAAAGCAAAGACGCAGGGCGTGAGCATGCAGCGGCGGCTCGTGCTGTACTGGTTCAGCATGGCGCTGGCGATCCTGGCCGCCGTGCTGCTGGTCGTGAGCCTGACGGGGGTGTTTTCCAACACGGCGCAAAAGTTCGGCCAGTCGCTGACGATCCAGAAGCACAACACCGCCTCGGCGCTTGCCGGGCAGATGGACCAGCTCACGGCGCAGAGCATCGCCCTGTCGGAGGAGCTCACGCGCGAGCTGGACAAGCAGCTCGCCGCCGGCGGGCGGACGTTCTCCGCGCTCAACGACGATCCCGGCGCGATCGCGGCCGTCGAGACGGCGCTCTATCCCGCGCTGAACACCTATTTGAAATCCAGCGCGTGCAGCGGCGCGGTCTTCTGTCTGGACGCGACGGCCAACACGGCGCTGCCGGGCGCGGCGACCTCGCGCGCGGGGCTGTACCTGCGCTATTCGGCGCTGCGCGCCATCGGTGCGACGGATCAGCACGTCACCTGCTTTCGCGGTGCGGCGGAGACGGCGCGCAGCACGCAGGTGCAGATGCACAACCGCTGGAATCCGGAGCTGAACGTGCAGGCCGTCCCCGGCTACACGCAGCTGCTGCGCGGATCGGACGGCCGTCTCGCCGAGCGCTGCCTGTGGACGGGGCGCGTCACCCTGCCCGACACATGGGAGTCGGTGACGCTGCTGTGCGTGCCGATGCTCGACAGCGCCGGCAATGTGCGCGGCATCTGCGGCGCGGAGCTCAGCGATCTGTATTTTCGCCTCACCTATCCCGCCGTGGACAGCGCCTACGGCAGCATGGTCACGGTGCTCGCCCCCATAGACGGCGACCGGCTGCTGCTCGGACAGGCCATGATCGGCAGCCCCGGCGGGTCGTATCTCACGGCCGACGGCACGCTCACGTGCAAGACCGGCCGGTATTATAATACGTATTCCGACGGCAGCCGCACCTATCTCGGTCTGCACGAACCGATCGGCGCGACCGACGCCGCAGGGCGGAAGCTCGCCGCCGTGGTGCTCGTGCCGGAGATCGGGCTGCGCACGCTCGAGGCGCGCAGCCGCATGGTGTGGATCGCGGGCTCGCTCGTGTTCCTCGCGGCGATGCTGCTGCTGTCGACATACCTGTCGCGCCGGTTCGTGACGCCGATCTCCCGCAGCCTGCAGGCCATCCGCGAGCAGGCCCCCGGCGAGCATCCATCCGGCATCTCGGAGATCGATGAGCTGCTGGCCTTCGTCCGCTCGCGCGCGGCCGAGCAGCTCACGGCCGGAGGCCTGCCGCCGAATATCGAGGAGCTGCTCGCCGGCTTCCGCAGCCGCGTGCAGACGCTCACGCCCATGGAGCGCACCGTGCTGCAGTATTACATCGACGGCTGCTCGCTCGAGGAAGTCGCGGCGCGCGCGTACATCAGCGTGGCCACCGCCAAAAAGCACAACACGAACATCAACCGCAAGCTCGGCGTGACCTCACGCGAGGAGCTCATGCTGTATATCGACCTCTTCCGCCGCTGCGGCCGTCTCGATGAGATCGCCGCGCCGCGGGCAGAGGATACTGCAAGGTGCACAACCTGACCGTCGTCAGGCTGTGCACCTTGTCTACTACTCAGTCGTATTTTGCGGTTTCGGCGGGGTTTTCGCGCCGCAAACGTAGCATTTCCGGCCCCGATGCCTTATACTATCAGCATAGCTGAAAAATCATCAGAAACAGTTAGATATGATGAAAAACATCTGCGTAAAGGAGCATGCTTATGGGACTTATCAAAGCGATCGCCGGAGCCGCCGGCGGTGTCATGGCCGACCAGTGGAAAGAATTTTTCACCTGCGAGGCGCTGCCGGCCGATGTGCTGGCGGTCAAGGGACAGAAGAAAACCACCCGCCGTTCGAGCAACACGCACGGCGACGAGAACATCATCACCAGCGGCTCGCGCATCGCCGTCGCCGACGGTCAGTGCATGCTCATCGTTGAGCAGGGCAAGGTCGTCGAGGTCTGCGCCGAGCCGGGCGAGTACACCTATGACGCGTCCACCGAGCCGACGATCTTTGCCGGAAACCTCGGCGAGAGCATCGGTCAGGTGTTCCAGAACATCGGCAAGCGCTTCACCTTCGGCGGCGAGGCCCCGAAGGATCAGCGCATCTACTACTTCAACACCAAGGAGCTGACCGGCAACAAGTACGGTACGCCGAGCCCGGTGCCGTTCCGCGTGGTGGACCAGCGCGCCGGCATCGACATCGACATCGCCATCCGCTGCTTCGGCGAGTACAGCTACCGCATCACGAACCCGCTGCTGTTTTACACCAACGTCTGCGGCAACGTCACCGAGGCCTACACCCGCGACACGATCGACGGTCAGCTCAAGAGCGAGCTGCTCACGGCGCTGCAGCCGGCGTTCGCGCGCATCAGCGATATGGGCATCCGCTACTCGTCGCTGCCCGGCCACACGCGCGAGATCGCCGAGGCGCTCAACGAGGAGCTCTCGGCGCAGTGGCGCGACCGCCGCGGCCTTGAGATCGTGGCCTTCGGCGTCTCGTCCGTGAAGGCGAACGAGGAAGACGAGCAGATGATCAAGGAAATGCAGCGCGAGGCCGCCTACATGGACCCGACGCGCGCCGCAGCGATGCTCTCGCGCTCGCAGGGCGAGGCGATGAAGGCCGCCGCGTCCAACACGGCCACGGGCCCGGCCATGGCGTTCATGGGCATGGGCATGGCCGGTCAGATGGGCGGCATCAACGCCCAGAATCTCTACGCCATGGGTCAGCAGCAGGCGGCCCAGCAGGCGGCGCAGCAGCCCGCTGCCGCACCGCAGCCCGCACCGCAGCCCGCACCGCAGCCCGCCGCCCCGGCGGCAGCGCCGGCGGCCGATGGCTGGACGTGCGCCTGCGGTCAGACCGGCAACACCGGCAAGTTCTGCGGCAACTGCGGCCAGCCCAAACCTGCGGACGAGAGCTGGACGTGCACGTGCGGCGCGGTGAACAAGGGCAAATTCTGCGCCGAGTGCGGCAAACCGCGCCCGGCCGCCGTGAAGAAATTCAAATGCGACAAGTGCGGCTGGGAGCCGGAGGACCCGACCAACCCGCCGAAGTTCTGCCCCGAGTGCGGCGACCCGTTCAACGACGGGGACAGCGTTTCGTGACCCACAACGAAAGGAGACGCGCACATGCCCACCCAGGTAACCAACTATCAGTGCCCGGCCTGTACCGGCCCCCTGCATTTTTCGGCCGAGACCGGCAAGCTCACCTGTGACTACTGCGGCTCTGCGTATGACGTCGCGGAGATCGAGGCGCTCTATGCGCAAAAGGAGGCCGAGGCCGCCGCTGCCAAGGAGGCGGCCGACGCAAAGGCGGAGGCGGCGAAGGCGGACGCCGCCGACGACGGCGGCTGGGACACCTCCGGCCTCAGCAGCGACTGGGGCGCGGACGCCGACGGTCTGCGGGTCTATACCTGCCCGTCGTGCGGCGCGGAGCTGATCTGCGACGAGACCACCGCCGCTACCTCCTGCCCCTACTGCGGCAACCCGACGGTCGTGCCGGGGCAGTTTTCCGGCGCACTCAAGCCGGAGTTCGTGCTCCCGTTCAGGATGACGAAGGACGACGCGGTGCGTGCGCTGCGCGCACACTACCGGGGCAAGCCCTTCCTGCCGCGCTCGTTCACGGCCGGCAACCACATCGAGGAGATCCAGGGCGTGTATGTCCCGTTCTGGCTGTTTGACGGCGGCGCGGAGGGCGAGGTCGACTACAAGGCCGCCAACTCCCGCACCTATAGGGACGACGACTACGAGGTCACCGAGACCGACCATTACGACGTGCACCGCGGCGGCTCGATCGCGTTCGAGAAGATCCCGGTGGACGCATCTTCCAAGATGCCCGACGACCACATGGACTCCATCGAGCCGTTTGACTACACGCAGATGCAGCCGTTTTCCACGGCGTACCTGCCCGGCTATCTGGCCGACAAGTACGACGTCACCGTGGACGACAGCCGCGCCCGCGCCGACCGCCGCAGCAGAGAGACGCTCGAAAACGCCCTGCGCGAGACCGTGACCGGCTACGGCACGTGCGTGACCGACCACACGGACATCCGCCTGCACCGCGGCAAGGTGCACTACGCCCTGCTGCCGGTGTGGATGCTGAGCACGAAGTGGAACGGCGAAAGCTTCCTCTTCGCCATGAACGGACAGACCGGCAAGCTTGTCGGCGACCTGCCGACCGACCGCGGCCGCTATTGGGGCACGTTCGGTGCGATCGCAGGCGTGGTCACAGTCGCGCTGACGGTCATCCTGCAGTTTATGTAAGGAGGCGGACACCATGAAACAAAAACTGACCGCGCTGCTGCTCGTGCTGCTGCTGGCTGTCACGCTCGTGCTGCCCGTCATGGCGGCAGCGCCCTATGTCGACGATGAAGCCGCGATCCTCACGCTCTCGGAGGTCGAAACGCTCGAGGCGCGCGCCGCCGAGATCTCGGAGCACTACGGCGTCGGCGTGTACATCTGCATAGTCGATGACTTCGGCGACTATGGCTATCCCGACGCCGCGACCGCGTCCTATTCGATCTACCATGCGCAGTCGCTCGGCTATGGCAGCGGGCGCGACGGCATCCTCCTGCTGCTGAGTATGTCGAACCGCAAGTACGCCACCTTTGTCTACGGCGACAAGGCAGAGCCCATCTTCCCGGACGCCAAGCTCATCAAGCTCGAGAACGCCTTTCTCGACGACTTCGCGGACAACGACTGGTACGACGGTTTCTCGGACTATCTCGAGGGCTGCGCCGGGATCCTCAGCGTCGACTCCGGCGAATTCACGTGGCCGCAGTTTCTGCGCCGCCTCGGCATCTCGTTCGGCGTCGGGCTCTTGCTCGCGCTGATCGTGTGCCAGCTGCTGAAGATGAAGATGCGCTCCGTCTACCGCCAGGCCGAGGCCTCGGCCTACGTCACGGCCGATGGGCTGCAGCTGACCCGGCGCGAGGACGTCTTCACCCACACGACCACGGTGCGCCACAAGATCGAGCGCAAGAGCGACTCGAGCAGCTCAAGCGATTCGAGCAGCTTTTCCGGCGGCGGCGGCCACGGACGCAGCGGCTCGTTCTGATACAAAAGCCCACCCCCACATATTCCAAACCAAGGAGGCGGAAACAGATGAAAAAACGCATTCTCAGCATTGTCCTGTGTCTGGTCATGGTGTTCAGCCTGCTGCCGTTCACGGCAAGCGCGGCAAGCGCCATACCGATCAACGAAGAGACCTTCCCCGACCCGGTGTTCCGGGAATACGTGCTAAAGATCGTCGGCAGCTCGGTCCTGACTGAGGAAAAGGCCCAGCAGATCGAAGTGCTCGACGTCAGCGATGATAACATCAAAGAGGTGCTCGGCAAACGCGACCCCATCACGAGTCTCATGGGCATCCGATACCTGAGATATGTGAAGGATCTCAATTGCAGCGGCCAGGAACTGAAGAAAACACTCAATCTGGAGCAGAACTCGAGAGTGGAAAAGCTCAACTGCTCCGGAAACCAGCTCACCGGTCTGTGGTTTCACAAGGGCAGCTCGCTCAAGTATCTGACCTGCAGCGTAAACGAGTTCACCGCACTCGACCTGAGCAAGTGCTCAGAGCTCATCGAGCTGTCCTGCGGCAGCAATAAGCTCACCTCGCTCGACCTGAGCGCCAACACAAAGCTCCAGAAAATCAGTGCGGGCAGCAACAAGCTGACAGCCCTCGACACCCGGAACTTGCCGGAGCTGACGTATCTCAATCTTTGGGGCAATCATGACCTCAAATCCATTGACGTCAGCAAAAACACCAAGCTGGAGATTCTGAGTGCCTGCCATGGCAAGCTGACCTCGCTCAATGTGAAAAACAACCGGAAGCTGGTTGAGCTCTATGTCTATAATAACCAGCTCACCGCGCTCGATGTGCGCAGCAACTACATGCTCAAGAAGCTGGGCTGCTATGAAAACCAGATCACCGCGCTCGACCTGAGCAGCAACGTCTCCCTCGAGGATCTTGGTGTTAACGACAATCCGATCACCGAGCTCAATCTTCACCCGCTGAGCAATCTGCAGAAGCTTTCGTGCAGCGCAATGAAGCTCAAGAAGCTGGATGTGAGCCGCTGCACCGAGCTCCTGAAGCTGTACTGCAACGACAACCAGATCGAGACGCTCGACCTGCGCAGCAACAAAAAGCTCCGAGCGCTCGAGTGCCAGAATAACCGCCTCTCGTGGCTGGACCTGAGCAGCAACACGGCGCTCGATCCGCGCTATGTGGACTGCTCTGGCAACGTCTACGACATCAAGGTGGATGAAAACCTCCAGTATAAGGTCTATCCCGACCTGCCGTGCTACGGCGCGACGGAGGGCACATACTTCACGGCCGCCCGCGCGAGCGACTGGACCGGCGGCACGGTCAGCAAGGTCGACGGTTGGGACGTCCTGACGCTCGATAACCGCGACGTCAAGGAGGTCACCTACAAGTACGACACCGGAAACGCCAGGATCGGCAAGGTGGCGTTTACGCTCAAGACCGAGGTGCCCGCAAAGTATATCACCATTTCCTTCGACCCCAACGGCGGCACCGGCACAATGAAGCCCATGAGGGTCAAAGCAGGTGTTGGCTACACACTCCCCGAATGTACCTTCACGCCGCCGGAGGGCAAGGAGTTTGCCGGCTGGCTCGCAGTAAACGGCAATGTGTACCCCGCCGGTCACGACGTATTCTCCACCTACGACCAAAGCCTCAAGGCGACATGGAAGGACAAGGAAGTGACAGAAGTCACCATCTCCTTTGACCCCAACGGCGGCACCGGCACGATGCAGCCCATGAAGGTCAAGTCGGGCGAGAACTTCACGCTCCCCGAATGCACCTTTACCCCGCCGGAGGGCAAGGAGTTTGCCGGCTGGCTCGCAGTAGACGGCACAGTGTTCCCCGCCGGTGACGTCGTGATCAGCTTCAGCAGCAATGTCCTCAAGGCGACGTGGAAGGACACGGCGGAAGTCGACGTGACGCAGATGTTCACCGACGTGACGAAAAACTGGGCCTACCCCGGCATCCAGTACTGCGTGACGCATCAGCTGATGTCCGGCGTCGGCGGCAATCTGTTCGCGCCGAAGATGACGACGACGCGCGCGCAGATCGTCCAGATCCTCTATAATCTCGAGG
>OMEC01001011.1_pt1 | contig 12492 bp, 8 predicted proteins | sample 1673401 | NCBI WGS metagenome assembly OMEC01 (sample SAMEA103958110, study PRJEB25191) | human gut metagenome | reverse complement strand
GAGGAACGGCTCGTGCGGCACAACGCGCCCGTCGTGCCAGCCCTGTCCTTCGTCATAGTCCATGACGAACATGTGGTCGGTGAAGTATTTCGCAAAGCCCAGCTTCGTCTCGTCGGCAGGACGGGGCTTGGGGTGCGTAGTCCTTATCACAGGGAAGTTGTATTCCATTTTTCATTCCTCCTGATGTTCATAGTACATATAAAAGCTGTTTGTAGGGGTGGAGCATCGATCAGACCCGATAGAGCTCCGCCCTCCGGTCGCGAAAGACATTGATGGAACTCCGGATTCCATCCAGCATCTCCAGTTCACAATCCGCGGCCAAAATCTGCTCGTCCTGCCCGCCGGCGGCGAGCAGCTCCCCCCACGGATCAATGATTGCGGACGCGCCGCCGTAATGTGTCTCGCCCGCGTCGCCGCAGGAATTGCAGCAGATGACGAACGCCTGATTCTCAATCGCCCGCGCGACCGTCAGCGCCCGCAGATGTCCGATGCGCGCCGCTGGCCACTGGCTCACGACGAAGAGCATGTCCATCCCCTGCACGGCGAGTGTCCGCGTCAGCTCCGGGAAGCGGATGTCATAGCAGATCACAAGGCCGCAGTCGTGTCCGTCGAGCCGGAAGCGGCAGAGATGATCGCCGGGCGTGAAATACGCATGCTCGCCCATCGGCGTAAACAGGTGCGTCTTATCATACTCTGCGACGCAGTTCCCCGCGCGGTCAAAGACGCACGCCGTGTTATAGACCTTTCCGCCGCGCACATTCGCGACGCTGCCCGCCACAAGATTCACGCCAAGCTCCGCAGCCAGCCCGCCGAGTTCGCGTTTCACCCGCGCGCAGTCCCGCTCGGCCAGCTCGGAAAGACGCTCTTTCGGGAAAAACCCGGTGTTCCATGTTTCCGGCAGGACAACCACGTCCGGTCCGCTCGCCATCGCTTCGCGGATGAGCCGCTTCGCTTTCGCGAAGTTCTCCTCCGGCTGCGCGAAGAGCATGTCCATCTGGATGCAGGCGGTCTTCATCCGGCGAACTCCTTCCCAGCCTGAAGCGCCTGCATGTTGAGGTCGAAAAGGTCGGCCTTGCGCGCCGGGATGACCTTGTGCAGCGCGTCCGCGAGGCTCTCCTCCCGGACACACCCGGTCTTCGCGATCAGCGCGCCGAGCAGGATCATGTTGGCAAGCGTCGGCATTCCCATGTCCATTGCCATCTTCGTGGCCGGGACGTAATAAGCCTCCACATCCGTGCGCGTAACCTTGCGGGCGATGAGCGTGGAGTCGAGGAAAATTTTCCCGCCCGGCTGCACAGCGTTTTCATATTTATCGAGCGAAGGGTTGTTCATAACCATGAGCACGTTCGGCGTGTTTACGATCGGCGAGCCGACCGGGGCGTCCGACAGAATGACGTTGCAGTTCGCCGTGCCGCCGCGCATCTCCGGGCCATAGGACGGCAGCCAGCTGAGCTCCCGCCCCTCGATGAGGCCCGCGTAGGCCAGAACCTTTCCGGAGAACAGCAATCCCTGTCCGCCGAAGCCCGCAATCACGATTTGATGATCTGCCATCTCTCAGCCCTCCTTGTCTCGGTAGACACCCAGCGGATAGTACGGGATCATCTTCTCGTCGATCCACTCCAGCGCCTTCTGCGGCGTCAGGCCCCAGTTCGTTGGACAGGCCGACAGCACCTCGATCAGTGAGAAGCCCTTGCCCTCCACCTGATAACGGAACGCCTTTTCGATCGCTTTTTTTGCGTTTTTCACGTTTTTCACATTGTTCACAGTCACGCGCTCGAGATACGCCGGGGCCTCCAGCGTCGCGAGCATCTCGCAGATCCGGATCGGCCAGCCGCAGGTGTTGACGTCGCGTCCATAGGGCGACGTCTGTGTGATCTGGCCGGGCAGAGAGGTCGGGGCCATCTGGCCGCCCGTCATGCCATAAATCGCGTTGTTGACAAAGATGACCGTGATATTTTCGCCGCGCGCCGCGGCGGAGACGGTCTCGCAGAGGCCGATGGACGCGAGGTCGCCGTCGCCCTGATAGGTGAAGACGATGTTGTCCGGCAGCGACCGCTTTACACCCGTCGCGACTGCGGGCGCACGTCCATGCGACGCCTCGACCATGTCACAGGTAAAGTAGTCATAGGCCAGTACGGAACAGCCGACCGGCGCAATGCCGATCGTCCGGCCCTCGATGCCGAGCGTGTCGATCGCCTCGGCGACGAGCCGATGGATGATGCCATGCGTGCAGCCGGGGCAGTAGTGGAATACGGCGTCGGTCAGCGCCTTCGGTTTTTCAAATACAACAGCCATCAGTCGTTCCCTCCTTCGTTTGCCTTACGGATCGCGTCCAGCACCTCATCCGGCGACGGGATCATGCCGCCCACGCGGAAGCAAAGGTCGACCGGCTTTTTGCACGCTACCGCCAGCTGCACATCCTCGCGCATCTGGCCCATGTTGAGTTCCACGCAAACGAAACGCTTCACCTGATCAGCGGCCTTGCGCAGCGGTGCCTTCGGGAACGGCCAGAGCGTGATCGGCCGGATCATGCCGGCCTTGATGCCCTGCTTGCGCGCTTCGACGATCGCGTTGCGCGACACACGCGCGGTAATACCGCAGGACACGATGCAGACCTCGGCGTCCTCCATCATGAACGCTTCCCACATGCACTCATTCTTCTCGATCTCGGCGTATCGTTCGAAGCGCTCGATGTTCAGCCGCTCGAGCTCTGCCGGGCTGAGGTAGAGGGAGTTGACAACGTGATGCTTCCGCTGGCACTTCGTTCCAGTGACGGCCCAATCCTTTTCAGTTGTGTCCGGGTCACGCGGCTCCGGCAGCTGAACGGGCTCCATCATCTGGCCCATCGTGCCGTCAGCCAGCAGCATTGCCGGCATCCGGTATTTTTCCGCAAGGTCAAACGCCTTTCCGGTCAGGTCGGCCATCTCCTGAACCGACGCCGGAGCCAGTACCAGCACATGGAAGTCGCCGTGGCCGGGTCCGCGCGTCGCGAGGAAGTAGTCGGACTGCGATGGCTGAATGCCGCCGAGGCCGGGCCCGCCGCGCTGCACATTGACAATGACTGCGGGCAGATCTGCGCCCGCCAGGTACGAAATGCCCTCGCACTTGAGCGCGATACCGGGGCTGGAGGACGAGGTCATCGCCCGCTTGCCCGTCGCGGCCACGCCGTATACCATGTTGATGGCCGCGATCTCGCTCTCGGCCTGCAAAAACGTCCCGCCGATCTTCGGCATTTTCTTCGCCATATAGGCCGCGACCTCGGTCTGCGGCGTGATGGGATAGCCCAGATAGTGGCGGCACCCGGCGAGGATCGCGGCCTCCGCGATGGCCTCGTTGCCCTTCATCAATACTTTTTCCTGCATCTTCCCGCCCTCCTTACTTTTCTACCGTAATGACACAGTCGGGACACATCGTCGCGCAGAACGCACAGCCGACGCACTTGTCCGGCTCCGTCAGCTCCACGGGTGCATGTCCCTTTTGATTCAGCCGCGTCTTCGACAGCGCCAGCAACCCCTTCGGGCAGGCGTTCACACACAGGCCGCAGCCCTTGCAGAGTTCTTCCTGAAATATCAGTTTTGCCATCTTGTGCCTCCATTTATCGTAATTGGTAATATAGCTTCTGGATCTCCATCGGGAACAGGTTTGGAATGCTCCCGCGCAGCGCGTCGCAGAGCCGTGCAGCGCAGCAGGTCATCTTGAGCGGCAGCCCTGCCCGCGCGGCGACCGCTTCCGCATAGGGCATGCTTGACAGCACATCTTCCGCCGCCGTCGCCTGCCCGAGATTCGTATTGTTGACGACTGCCGTGAACGGCAGCCCACAGGCGGCCTCGATTTCCCGCAGCACAAGGATCGTATCCGCTACCGTCCTTGTCAGCGGCCGGGCCCGGTTGATGACGAACAGCATCTCATAATCACCCTCCGCCCGGATCTCCGGAACATAGCGCCCCAGTGCCAGCGCTCCGCGGTCGTCTCCGCCGATGTCCAGCACGCCGCATTCTCCCCGCTCCGCAATCAGCGCGTAGGTCTCCTTCGGCATGGCCGGAACATCGAGATTCGAATTTGCAAACGGTGAGACGATCAGTCCGATCCCCTCTTTTTTCAGATCTTCTTCTGAATCCTTCGTCCGGAAATAGGGATTTACAATGTCAAGATCGGCCACAGTCACGGCTTCGCCTTTTCGCCGGAGCCACCGCGCATAATTCAGCGCGATATTCGTCTTTCCACTGCCGTAATGTCCGGCAAAAAGCGTTAGGCGTTTGTGTGTCATGGCCGACTCCTCCTTCAGAGCTTGCTTCTGATGATTTTTCCGCTGGTGGTCTTTGGAAGCGCTTCGCGGAATTCCACAATACGGGGATATTTGTACGGCGCAGTACGCGTCTTGACATAGGTCTGAATTTCTTTTTTCAGCGCGTCCGTGCCCTCGGTGCCCTTGACCAGTACGATGCTGGCCTTGACGACCTGCCCGCGGATCTCATCCGGGGCGGCAGACACACCGCATTCGAGCACATACGGCAGCTCCATGATGACATTTTCGATTTCAAACGGTCCAATGCGGTAGCCAGACGATTTAATGACGTCATCCGCACGGCCGACATACCAGTAGAAGCCGTCCTCGTCACGCCAGGCGAGGTCGCCCGTGTGGTAGAAGCCATCGTGCCACGTTTTTGCCGTGACCTCCGGGCTGTTGTAGTATTCGTAGGCAAGTCCGCAGGGAATGCCGTTTTGAATGTTGATGCAGATCTCCCCCGTGTCGCCGGCCTCCGCTTCATGCCCGCTGCTGTCCAGCAGATGCACATCGTAGAGTGGGACAGGCTTGCCCATAGAGCCGATCTTATGGCTGTCGCCAGCCAGATTGCCGATGATGAGCGTCGATTCAGACTGCCCAAAGCCCTCCATGATGCGCATGCCGGTCGCCTTTTCAAATTGGCGGAAGACCTCAGGATTGAGCGCTTCACCGGCGATGGACGCATGCTGAATAGAAGAAAGATCAAATCGGGACAGGTCCTGCTTGATCAGCATGCGGTACATCGTGGGCGGCGCACAGAATGTCGTGATCTGATACTTCGCAAACATCGGCAGAATTTTTTCTGCATCAAAGCGGTCGAAATCATAAACAAACACAGCCGCCTCACACAGCCACTGACCGTAGAGCTTTCCCCAGAGGCTCTTGGCCCAGCCGGTGTCGGAGATGGTCAGGTGCAGCCCGTCCGGGTTGACCTGATGCCAGTATTTTGCAGTGATAAAATGTCCAAGCGGATATTTATAGTTGTGTGCTGCAATTTTCGGGTATCCGGACGTACCGGAGGTAAAGAACATGAGCATTGGCTCGTCGCCGCAGGGCGCGTCGTCCCTGCGCGTATAGCGGCGGGAAAACAGGCCGTATTCCGCATTGAAATCGTGCCAGCCGTCCCGGCTGCCGCCAACCATGATCTTTGTCAACTTCATCCCGGTGTCGGCCTCTGCAATGTCGACATGGTACGCAGTATCGCCGTCTGCCGTGCAGAGAACTGCACTGACGCCCGCTGCCTGGAAGCGGTAAGAGAAATCATGCTCCACAAGCTGATTGGTAGCCGGAATCGCAATGGCGCCGATCTTGTGCAGACCCAGAATGGCAAACCAGAACTGGTAATGCCGCTTGAGCACGAGCATCACGCGGTTGCCGCGTCGGATGCCGAGCGAGGTAAAGTAATTGGCGGCCTGGCTGGAAGCATCTTTCATGTCCTTGAATGTGAACCGCCGCTCCGTTCCATCCAGAGCCACATGCAGCATGGCGAGCTTTTCAGGCTTTTCACGGCCCAGCGCATCCACAATGTCAAATGCGAAATTGAAGGATTGCTCATTTTTGAAAGCGATGGACTGCAGTTTCCCGTTTGCATCCTCGGGCGCATCGACGAAGCGGGTGTAAATGCGCGCCTCCGGATCCGGACTCTGCGCCGTCTCGATCATGGCAGCGCGGTCGCCGCCGGCCTCCGGGAGGCTCGGCTCCTGTGGGCGGAGCACGATCGCATAGAACAGGCAATCCTGACCGTCCGCAGCAACCATGCCGTGCGGAATGGAGCTGTCATAGTAGATGCAGTCGCCTTCATGCAGAAGCTCGGTATGTCCGCCGACCTGAACTTTCATACTGCCGCGAATGACAAGATCACATTCCTGCCCGACGTGGCTGGTCAGCTCAATGTCCGAATAGAATGCTTCATCAGAGTATTTGTTTTCAACGAACAGCGGGTCTGCAATGCGGTTCTGAAAGCCGGAGGCCATGTTGTAATAGATCATCTCATGGGCCTGCTCGATCTTCTGTCCATTACCCGCGCGTGTCAGCGTATAGGATCGAAGCTTTGGGCTGCTGCCCTCGATGAGATCTGTAACGTCAACGCCAAAAACCAGCGCGCAGCGGTAGAGAAAAGCAAAGTTGAGGTCGCTCTGCCCGTTTTCAGCGCCATCGTCTGCGCCGAAAAGCCGGAGATCTCGCGCAGCTCTCGGATGCGTCCCGCCATTTCCTGAATTTTGAAGTCCAGCCCTGTGAGTGTTTTTTTCATGGTGTTACCTCCGTGGATGCAAAAAGCCCGTCTCAAAGAAATGATTCTTTGAGACGGGCTGCATACAGCATACCCGCGGTACCACTCAAATTGCACCTGCCTCACGGCAGATACCACTCATCGACTTCCAGCAAAGTCTAAGCACTGACGCAGCTGACGCGGGAGAGGTCTACTTGCCATTACGGGCGTTCTTCTCTCCGGCTCGGGAGCTACAAATTCTGCGCGTCTGTTACCGGTTCACACCATCCACCGGCTCTCTGAAACAGGACTTGCGCGGAACCCTCTCCGTCGTAGCCTTTATTGTTGTTAAGAATCATAACGAAAAAGTATGCAATTGTCAAGAAAAATTTTCGGTGGTTTTCTGTTGTCATCATCCCTGTCTGCCGGAGCTGCATATTGGGGCAAACCAGCGCAACCCAGAGAACACATATTGAGCGTATGCCGGTCCGGTTCAATCGCCGCATCGTCGAAAGATCCCGGTCATCAGAGCTTGCTTCGGATGATCTTGCCGCTGATGGTCTTCGGGAGCTCTTCTTTGAACTCCACAATTCTCGGATACTTATACGGCGCGGTATGCTGCTTGACGTAGTTCTGGATTTCCTTCTTCAGCTCCTCCGTGCCCTCGGTGCCCTTGACGAGCACGATGCTGGCCTTGACGACCTGCCCGCGCACCTCGTCCGGCGCAGCGGACACGCCGCACTCGAGCACATACGGCAGCTCCATGATGACGTTTTCGATCTCGAACGGCCCGATGCGGTAGCCGGAGGACTTGATGACGTCGTCCGCGCGGCCAACGTACCAGTAGAAGCCGTCCTCATCGCGCCACGCGAGGTCGCCGGTGTGGTAGAGTCCGTCGTGCCAGACGGCCTCAGTGCGCTCCTTGTCCTGATAATAGCCGAGAAACAGCCCGCAGAAGTGCTCTCGTCCCGCGGTATGGATGACGATCTCGCCCGTGTCGCCGTCGGCAGTCGGGGTGCCGTCCTGATTGACAAGGTCGATGCCGTAGCCGGGGATGGGCTTGCCCATCGAGCCGGGCTTGAGCGGCTGGCCGACGAGGTTCGCAATGCCGAGCGTCATCTCCGTCTGGCCGAAGCCCTCGGCGATCTGCAGCCCCGTCGCCTTTTCAAACTGATAATAGACCTCCGGGTTCAGCGCCTCGCCCGCGGTCGTTGCGTGCTGGATGGAGCTGAGGTCGAAGCGGGAAAGATCCTGCTTGATCAGCATCCGGTACATCGTGGGCGGCGCACAGAACGTCGTGATGTTGTATTTGGCGAACATCGGCAGGATCTTCTCGGCGTCGAACCGATCAAAGTCGTAGACGAACACCGCACCCTCGCACAGCCACTGGCCATACAGCTTGCCCCAGAGCGCCTTGCCCCAGCCGGTCTCGGAGATCGTGAAGTGCAGTCCGCCGGGCTGCACCCAGTGCCAGTACCGGGCCGTAACGTAATGGCCCAGCGCATATTTGTAGCTGTGAACGGCGATCTTCGGATAGCCGGTCGTGCCGGACGTGAAGAACATGAGCATCGGATCGTCGCCGCAGGGCGCATCGTCCTTGCGCGTGTAGCGCCGGGAGAACAGGCCGTATTCCGCGTCAAAGTCGTGCCAGCCCTCGCGCTTGCCGCCGACGAGAACCTTCGTCAGATGCACACCCGCGTCGGCCTCCGCGATGTCGACCTGATGTGCCGTGTCGCCGTCCGCCGTACAGACGATCGCGCTCACGCCCGCCGCCTTGAAGCGATAGGTGAAATCATGCTCCATCAGCTGGTTCGTCGCCGGGATGGCGATCGCGCCCAGCTTATGCAGGCCGAGGATCGCAAACCAGAACTGATAGTGCCGCTTGAGCACCAGCATCACGCGGTCGCCGCGCTTCACGCCGAGTGACGTGAAATAGTTCGCCGCCTGACTCGAAGCGTCCTTCATGTCCTTGAACGTGAACCGCCGCTCAGTCCCGTCGTTTGCGACATGCACCATCGCGAGCTTGTCCGGCTCGCGCCGTGCAAGGCCGTCCACAATGTCGAATGCAAAGTTGAACTTGTCCTCGTTGTGGAACTCCAGCCGCTCCAACGAGCCGTCTTCCTTTTCCACCCCGTGGACAAACTGGTCGCAGAGCAGCTGCTGCTCCGGCGTCTCCTCCAACGCCCGTGTCCGCACGGACAGGTCCTGCTCCTTTTCGCTGCTCGCCATGATCATTGCGAGGAATACACAGTCCTGCCCATCCACGGCGATCATGCCGTGCGGCGTGGAGCTCTTGTAGAAGATGCTGTCGCCCTCGTGGAGGACTTCCTCGTGCTCGCCGACACGCACACGGAGCGTCCCCTTCACGACGAGGTCAAATTCCTGTCCGTCATGCGTCGTGGTGTGGATCGGCTGGCTCTGCAGCTCCTTGGAATACTGATAGGTGACCCAATACGGCGTCGCCAGCTTCTGCCGGAACATTGCCGCCATATTCTGAATGGTGATGCCGTCCTCGCTGGCCGTCACCGGACCCATGCCCCGGCGCGTCACCGTGTAGCTCGAGAGCTTGGCGCTCTGGCCTTCGAGCAGATCCGTCAGCTCCACGCCGAACGCCAGCGCGCACTTGTGCATGAACGTAAACGGGAAATCGACCGTGCCCTGCTCATAGCTGTGATACTGCTCGACGCTGACCTCGGTCTTCTCGGCCATCTCCGCTTCGCTGTAGCCGACGATCTCGCGCATCTCGCGGATTCGCTCTGCGATCTCCATCAGCGGGTTGGCAGCCGGCTTCTTGGTTTGCATCATCATAGTGGGTTCCTCCTGTGTTAAACTGTGTAAGTTACTTCGAACGAAAAAACTCGCCTCAAGGATTCCTAAGAATCTTTGAGGCGAGTTTGTGAATCACAATACCCGTGGTACCACTCAAATTGCAGCTCTGAGAACTGCCGCTTCAGGCTCTGACAAGCCCTATCCCGTAACGTGGGCGGACGAGAGGCGTCTACTTGCGAATGGTGTTCGGGCCTCCAGCTCGGAAGTGATAGGTCACAGGAGTTCGTGCTGCCGGTTTGCACCAACCACCGGCTCTCTGAAAGCGGTCCGTCCGACCGTCTTCGTCACAGCTTTTTTTGATTTGAACTTGCCCCAAATTTAACACAGTCTTTGCAGGCTGTCAAGTATAAATTTTACTAATACCGGCTATCGGTGCTTACCGCTTCACCTGCTCGGCGGTCTGCGCCGTGTCGATCCCGGCCGCGCCCTCCAGGCCGAAGCGCTCCGTCGCCTCCTCGCGCATCTTGTATTTCAGGATTTTTCCGGCTGCGTTCATCGGGAATGCGTCGACAAAATCGATGTATTTCGGCACCTTGTGCCGTGCCATGCTGGCCTTGATATAGTCCAGCATCTCCTCCACGGTCACGCTGCCGGGCTCCTTGAGGATGATGCAGGCCATGGCCTCCTCGCCGTATTTCTTGTCCGGCACGCCGATGACCTGTACGTCCTTGACGGCCGGGTGGGTGTAGATGAATTCCTCAATCTCCTTGGGGTAGATGTTCTCGCCGCCGCGGATGATCATGTCCTTCAGCCGCCCGGTGATGCGGTAGCAGCCGTTTTCGTCCCGGCAGGCCAGATCGCCGGAGTGCAGCCAGCCCTCCTTGTCAACGGTGGCGGCCGTGGCCTCGGGCATCTTGTAGTAGCCTTTCATGGTGTTGTAGCCGCGCGAGCAGAACTCGCCGTTGACGCCGTCCGGCACTTCCTCGCCGGTCTCGGGGTCGATGATCTTGCACTCGATGTGCGGGAAAGCGTAGCCGACCGTGTTGCACCGCAGATCGAGCGGGTCGCCGCAGGCGCTCATGGTGCTGCCGGGGGCGGATTCGGTCTGGCCGTAGACGCTGACGATGTCGGTCATGTGCATCTCGTCCGGCTGGGCAGCCCGGCGCATGAGCTCCGGCGGGCAGCCGGAACCGGCCATGATACCGGTGCGCATGTAGGAAAAATCGGTCTTTTTGTAGTCCGGATGGTTGAACATGGCGATGAACATCGTCGGAACACCGTTGAAGCAGGTGATGCGCTCCTGATTGATGCAGGCGAGCGAGACCTTGGCCGAGAAATACGGCATCGGGCAGAGCGTCGCGCCGTGCGTCATGCAGGAGGTCATGGAGAGCACCATGCCGAAGCAGTGGAACATCGGCACCTGGATCATCATCCGGTCGGCCGTGGACAGATCCATCCGGTCGCCGATGCATTTGCCGTCGTTGACGACGTTGTAGTGCGTCAGCATGACGCCCTTCGGGAAGCCCGTTGTGCCGGAAGTGTACTGCATGTTGCACACGTCGTCCGGCCGCACGCCCGCGGCCATGCGCAAAATCTGCTCGCGCGGGACCATATTGGCCCGATCCATCGCCTCGTCGAAGGTCAGGCAGCCCGGCATCCGGAAGCCGACGGTGATGACGTTGCGCAGGAACGGCAGCTTGCGGCAGTGCAGGGCGGAGCCGGGCTTTGCGTCGGCCAGCTCCGGGCAGAGGGTCTGGATGATCTCACGGTAGTTCGAGTCCAGACAGTGGTCGATCATGACGAGCGTGTGCGTGTCGGACTGCCGCAGCAGATATTCCGCCTCGTGGATCTTGTACGCCGTGTTGACCGTGACGAGCACGGCGCCGATCTTCGTCGCGGCCCAGAAGGTGATGAACCACGCGGGCACGTTCGTGGCCCAGATGGCGACCTTGCTGCCCCGGCGCACGCCGAGCGAGACGAGCGCGCGGGCAAAATCGTCCACATCGTCGCGGAACTGCGCGTAGGTCCGCGTGTAGTCGAGCGTCGTGTATTTGAACGCGTACTGGTCCGGGAATTCCTCGACCATCCGGTCGAGCACCTGCGGGAAGGTCTCGGAGATGAGGCTGTCTTTCTTCCAGACGAACTTGCCGGTATGCGCGGCGTTGTCGTAGAGCGTCTTTTTCTTGCCGCGCGGGGAATCGAAGCGGTGCATGTAGTTGACGAAATGTGGGAAGATGACCTCCGGGTCGGTCAGGTCGGGCATCCATTCCGGCTTCCACTCGAGCGAGATGAACCCGTCATAGTCGATGGAGGACAGCGCCTGCATCATGCTGCCGACGGGCAGCGTGCCCTCGCCGATGAGGTCATAGCTGCCGTCGTCGTCCGAGTCGCGCAGGTGAACGTGGCGGACGTAGGCACCGAGGTTTTTGATGGTCGTGTCGGCGGATTCGCCGTGGTCCCGGTAGGGATGGTGCATATCCCAGAGCGCGCCCAGCTGGTCGCAGGCAAACGCATCGAGCAGCGTGCGCAGCCGGGCCGTGTCGGAAAAGACGCCGCTGGTCTTGAGCAGGATCGTGATCCCCTGCGCCTCGGCGGCGGGGAGGAGCGCTTCGAGTGCGGCGGAGATCCGCGCGTCGTCATCGCGCTGCGCAGTCACGGAGACATACGGACACTGCACATCGTGCGCCAGCTGCATGAGGGCTGTCACGGTCTCGGTGCAGTCCTCGCCCGCGATGTCGCAGGCGGTATCGAAGCACGGGATGCACAGGCCCTTCTGCCAGAGCTCCCGCGCCGTCGCTGCGGCGGTATAGCGGTGCAGCGGGCCGCCGCGGCCGGTCAGCTCCGGCGTTTTGTGGACGTTATAGAGTTCGACGCCGCCGAAGCGCATGGTCTCGGCCATCTGCACCTGCTGCTCCCAGGGGATCTGCTGCCAGCCGCGTGTGGAAAACGATACATTCATGTGCTGCTTCCTCCTCAGGCGTTCGCCGCTTCTTCGTAGACGATCTTGTTGATGGCGTTGAGATACGCGTGCACGGACGCGCCGATGATATCGGTCGAGATGCCGCGGCCGGAATAGAGCTTGCCGCCGCTGCGGAGCTTGACGACCGACTCGCCCATGGCCTCGCGGCCCTCGGTGACGGCCTGGATCTGGAAATCATCCAGCTCGTAATGGCGGCCGAGGATCGATTCGATGGCCAGGAAGGCCGCGTCGACCGGGCCGTCGCCCAGG
>OMEC01001002.1_pt1 | contig 12619 bp, 9 predicted proteins | sample 1673401 | NCBI WGS metagenome assembly OMEC01 (sample SAMEA103958110, study PRJEB25191) | human gut metagenome | reverse complement strand
CTCTATACAATCGTAGCACATCCCCTTTCATTATTCAACTGTACGAGATGGGTTTCCAGAAATTTTGCAAGACTGAAACTTGACTTTGCAGTTCATGTAACAGTTCTTTCATGTACTCCGACCTCCAGGTATTTTCCTAAACATATTGTGTATTCATTTTAAGTACAACTTTATGTATCTTACTTACAACATTTTCCAGTTATCGAACATTTTATGACTGCATATCCTTCACACATGTACTTCGATAGTCACTTGGCGAAATTTTATATCTTTCCTTGAATACCCGGTTAAATGTCCTCTGGCTTTCAAATCCACTATCCAGGCAAATATTTGTAATAGAATCGCTCGTATTTTCCAAGCGATGACATGCATAGTTCAACCTTGCATCATTAAGATACTGATTGAAATTTCTATGAAAGATTTTGGAAAAGAGTCTGGATAAAACATATTTGCTCACCCCCAGATCTTTTGCCATCTCTTCCAACGAAAATTTCTTCTTAAAATTTGCTGATATATAGGAAACTGTCTGGTAAATAAGATCGTTGCTCCCCACATTACTCTTTTCTACCAAATTTAATTTTCCTATGCAGCGTGCCAACACAATTTGAAGATATGCCTGTGCAACAGTAATATCCGACTGTTCTGTCTCTAAAATTGCATTTATAACCCTATATACCTCCGGTTCAACCTTTTCCGCTTTGATGATTGGGTATTCAGGAGCCATGGATTGCATGATATCTGCAAATTTGGCAATCGTAAATGGCGATGCAATCAGATAAGTCGCTTTATTTACACCGGGTGTCAGTACCTGATAGTGATGAATAACATCTGGAAATACAAAGCCTATATCTCCTTTTTCCATATGGTATAGTTCCTGTCCGACACCAAGTTCTAATGCTCCACTTGTTACACAAACGATCTCCAGTGCATTATGAAGATGTGGTTCAATATGTTTTGACTTCCTATTTATTGCTATGATCTCCTCTTTTGTGTCAACATATTTTAACTGCATGAAATACTCCCCTTTGCAACATTTGTCTATATCTTCTTTCGATTTGGCAAGCAATCCTTTTACACCTATCTTATAATCAACTTGTAAATAAGGAAAGGAGGAATTGCAAATGAGCAACCTAAAAAAATATCTGAATGACCTTTTAGTATTCTACACTGAATATTTTGAGCATCCTTACCATGTATAAATACTAAAAGGACTATTTTGTGAAAACTGAATATTTTCTTAAGGCCATTTCACAAAAATGAAGTGGTCCTTTTTTATTTTCAAATTACAGTTCTATCACTTTATATATAGAAAAAAGCACTGTCTCATCGAGCAACGACCAGACAACGCTTTCTCCTGTCAATTCTAATTTATGTCTGATGCATCTGTTACTTCATCTGCAGCAATTCCTTTTTCTGCTTTCAGTTTTTTATTTGCATCTTCTACATTCATTCTTGAAAGTACAAACATAATCAATACATCAAAGATTAACGGAAGCCAAAGATACATAAACTGCATCATATCAAGTGCAGACTGCGGCTGAGTTGCATTTGTTCCGATATATCCACTGAACTCAAGCAGCCATCCAACAACAGCGGTTCCAATACCTCCACCGATTTTTACGCCAAGAGAAGTACAAGAGTACATCGTTCCGTCAATTCTCTTTCCCTGTGTAAGATAAGTGTACTCAGAGCAGGACGCGATAACTGCATTCATATCTCCCTGCCATGGTCCCTGACCTAAGGCTGCAAGAGCTGTAAATGCCATCATCAGCGGAACACTGCCCATATATCCTGCAACAACAACAAGTGCTCTACCGATGACTGCTAAGACATAACCTCTTAAGTTCAGTTTATACATACCTTTCCACTTACCAACTAATGTCGGTGTGAAAATCAGGGCAATGATCAGTGGAATATTTACTGCCCATGCAAATTGTCCAAACAAATTCTTATTTTTCAGTACCCATGTCATGTAATAAATGCCAGCTCCAATCATGGCACCATATAACTGCTGTAAAATATATGTTCCACAAATCATCATGTAATATTTGTTTTTGACAAGAAGCTTGAATGCCTGTACCATTCCATACTTTTCATTATCATTCTTTACTTCTCCTTCATTAAGTTCCTCCTCCGGAAGTTCCTTAACAGAAAGTGCTGAAATCGTATTTATGACAAGACCAATGATTGCATAGATAATAGCAACCGTTCTCCATGCCGCAGCATCTCCACCACATTTATCTACAAATCCAACTGTAATCGCCTGAATCAGAAGACTTGTTGAAAATGCAAAAATAAAACGGTAAGATCCCATCTGCACACGCTCTTTGCTGTTCTTTGTAATCAGTGACGTAAGTGCTGAATAAGCAATATTGTTTGCTGTATAAAACACACCATTTAACAGTGTGTAAGAGATAAAGAACCATGCATATTTAGCCGTTGTTCCCAAGCTGACTGGTACTGCAAAACAGCAGACCAGCGTAATGGCACAACCAATATATCCGTATAGCATCCATGGCTTCGCTTTTCCCATTTTACTGTGTGTTTTGTCAATCATTGATCCAAAAAATATATCCGTGAAACCATCAAATAGTTTTGATACGGCAATCAGGGTACCTACGACACCTGCAGCAAGTCCTACTGAGTCCGTCAGATAGACCATCATAAAAGATGTCAGGAACGCATAGACTACATTACCTGCAATATCACCTGATCCGTATCCAATTTTGTTATACCATTTCAAATACTTTTTTTCTTCCATCGAATTTCTTTGCTCCTCATCTTCATCGCACTTAGAATTTCAAGATGTCTAACAGAGTATGATGTCTAATTCTAGTTTTTTCTCTGTTTTTGTCTGATTGCTCTGTATATCCGGACTTTACATTACAATCAGACTCTCTTTCCTTGTTTACGGGTTACATGAAACTTTATTATCCCTTTATATACGGTATCAGTGTAAACTGGAAGCGGAATAATACATCATCAAATCGGTACTGCTCCAATACAACCGGACCACAACTGTTAGAACCAATGCCATTTAGTGCATAGTCAACACAAAATACTACACTATCTGATTCTGTCAGTTCATAATTATGCGTTTTCTTCTCAAGTTCTTCCTGCGTATAATAAGAAGCATTGAATGAGAAGGCATTTTCCGCAGAGACCACAATTCCATATCGGCTGTTGTTAAGCTCTACATATTCACAATCATAATGGCTTCCATTTTCCTGTGGGCGAATATAATCCTCATGCAAATCATCTACATTTGCCTGATACAAACCGTGGCTCGCAGCCTGATGTTTGTCACAATAGCTTTCCTGTGGTCCCATTCCAAAGTATCTTACAGCTGAAAGTTTTTTATCCAGGAACATCCTCACACCAAATCTTGGCAGGTCCGGAAATTCATCATCTTTTGTTACTGCAATATCTGCATCAATCTTTCCAGCAGCTTCTATTTTCCATGTGATCGTCACATCAAGAATCTTCTGTACTGTCTCTGCCACAACGGATGCATGGCTTGTAATTTTCACACCATGCTTTCCCTGCACGACCTCTGTCGTGTAAGCTCTTGTATAAGCTTTATCATAATGGGCTTTCTTCCATTCAGACTTGATGTACATATCATTATCTGTTGGTGCCCTCCAGATATTTAATTCCATCGGGTGGTTCAGATATTCCCGACCTGCAAATTTCATCTCTGTAAAAAGTGCAGTCCGTCGGTCGATTGTATATGCGAATTCACGGCCTTTGATATGAATCTGGGTATCATCTTCACTCACCTGTAATTCAGAATCCGTCACTGTTTTTTCAACCCATTTTTCTGCTAACTGGCATTTGGCATCCTTCTGGCTTACTTCGATCTCATCAAATCCAAGGATATAATCCTCTTCCAGCAGAGGCATTTCTTTTTTCAGGTGGTAAGTGAGTTTTAAATAACATTTTCCATTCTCTGGCACATTGATTTTAAGGTTTGTTTTTCCTTCACTGTGTGGTGCTACTGAAACTTCTGGAAGTTTACCTTTGCTGATTACAAGACCGTCCTGTGTCAGTTCATAACTGATTTTCACATAATCTTTCAAGTCATCAAAATCCATGTAGTTATGAAGCACCAGTTCTCCGCTTTCTTTGTCATAGGAAATAACCCTTGCCGGGCGATAAACATTCTTGTATTCCAAAAGTCCTGTATGTACCGTTCTGTCCGGATATACTAATCCATCCATACAGAAGTTGCCATCATGAATTTCTTCGCCATGGTCGCCCCCATAAGCATATATAGTCTTTCCATTCTCAGCAGTTCCATGAGCAATCGCATGGTCACACCATTCCCAGACAAAGCCGCCGCACATTTTATCATTATCCTGAATCATCTGGAAGTAATCTTCAAAATCTCCAGGTCCGTTTCCCATACTGTGACAGTACTCTACCAAAAGGAAGGGTTTGCTTCCATCTTTATCCAGATATTCCTGAATTTCGGAAAGTGCCGGGTACATCCGGCTGTACACATCCAGATTGCTGTAATCATATGTTTCATCATAATTACGATATCTTGCACTCTCATATTGTGTGATACGGTCTGGATCAAAATTCTTTGTCCATTCCAGTGCTTTTTCAAAGTTGCAGCCATAAGCACTCTCATTTCCCATTGACCACATAACAATACAGAAACGGTTTTTGTCACGTTCCACCATGAGTTTTACTCGATCAACGATTGCCTCTTCCCATACCGGATCATCTGCAATCTTCTCATTCCATCGTTTGAACCGATTGTAATCGGTGTCTTCTTTTCTGTAGATCATAAATGGACCATGAGCTTCAATATCTGCTTCATCTATTACCATGAATCCATACTTGTCACACATTTCATAGAAAAATGGTGCGTTCGGATAGTGGCTGGAACGGATCGCATTAAAATTATGCTGCTTCATTAACGTAAGATCGGTTGTAATCTGTTCCGGATTGATTGTAAATCCAGTAACCGGATCGGAATCATGTCGATTGACACCACGGAATTTAATCTTCTGTCCATTTAGGTAAATGACCTGGTCTTTAATCTCTATCTTTCTTAATGCAATGTGATCTACAATTACTTCATTCTCTGTTTCAAGAATCAGTTTATATAGATATGGATTTTCTGTATTCCAAAGTTCCGGACTTGCGATTTCTAATACAGCTGTTCCTTCTTCAGCAATACTTCCTAGTGCTACAACTGCTCCGTTTCTATCTTCAATCGAAATTTTTACATTTAACGGAGAGTAGAATTTCATTTCAATTTCTACTTTCGCAAGCATATCCTCAATTCTTGTTTTAATATGATAATCACTGATTGCCTGTTTTGGGCGTTTCAAAATGTACACATCCCGGAAAATACCACTCATACGGAATTTGTCCTGATCTTCCAAATAGGAACCATCACACCACTTCATTACCAACACTGCCACCGTATTCGTTCCATCCTGAAGTACATCGGTAACATCAAACTCACTGGTCATATGTGAAACCTGGCTGTATCCTATGTAAGAGCCATTGATCCATACATAAAAGCAACTGTCTACTCCTTCAAAGTTCAAAAAAGCTTTTGATGCTTTCTCATCTCTGCTGTACTCAAAATTATGTACATAAGCTCCACACGGAATATCCTGTGGCACATATGGTGGATCAAACGGAAACGGATACCGGATGTTTGTATACTGGTGTGTATCATATCCTGCCATCTGCCATACACTTGGAACCTGAATCTCATCAAAATTTTCTGTATCATAATTCTTCTCAAAGAAAGAATCCTGAATGTCATAGATGCTGTTAAAATACTGGAATTTCCAAGTTCCATTCAATAACTGCATACGATCTGATTCTTCTCTGTGTTCCACCAAGTTATCCATTCTTTTGGATGCCGGAATATAATAGGCTCTGGCTGGCATTGTGTTTTCGTGCAGTACGCTTAGATTTTCATAATAACGTGGTACGATCATAAATAGCGCTCCTCCAATACATATACATTTTTTTGTTCTTTGTTTTCCTAAATCAAACCTTATACTTTACTTTTTTGTTTACGTTCCTTCGTTATGCTATATAGAGCTTATCCTAATTCGCAAAATATGTCTATGAATTGGATTAGACAAAATATGCACTAAATGATACAATAGCAAAAAAGGAAAAGAGGTGCTACCATATGTATATGAATACCTGTTATTTAAACCACTCCCATATGGATTTCAAAGACAAAAGTCGTCCGCTGATTGTAGGTAGCTGTGGTACTTACCGTCTTTCCAGACATCCCAAACTTCCGACCTACCGTCCAAGGGGTCGTCTGGATTATCAGATTATATATATCACTGCTGGTTGTGGGCATTTTCATTTTGATAATGTAAATAACGAAACGATTGTTCCAGCCGGCAACATTGTACTGTACAGACCAAAGGAACTTCAGAAATATGAATATTATGGAGAAGATAAGACAGAAGTATACTGGATTCATTTTACAGGTAGCAATGTAAAAAATATCTTGCGTCAGTATGGATTTCCGGATAAAGAACGAGTTTTCCAAATCGGCACATCTATGGAATATGAACGGATTTTCAAGAGTATTATCATAGAGCTTCAACACTGTCAAAACGACTATGAGGAAATGCTTGTTCTTCTGCTTCGTCATCTGCTAATCAATTTCCACCGAGAACTGACACGGGAACATATTCTGAAAAGCGAATACCTGGATCAGGAAATGAACACTGCAGTTACCTATTTCAGCGAAAATTATAATCAGAACATCAACATAGAGGATTACGCAGCCTCACGAGGAATGAGTGTCAGCTGGTTTATCCGGAATTTCAAAAAATACACCGGTTCCACACCAATGCAATTCATCGTAGGAATCCGGATCAACAATGCTCAGATGCTACTTGATGCAACAACCTATTCCATCAATGAAATCTCTAAAATCGTCGGATATGATAACCAGCTATATTTCAGTCGGCTTTTTCACAAGCTGAAAGGATATTCGCCAAGAGAATACCGAAAAATAAGAAATAGGTTATGAAATCACAGCTTTACCCTTCTCAACGAGATAATGTACAACTATAAAATGTTTTTCTTTAGTCGACTGATATGTAAGAAGAACACTGACTGCAAAATCAGTGTCCTTCTTTCTTCCTTTACATATATTTCATAATAGTCGGCAATAATACATTCATATCTATTGGTTTTGCAACATGATCATTCATGCCACTTGCCAAAGCCATCTTCTTATCTTCTTCAAACGCATTTGCTGTCATTGCAACAATTGGAATCTGCGATTTGTTACCGTCTTTCAGTTCTCGAATTCTCCTGGATGCTTCATATCCGTTCATAATCGGCATCTGAATATCCATCAGAATCAGACTGTAGTAATTTTGCTTTGCTTTGTTAAGCATATCAATACATGCAACGCCGTTCTCCGCTCTTTCTATCATGATTCCCTCTTCCGTCAAAAGTTCCGTTGCAATTTCTGCGTTCAAGTCATTATCTTCTACCAGAAGAACCCTTTTTCCTTCCAGTTTTTTGATATTCAACTGACCGTCTGCATGTTTCGGATTCCTTTCTTCCTCATTTGCTATTTTTAATGGAAGCGTGATTGTAAAAGTAGAACCTGCTCCCGGTTTGCTCTGAACTGTGATCTTGCCATTCATTAAATCCACCAGTTTCTTCACGATTCCCATGCCAAGTCCGCTACCTTCTATTCCGCTGTCTGACGAAGATCGTTCCTGTGAAAATGATTCAAAAATATGTTTTTGGAATTCTTCTGACATTCCAATTCCGTTGTCTGCTATGATAAGCTCTAATACACTCCAACCTTCTTTTTCGCCGGGATATTGGTTCAATGTACAGCTTATGTTACCGCCTTCACCCGTGTATTTCACAGCATTACTCAAAATGTTAATCGTAATTTCAGATGATCTTGCATCATCCATATACAGGTATGGATATTGAATGTTCTTATTGACTTTCAGTGTTTGATGTTTTTCTTCTATCGGTTTCCTAAACATATCAATACATAAATCAAAGTTTTTAGAAACATCTGTTATTGTTTCATCCAGCGTTGCTTGGTTGTTTTCGATTCGTGCTAATTCAAGAATGTTATCAATCAAATGCAGCATTTTCTTTCCGCACAATAATATTTTTTCAAAGTAATCCTCTAATATAGTTGGCTCCTTTAAATGTTTCTCTCCCAATTCTGCATATCCAATGATTGCATTCATAGGGGTACGAATATCATGAGACATATTAAACAGAAATGTTGATTTTGCTTTATTAGCTGAATCGGCCAGTCTTGCAGCTTCCTGCAACAGTTTTTGCTGTTTCTGCTCATTTTCTTTTTGCTTCTTATATACAGAATATCCACAGGTACATAATATTAACAAAATACACGCTGTAATGCATCCCAGTACAATACTTAACTTATTCGTCTTCTCAACCATTCCATACGCTTTCTGCATATCCATTTCTATGCAGAAAGCACCTATCACTTCATTAGATTCATCTTCCGCTGTCACAGGATAACAGGCTGTAAAAATAGGTCCCCATGTTGTATCAACAATATCCTGAGAATATACTGTTTTTCCAGAAAGTGCTTTTTCTATATAAGGAACCATCTCCTTTTCAATCGGATCTCCTGGATGTCTGACGTCACCAGCCGATGGATCCAGTCCGTCTACAACGTAAATCAATCTACCGTCTTCATTTCTGGTTGCTGTGTAAATATATCTCGTAGAATTCAGCGTTCTGATTTCATTCATATATGTCGACATATTCTTGAATAGTTCTGTATTCTCATCAGCTTTACTTTTTATTTCATTAAAATCTTTTCGTCCCAGTCTGTTATTTACCAGCTTATGAACCGCATCTGCACTGGAAATATCTCGTTCAATTTCTGTTTTCAGAGCAGTTTGGGTATATGCCTGTTGTAAAATAAAAGTATATGCAACAACAACCAAAATCACCATTGCCAGAAGGAATACCAACTGTCCCTCAAACATTTTCCAATGATTTACCGGATTTTGATCTTTTCTTTTTTGTTTTATATAGTTATTGTTCATCATCGTATTTCACATGCCTTTTCCCTAATTTTAATGTAATACAAAAACGCCTCAACTCTTCACGTATTTTGCAAACATGGGTTACATTTCCAGACTCATCCCATTTTTTTACAGTAAAAAGCATCCTGTGCCTGCTTTAATTGATTCTGGATCGTAGTTTCTTTCTCATACAGATACTGAACCGCATATTGGTCAGCAGAATAATTGAAATTATCACACTGTTTCAGATTCATTTTTTTACATTGGCCCCGTCATTTATATGGAGAATTTCAAAGGAACCGGTATTTAATTCAACATAATAGACAGCCGTAAAATCTGCACATATCTTGTCCAGAATCCGCCTTTCTGCCATCTGTTCTTCCAGCGTACGTTTCAGTTTTCTGTTCCTCATATGTACCATTACAGTTAGGATAAGAAGCAGAATTATCTGCACGGCTATAAAAGCCAACGCCGCCACAGACTGCGGTTGCCTCATAATCATTCATGACAGGCATTTTGCTTTCTCAACTCTTCGCTTACGGTCTGCTTAATTTTTTCATCATCCAACGGCTTTGCAAGATGTGCGTTCATTCCTGCTTCCATACACCTTTCGGCATCTTCCCTGAATGCATTTGCAGTCATAGCAATGATAGGGATTGTTTTTGCATCCTGCCGTTCCAGGGATCTTATTGTTTTTGTGGCAGTAAGCCCGTCCATCACCGGCATCATAACATCCATTAAAATAACATCGTATGTTCCCGGTTCGGAAGCTTCAAAATGCTGAACAGCTTCTAACCCATTGTTCACTGTTTCTACTTCAGCCCCATTTTCCGTCAGCATGAATTCTGCTATTTCCGCATTCAGCTCATTATCTTCAACCAATAATATCCGGACACCTGATATATCTGCATTGAAATCTTCTTTTTCTTCCGGTCGTGCATTCGTATCAATTTTAAATGGAAGTATTACAGTAAAACAGCTTCCTTCACCAAGCTTGCTTTCAACTGTTATGGTTCCGCCCATCTTTTCTACAAGTTGTTTCACAATAGGCATTCCCAGACCTGTCCCATTATAATCAGAACGTGGGGAATTATCTGCCTGTACAAATGGAGTAAACAATTCATTTTTTATAAATTCTTCTGACATTCCAATTCCATTATCTTTTATTTTAAATTCACATGTCATGTGATCTTCTGATCTTTCAATCGTTCTCATACTCATGTAAATAGAACCATTCACCTTATTGTACTTCATACTGTTTGTAAACAGATTCATCAATACTTTTTTCAGATGAACTGCATTGCTCCAAACATATATACCACTGTAATCATCATGTTCTCCTATAACATGAAGTCCTTTTTCTTCTGCCTGAAAAGATAGTGACTCCGTGATTTCCTGACATACCTGATCCAGATTGATAGATTCATCACCAAAAACCACTGTATCTGATTCTAACTTTGCCATATCTAAAACATCATTTATCAATGATAGTAGCAGTTTCGAAGACTCATTTATTTTATTCAGGCAATCTTTTGCCCGCTCACCATCATTTCCGCTTTTTTCAAGAATTGTAAGCATGCCCATAATGCCATTGATCGGTGTCCTGATGTCATGAGACATGTTATTTAAAAAGGAAGTCTTAGCCTTATTGGCACTCTGTGCTTCTACAAGTGCATTTTGTAATTCCTGCTGTTTTTCTTCAAGCTCCTGATTCAGCTTCAATGCTTGCTCAGCAGACTTCTTGGATTTTTCTTCCGCACGTTTTGATTTTTTCAAAGAATCAAGAATGATACACAGAACAACGAAAAAAGAAATTCCAGCGATAAGTGAAACTGTCAGTAAATTGTCCTGAATAAAATCCTTCGCTGTAACTTTTCGTGAGGAAGCATTATACGAAACTACTGCACCTGAAAATTGAGTTGTAGGCATAGATGTCAGTGTTTTATTCAGAATGGACAAAAGAACCGGTTCTCCCTGCTGAACAGCAAATGGAACATCAGCTTCTTTTGTCAGGAAAACACTATGAAGCTTATTATTTTTCAAATAGTCTGAAACAGTACCTGAATTGCTTACAATACAATCCGTCTCCCCTTTCTGCATTGCTTTTACTGCTGCATCTGATGTCTCATATTCCACAACCTTCCATTGCGGATAATTGTATGAAAGATATGCTTTCAATGCAAAATCATCTTTTTCAACGGCAACTGTATTCTCTTTATTCTCATCAAAAGAATCCTTTGCCGTAATTGCTGCCATATTGAGAGTCAATAGCGTATCCGACAAAGCAAATCCATTTGTTTCTGCAAAGTATGGATTCTGGTTTGCATGAAAAATCAGGTCTATTTTTCCATCCTGCAATGCCTGAAGCAGTTCACTTCTTGTCTCATATCCATTTAATTCAAATTCCAGAGTCTGACCTTGCAGACAATTTTCTGCAAGATCCACATAATCTGTAATAACACCTGTCAGTTTACCTGTTGATGGATCTACACTGCTGATACCTCCATCCTGATTCAGATACCCTATCCGGATTGCACCATGCTGCCCGATCCACTCACTTTCTTCTTTTGAAAGAAACGAGCTGCTCTGTGCAGAAAGATAACGCCTGTAGAGATCATCTGTGTAAAATGGGTTGTCATCCTTGATTCTGCGCATAGCACTATCCAGTGCTTCTTTGATATCCGGACGTTCTGGATTTATAGCGAAATAGATTTCTGTCTCTCCAATACTTGTAAGCGGTGAAATATCCGATTCTTCCCAACGGGATTCTTCTACCGAAACGAAGCAGTCAATTTCATGTTTCGACAGTTTGTCCATAATTTCTGTGGTTGTAGAAACATTGATATGCTTCGTATGCAGACCATATTTTGATTCCCATTCATTAAGCACATCCTCCACTATATTATCTTTAAACACACCAATATTTTTTCCCAAAAAAGAATCCAAATTTCCTGCTGTAAGATCCATATTGGATGCATCCGTATAGATGTAATATTTCTCTTCCCCCATAGGCATATCGGAAAAAAGCATATTTTCAGCACGTTCGTCTGTATAGGAAATGTCACCAAGAATATCAATCTCTCCATTTTCCAACTGTGTAAAGCAGTTTTTCCAATCACTTGTTATGTATTTATATGTCCATCCTGCATAACCTGCAATATCTTGAAGATACTCATAACCATAGCCGCTTCTTTCTCCCTTTTCATTGACTACATTATAAGTTTCCTCAAAAGATCCTACCCGGATAACATTGTCAGAGTTTTCTTTGGCAAATGTAGGAACGGATAAAACAATAAAACATATAATTGTGCAAAATATAATGTAACAAAATTTGAAATTCATTATATTCTGTACTAATTTGCACTTCTTCATCTTTCTCCCACCCTCCAGGCTACAGTCGCTTGCTTGCTTCCAGATTTTAATTTTACATTCATTAATGTTCAATACCCCCACAACATTTTTATAAATATCTTTGCGACAGCTTCTGCTGTACTTTTACTATAATTATACTCTACAGCCAACTTGTATCAATTTACTAACAGAGTAATTACATTCTTTTACTCTTTATTATA
>OMEC01001001.1_pt1 | contig 12639 bp, 10 predicted proteins | sample 1673401 | NCBI WGS metagenome assembly OMEC01 (sample SAMEA103958110, study PRJEB25191) | human gut metagenome | reverse complement strand
GAGGAGAAAATTCTTCCGCAGGGCGAGGTGCGCGGCGCGCTCGACCATATCGAGCGCTACTTTTTCGGCGCAGCGGACGAATTTACCCAGCCGACCGACGCCGTCGCGCTCTATGAGGCGGGCAGCGCGTACAGCGAGTGCGAATGGGTCGCATCGCAGATTTTGCAGCTCGCGCGCGAGCAGGGCTATCGTTACCGCGAGATCACCGTCACGGCGCGTGATCTCGACTCCTACGCAGGTGCGATCGAGAGCGTATTCGCCCGCTACGGCATCCCGCTCTATTATGCCCACCGCAGCGACATTTTGAAAAGCCCCGTGCTGACGCTGCTGCTCGGCGCGCTGGACGCCGCGAGCGGAGGCTTTGAGTATGAGGATGTGTTCCGCTGTCTCAAGACCGGCCTCGCCGGCCTCAGCATGACGGAATGCGACATTCTGGAAAATTACGCGCTCAAGTGGGAGATCCGCGGCGCGATGTGGACGCGCGGGACGCCCTGGTCGGCGCATCCCGACGGCTACGGCGAAGAATGGACGGACGAGGCAAGGGCGCAGCTCAAGACGGTCAACGCACTGCGCGAGCGCGTGCAGGGGCCGTTTGCGCGCCTAAAAAAAGGCGTGGGCGGCAGCGGCGAGGCCGAGCAGAAGGTGCGCGCGCTGTACGGCTATTTGGAGGAGATCAAACTGCCGGAGGTCTTGCAGACGCAGACCGAGCAGCTTTTCGCCGCGGGCGAGGCCCAGCGCGCCGAGGAAACGGCGCAGCTGTGGAGCATTCTTTGCAGCGTGCTCGACCAGTTTGTGGAAATCCTGGGCGACGCCATTCTCGACGCCGAGGAGTTTGCGAGTCTGATGCGCCTTGTGCTGACGCAGTACAGCGTGGGCACGATCCCCGTGACGCTCGACGCGGTGAACCTGTGCGAAATGACGCGAAACGACCGCCACACGGTGCGCGCGCTGTTCCTGCTCGGCGCGAACGACGGCGTGCTGCCTGCGGCGGAGAACCGCGGCGGCGTGCTGCGCGACGAGGACCGCGAGGCGCTCGAGAGGCAGCAAATCTTCCTCGCGCCGCACGGGATGGAGCAGTTTCATCTGGAAATTCAGAATCTTTACGCCGCGCTGGCCCAGCCGACGGAAAAGCTGACGGTGTCCTATCCCGTTTCGGACGGAAAGGGCGCGGAGAAGCGGCCATCGTTCGTCATCGGGCGCATCGCGCGTCTGCTGCCGTCGATCAGCGTTGAAACAGAGAGCGCTGACAAGGAATATCGCCTGTCAGCAAAGCCGACGGCGCTCGAGTATGCGGGCGAGCATATCGGCGGCGCGCTGTGGCAGTATTTTGAAGGACAGGGCGACGCGGAGCGCGCGCTTGCCGCGATGAAGGACGCTTCGCGCTATACGCGCGGGCATCTGTCGCGCGACGCGGTGCACGCGCTCTACGGCGGCGCGGTGACACTGTCCGCCTCGCGCATGGACATGGCGCGCTCATGTCACTTTGCCTATTTCATGCGCTACGGCCTGAAAGCCAGGGAGCGCACGGGCGCGGGCTTTGACGCGCCGCAGATCGGCACGTTCGTGCACGATGTGATGGAGCATACGCTGCGGCAGGCGAAGGAGTGCGGCGGACTGCATACGCTATCGAAGGACAAGCTGCACGCGCTCGTGCGCGCGTCGATCGAGGAATACATCGACCGCGTGCTGCCGGACTTGTGCGAAAAAAGCGCGCGCTTCCGTTATCTGTTCAACCGCCTGTGTGCGACGGTCGAGCGCATCATGGACGAGGTGAGCGAGGAGCTGCAAAGCTCCGACTTTGAGCCGCTGGCATTTGAGCTGGAATTTGGTGCGGACGGGCAGCTGCCCGCCATCACGATCCGCGAGGAAAACGGCACGGCGCGCGTTGTCGGCAAGGTCGACCGTGTGGACGGCTGGCTGCACGACGGCAAGCTATATTTGCGCGTCGTGGACTACAAGACGGGCAAGAAGAGCTTCGACCTCGCCGAGCTGCGCTACGGGCTGGGGCTCCAAATGCTGCTCTACCTCTTTACGCTTAAAGAAGAGGGACAGATGCTTTTCGGCGGACACGAGATCGTTCCCGCAGGCGTTCTCTATACGCCCGCGCGCGAGCCGATGCTGCGCTGCGCGCGCGACACGGAGCCCGAAAAGATCGAAAAAGCACTCAAAAAGGAGCTGCGCCGCAGCGGCATGGTGCTCGAGGACCCGGCGGTTCTGCAGGCGATGGAGCACAGCGCGCTCGAATCGCCGTGTTACCTGCCCATCGCGGTGAAAAGGGACGGCGCGGTGACGGGAAGCCTCGCCTCCGCCGAGCAGCTCGGAAAGCTCTCGAAATACGTCGACCATATTTTACATGAAATCACGCAGGAGGTCTTCGCGGGCAACATCGACGCCGACCCCTACGCGCGCACGCCGCAGCAGTCGGCCTGCACCTACTGCGAGTTCGCGAGCGCGTGTCACTTTGAAAACGGCTGCGGCAGTGACCGTATGGAATACATCAAAGCGACGAAAAACGACGAATTCTGGCAGTACATCGACGAGGTGAACGGAGAGGGGGCGCACGAAAATGGCTGAAAAGCTGACAAACGAACAGCAAGCGGCGGTGGACAGCCGCGAGCGCAGTCTGCTCGTCTCCGCGGCGGCTGGATCTGGCAAGACGAAGGTGCTCGTCGAGAGGCTCTTTTCCTACGTAGAGCGCGAGGGCGCGAATCTCGACGATTTCCTCATCATTACCTACACGCGCGCCGCGGCGAGCGAGCTGCGCGGCAAGATCGCGAAGGCGCTCACCGAGCGCATGGAGCGCGACCCCGGCAACTACCACCTGCGGCAGCAGATGCTGCGCGTCTACCGCGCGGACATCAAGACGGTGGACGCCTTCTGCACCGCGCTTTTGCGCGAAAACTGCCATCTGCTCGGCGAGGACGCGCGCGGTCACGTGCTGAGGCCCGATTTCCGCGTGCTGGACGAGAACGAGGCGCAGGTGCTGCGCGAGCGCGTGCTCGCGCGCACGCTGGACGATTTTTACGGTCGTCTGACGACTGGCAGCACACTGCTCGCCGACACGCTTGGCGCGGGGCGCGACGACAGCGCGCTTGAGGACTTAGTGCTCGAGCTGCACGCAAAATTGCAGGCGCAGCCGTATGAGGACAAATGGCTCGAGGCGCAGCGCGCGTTTTGGCGCGCCGTGCCGGATAAGATCGAGGACACGCCCTATGGAAAAATTCTGCTCAATGAGGTGCGGCGCAAGGCGCGCCACTGCAAAAACCTTTTGCAGCGCGCGGCGCAGGAGATGTGCGCGAATGACGCGCTGAACCAGAAGTATGCGCCCGCGTTCCTCGACGTGTCCTACCAGCTTGAAGCGCTGGAGGGGAAGACCGCAGAGGGCTGGGACGCCGCGCGCGGCGTGACCATCGCGTTTCCGCGCCTCGCCGCGGTGAAGGACAGCGACGGCGGCGAGATGAAAGCGCGCATGAAAAGCCTGTGGGACAACTGCAAGGAGACCGTCAAGGGCTTTGCCGAGATTTTTCCCGCCGGTTCAACGAGGAAAAACGGCGGCGGAATTCTGCTGACTTCTCCGATCAGGAGCACGAGGCCATCCGCCTTCTCATCGGAGAGGACGGCGCGCCGACAGAGCTTGCGCGCATCGTCAGCGCGCGCTACCGCGAGATCATGGTGGACGAGTATCAGGACACCAACGAGGTGCAGAACCGCATTTTTGACGCAATTTCTTGTAAAGGAGAAAACCTTTTCACTGTTGGCGATGTCAAGCAGAGCATCTATCGCTTCCGCCTAGCCGACCCGCGTATTTTTTTGCAGCATTATAACACCTGGCCGCCGCTTGAGGACGCAGAGGAGCACGACAGCGCGAAGCTGCTGCTCTCGCGCAACTTCCGTTCGCGCAAAGAAGTGCTGGACGCGACGAATTTTATCTTCTGCAATATTCTTTCCGAGGAAATGGGTGAGCTCGACTACGGCGCGGATGAAATGCTGCGCCTCGGCGCGAATTATGTCGAATCGAGCGCGTGCGGCGCGGAGTTCCATCTGCTCGATCTGCCGACGCAGACGGGCGAGCAGCGCGTGCGCGCGAGCGAGGCTGAGGCCGCGTTCGTCGCGGACTATATCAGCAATATGCTGACAAGTGAATTTCCTATACAGGATGACAAAACAAAAGAGCTGCGGCCCGTGTGCGAGGAGGACATCGTCATATTGATGCGCTCGCCGAGCACGCGCCTTTTGGACTATCGCCGCGCGCTGGAGGCGCGCAGCCTCCACTGCGCCGCTGACGCGGGCGAGGACTTTTTTGCCTCGATGGAGATCGCAGTGCTGTTCGCGTTCCTGCAGGTCATCGACAATCCGCGGCAGGACGTTCCGCTCATTGCCGTGCTGCGCTCTCCGCTCTTCGGCTTTACACCCGATGAGCTCGCGGCGATCCGCGCGCGGCAGCGCACGGGTGACTTCTACGATGCGCTGCTTTTGAGCGAGGACATCCACAGCGTAGAATTCCTCAGTACGTTGGACGCTTTGCGCAACAGCGCGGCGCACCTGAGCGTGCGCGAGCTGCTGAGTGAAATTTACCGCCGGTGCAATGTGCTCGGCATCTTCGGCGCGATGCGCCGTGGGGCGGAGCGCAAGGAAAATCTGCTCGCGTTTTTGGAACTCAGCGAAGACTACGCGCGCTCGGGGCGGCAGGGGCTTTTCGATTTTGTGCGCACGCTGCGCGAGCAGCTTGCCGAAGGCGAGGCGGGTTCGATGCAGACCGCGCACGCATCATCAGGCGTTCGCATCATGTCGATCCACAAGTCGAAGGGCCTTGAATTTCCGGTCGTGATCCTCTCGGACCTCGCGCGGCGCTTCAGCAATATGGACTTTTTGAGTTCGGTGCTCGTGCATCCGCAGCTCGGGCTGGGGCCGGTGTGCGTGGACACGCAAAGGCACATCCAGTACCCGACGGTCGCACGGCAGGCGCTCGAGCGCACGCTGCGGCGCGAGGCGAAGGCCGAGGAGCTGCGTGTGCTGTACGTTGCGATGACGCGCGCGAAGGAAAAGCTCGTCATGGTGCACACGCAGGCAAACGCGAAAAGCCGCGTCGCCGACCTTCTGGCGCTGAGCGATTGTCCTGTGCTGCCCGAGGCTGTGGACAGCGGCAAGTGCATGGGCGACTGGATCATGCTGCCGCTTTTGCAGCGCAGCGAAGCGGCGTCCCTGCGCGAGCTTGCGGGGCAGAATGGCGAGGGGCGCTTCTATGCTGACGAAACGCCGTGGACGGTGCGTGTGCACGACGGTTTGAGCTTTGTGACGCCGCAGCAGCGGCCCGATGACGCGCCAGTGGATGCCGCGCCGCCGAAGGATGAGCTGCCGGTGGATTTTGCTGCGCTGTCGTACCGCTACCCCTACGCGGGGCAGACGGCCTTTCCCGCCAAGCTGACGGCCACGCAGCTCAAGGGCCGCGCGCTGGACGAGGAGATATCCGAAAATACAACGCTCCCACCGCGGCTGCGCAGCCTATATAAACCAAAATTCCTTGCGGGCGAAACGACGCTCACGGGTGCGGAGCGGGGCACGGCGCTGCACCTTGTGATGCAGGACCTTGACTTTTTCTGCGAAGCAAGCGAGCAGAGCGTGCGTGAGCAGGTCGAAAAGCTCAGAGCGCTGCGCAAGCTGACCGACGAGCAGGCAAGCGCCGTCGATGTGCGCGCGATCGTCCGATTTTTGCGAAGTGATCTTGCCGCGCGCATTCGCAAGAATGCGCAGACGGTGCGGCGCGAGTACCGCTTCTCGCTGCTGCGGCCGGTGCGGGACTTTGCCACGCTGGACGCCGACGACGCGGTGCTGCTGCAGGGCGTGGTAGACTGCTTTTTTGAAGAGGACGGCGAGCTTGTGGTCGTGGACTTCAAGACTGACCGCATCGGAAGAACACAGATCGAAGAACGAGCTGAGCACTACCGCCCTCAGCTCGAGGCATACTCCATGGCCCTTATGCGCGTGATGGGCAAAAAGGTCAGGGAAAAGGTGCTGTATTTCTTCTCGGTCGGCGAAGAAAAGGTGCTGTGAATACATAAAAACACCCTCCGCGGGAAATCCGCGGAGGGTGTTTTACAAGATTTGCTCACACGATAAAATGCTCTAAGATCAGCACTGTCGCGCAGCAGACGAGCGAGACGGGGAGAAGTCCCAGTCCGCACCAGGCGGCGACGATGCCGATGACCATGGCCGCCGCGCCCGCGATGGGCGACTGCGTGGCGTTCATGATGGCGGGGAACGTCATCACCGCGAGCGTGACGTAGGGCACGTAGAAGAGAAACGAGCGCAGGAAGGGATTCTGGATCGGCTTGCGGATCAGCGTGAGCGGCAGGACGCGGATGAGATAGGTCGTGGCCGCCATGACGAAAAGATATAAATACGTTTTCATGCGACGAGATCATCCTCCTTGTGCGGGAACAGAATGGCGGCGGCAGCAGAGATCACGATGGTCAAGACCAGGATGCGCATGCCCTCGGACAGCTCGCGCGTGAACGGCAAAACGCTTGCAAGAAGCGAGCAGAGAAAGCTCACGCCGATGCAGCCGAGCACGATGCGGTTCTGCTTGCCGACGGGGATGATGATGGCGAGAAACATGCCGAACAGCATCACGGAGCAACCGCTGACGGCCCAGACGGGCATGAGATTCCCCATCAGCACGCCGAGCACGGTGCCGATGCTCCAGCCCGGCATGGCCGCACACATGGTGCCGAAGTAATACCACACCTCAAGATACCCAGGCTGCGCGATGGCGAGGCCGAAGATCTCATCCGTCAGGTCATAGGCGATGAGGAGCCGCCAGGGAAGCGGCGTATCGGGCGAGAGACGCTGGCTGAGCGCACAGCTCATCAGAAGATAGCGCGCGTTGACGACCAGCATCATCAGCGCCATGGCCCAGAGGCCGGAGTCGGCGGCGATGATGGTGATGCCGCCGTATTCACCCGACGAGGCGTTGTTCAAAAAGCTCAGCAAAAAACCCTGAAAAATGCTCAGGTGCGCGTTGTGCGCGCTGATGCCGATGCCGAAGCTGACAGCAAAATAACCAAGCCCAATGGGGATGCCGTCGCGCAGTCCCCGCAGGAAATGTTTTTTCGACATAATTCTGATGTTCCTTTACTTCCAATCATCCGTGCGCAAGGCGCGTAAGTACCATTATACGACTGAAAACGGCAGAAGTAAAGAGAAATTGCATAACGAGCGTTAAAAAATTGACGATGAAATTAGGGAAAAGTGCTAAGGAAGAGAAAAGCGCGGAGAGGATCAAAAATTTCTCTTGCAATTTGACACAAAGCGTGGTAATATCCTATATGGCTTTTTTAGAAAAGCACATTTGGATCGGAAAGAGGTGAACACGAGCAATGAAGGAAGGAATCCATCCCAATTATCAGCAGACTACTATTACTTGCGCCTGCGGTAATGTGATTGAGACAGGTTCCACCAAGCAGAATATCAAGGTGGAAGTGTGCTCTAAGTGTCACCCCTTCTTCACTGGCAAGCAGAAGCTGGTCGATACCGGCGGCCGCGTTGCCAAGTTCAACAAGAAGTTCGGCCTGAACTAATTCAATCACAAAAGCAGCTCTGCTACGGCAGAGCTGCTTTTTTCTGCTTTTTTGGAACGCTCAGTTTTGCCCGTCGGGATATTCGACGATGAAGGGGAGCGGCTCAAGGGCCTGATCAAGATAATTTGTCTCCTCATAATAGTCGCTGCCGCCTGCAATGGTTTGCACCTGAAGAAGACGGACGCGCAGAACGGCACCGTCGGACAGTTCGACAATCATCTCGCAGATGAGTGGAGAGTCGGTGATTCTGATGCAGAGGTCAAGCGCATTCTCATCAATGGGATAGCGGATGAAGTACGAGGTACCAAGGTCTCGTGCTGCAGTTGCCTCAGCGGTATCACTGAGGTCGTTGACAGGGTAGGCCTCTTCCACAGATGAAACAGGAACAGCTTCGAGAGGTACAGTTGAGATCAGCTTGCCGTTGCGCGTGTATTCAAGCCGCATGGTGCGGATGTCGCGGTCGTCGTAGACGCCAAGGGTAAAGCTGCCGAATCGGTAATCCACACCCTTTTCAAAGGAAAGTTGATAGGTGAGCGGCGAACCGGAGTCTCGGCGCATATAGGAAAATGGTGGATTAAAACTGTAGAGGACAGGGGAATTCTGAGTTTTAAGGTTGTAGATCGTATCAAGCTCTTCTGACTGTGTTTCGCCGTGGGTCTTGAAATTGACACTGACGCTGAGCTCATCGCTCAGCGGTACGGTCACTTCGCCGTGCAGATAGCCGAAGCTGTCCTGTTTAAGATCGGCGGTGCGGGTCGGCGGACTGTCGCTCGTGTAGGATGAGCTGCTGCGGTCAGTCACAAGGAGAGAGACAGCCGTATTTTCGCCGATCGTCTTCGGCAACAGAGAGAAGGCGAGCGTGCACTCCTGCTTTTTGAGGTTGACGCTTTTGACCTCGCAGCTGTATTGCGAGATCAGGCTCGACTCGCGCGCCAAAATGTCCGAGACGTTATTGCTGATGCCGTCGATCTGGTTCGAGAGGTTGTTCTGCACGTTGTAGAGCTGGCTGCGAAGGTCATTTACTTGCGTGCTGAGCGTGTTGATGCGGTTGTTGTAATGCACGCCGACGGCGATGAGCGCGGCGAGCGCCACGGCCGCACCGCCGATGATCTTCTTGTGCTGTATGCAGAAATCGCGGAAGCTCAGCTTTTCCGCGGGAGCTTTTTCGGCGTTGCTTTGAACCGGCGATTCGGCGGCATCCTGCTCGGGTTTGGCATGCTCCAGACTGAGCAGCTCGTCGACGGAAACGGAGTAGAGCTTAGAGAGTTCGATGAGCTTGCTAAGCTCAGGCTGCGTGGCGCCGCTCTCCCATTTGGAGACGGCTTGGCGCGAGACACCGAGCTTCTCCGCCAGCTCCTCCTGCGACATACCGCTCGCGCGGCGCAGCTCGTAGAGCTTTTCATATAGTTCCATGAAAGGTTCCTCCTTTGGGGAATGATGCTGCGTTCGACGCCGTGCACTGCGCCTTTGCAGGAAAAGCATAGCAGGAAAACGGGAGAAAACACCACCAACCGGGCGTTTCTTTTTGTCAACCTGAGGTTGCGTCCACCCTATTTTCACATGAAAGGGGCGGAAATGTCAATGAAAAGCGTTTTTGCCTTTTCTTTTGGCGGAAAATACACTATAATAAAAATGATTTGTACAGCGCCGATTTCGGCGCGATAAGGAGAATCTATGGAAGAATTGAAAGAGAACAACGCGCCGCGCGACAGGGCGATTTTAGTCGGCCTTTCGTCGCCGCGGCTCGATCGAAAAGAGAATGCCGACGAGGAGAGCCTTGAAGAGCTCGGTGCGCTCGTCGAAACGGCGGGCGGCGTCAGCGTCGGCGTGGTTTTACAAACGCTGCCGTCGCCGAACCCGCACACATTCATCGGCGAGGGCAAGGTGGACGAGATCCGCGAGCTGGTAAAGTCGCAGGAGGCGACAATGGTCATCTTCGACAATGACCTCTCGCCCTCGCAGATGCGCGTTCTGTGCGAAGAGTTCGGCGTGCAGGTGCTCGACCGCAGCGGCCTCATTCTCGATATCTTCGCCCAGCGGGCGAAGACAAAAGAGGGGCGGCTTCAGGTCGAGCTTGCGCAGTATCAATACCTGCTGCCGCGCCTGATCGGTATGTGGACGCATCTGGAGCGTCAGGCGGGCACGTCGGGCAAGGGACCCATCGGCTCGAAGGGCCCCGGCGAAACGCAGCTTGAGACCGACCGCCGCCACATCCACAGAAAGATCGACAAGCTGAAGGCGGACCTTGAAGAGGTGCGCCGCGTGCGCGCCACGCAGCGCGACCGCCGCAGCAAGAATGAAATTCCCGTCGTCGCCATCGTCGGCTACACGAACGCGGGCAAGTCGACGCTTTTGAACGCGCTGACCGGCGCGGGCATTCCCGCGAATAACCGCCTGTTTGACACGCTGGACACGACGACGCGCCTTCTCACGGTGTCCGACACGCTGGATGTCGTGATCTCCGACACGGTCGGCTTTATCCGCAAGCTGCCGCACCAGCTGGTCGAGGCCTTCAAGGCAACGCTTGAAGAGCTCGAATACGCCGACCTTCTGCTGCACGTCATCGACATTTCCGACCCGCACTGGCTCGAGCAGGCGCAGATCGTGGACGAGCTCATCGAAGAGCTCGGCGCGCAGCAAATTCCCTGCCTGCGCGTTTACAACAAGTCCGACCTCTACTTCGGCGATATCCGCCCGCACGGGGAGGACAGCGTCAACATCAGCGCCAAGACCGGCGAGGGCGTGGATGAGCTGCTTGCGCGCATCGACAAGCTCCTCGACAAGGGCACGCGCCGCGTGACGATCCACCTGCCCTATGACAAGGGCGGGCTTCTCGATATGCTCTACCGCGAGGCGAAGGTCGAATCCGTCGAATATGGCGAGACCATCGACATTGTCGCCACCTGTGTGCCGCGCGTCATCGGCCAGGTCAAGGACTATATCGAGGGCTACCGCGAGCCGAAGGAGGACTGGGAGGAATGACGCTCGAAACGAAGCGCCTTCTCCTGCGTCCATGGCGCGAGAGCGACGCGGAGAGCTGCTATCGCTACGCCAGCGACCCGCTCGTCGGCCCCGCCGCGGGCTGGCCGGCGCATACGAGCGTGGAGAACTCCCGCGAGATCATCCGAACCGTCCTCTCGGAGCCGGACACGTTTGCGGTCATTTTGAAGGAACGGCCAGACGAGCCTGTCGGCTCCATCGGCGTGTTTCCGACGGAAGCGCCGGAAATCGGGAATGAGCCGGAAATCGGCTATTGGATCGGCCGCCCGTTCTGGGGTCAGGGGCTTATCCCCGAAGCCGTGCGAGAGCTGCTGAGGTACTGCTTTGAGGATAAAGGCGCACAGCGGGTCTGGTGTTCGCACTATGCCGACAATGAAAAGTCAAAGCGCGTGATCGAAAAGTGTGGCTTTTCTTATCAGCTGACCTGTGAAAGGCCGGCGCTTGTGGACGATGCGCTGCGGCCGACGCTTTTTTACGCCCTTACGAAAGAAAAGTGGGAGAAAACCCGCTGAAAGGAACCTTGAAACCATGACAGAGTACCTTGTCCCATACGAGAGCGCGGAGAGCGAGTTTGAAGAAAAGCGCTCGCGCTTCATCAGCCACGTTTTCCTTGTGGAGAGCGAGGCGGAGGCCCGCGCGCGCATCGACGAGATGAAAAAGAAATACTACGACGCGCGCCACAATTGCTGGTGCTTCGTCCTGCACGACGGCACCGTTCGCTACGGCGACGACGGCGAGCCGCAGGGCACGGCGGGCCAGCCGATGCTGAACGTCTTCCAGCGCGAAAACGTCGAAAACGTCGTGTGCATCGTGACGCGCTACTTCGGCGGGATTCTGCTTGGCGCGGGCGGGCTGACGCGCGCCTACGCCAAGGCGGCGAAGGACGCACTTGACAATGCGGGCAAGGCGCGGATGCAGCCGTTTTCCGTGCTGCTGCTCGAATGCCCGTACCCGATGTTCGAGCGCATAAAGCTGCTGATCGAGGGGCACGAGGGAAGAATCGAGTCGAGCGATTACGGCGCTGCCGTGACGCTTACGTTTCTTCTGCCCGTGCAGAAGACGGCGGACTTTTCCACCGCGCTCACAGAGCTCTCCGGCGGGCAGATGAGCGCGGAAGAGGTCGAGCAGCGCTTTCTGCCCGGCGCAAGGGAGTGACGGCATGAGTTTGCGAAGAAAAATCTACGAGGTCATCGAGGTCGCGGACAAGGACGACAGCGACAGTCTCATTTACGACCGCTTCATGCTCGTGTGCATCGCGGCGAGTATCGTGCCGCTGTGCTTCAAGGAGACGAACTCGCTGTTCGTCTGGCTCGACCGCGCGACGGTCACGGTGTTCATCGTGGACTATCTGCTGCGCTGGTGGACGGCGGACTTAAAGTACGAAAAGAGCGGGAAATGGGCGTTTTTGCGCTATCCGTTCAGCTTTTTCGGCATTGTAGACCTGCTGTCCATCCTGCCGTCGCTGACGATGCTGTCGTCGGGGTTCAAGCTGTTTAGGCTTTTCCGCCTCAACAAAGCGCTCAAGGCGCTCAAATTCCTGCGCTACTCGCACAGCTTTGAACTTATTTTGAATGTCATCAAGCGCGAGAAACGAGCGCTCGCGGCGGTGTGTGTGCTGGCGGGCGGGTATATCGCGCTGTCGGCGCTCATCATGTTTCAGGTGGAGCCCGACAGCTTTGATACGTTTTTCGACGCCATCTACTGGGCGGTCGTCACACTGACGACCGTCGGCTATGGCGACATCTATCCGACGAGCGAGATCGGCCGCATCGTGAGCATGATGTCGTCGTTCATGGGAATCGCCATCGTTGCGCTGCCCACCGGTATCATTACGGCTGGCTACATGCGCGAGCTCAGCCGTGAAAAGTGGGACTAAATAGAGAGGGCAGAACCATGGAGATCAGAACAGCAACGATGAACGATCTGGACGCGGTCGCGGCGGTGGAAGCCGAGTGCTTTCCCGTGGCCGAGGCAGCGACAAAAGAGGAATTCGCCGAGCGAATCAAATATTACGGCGACCACTTCTGGCTGATGTTCGAGGGCGACAAGCTCATCGCGTTTC
>OMEC01000994.1_pt1 | contig 12682 bp, 16 predicted proteins | sample 1673401 | NCBI WGS metagenome assembly OMEC01 (sample SAMEA103958110, study PRJEB25191) | human gut metagenome | reverse complement strand
AGGACTGGTCGGACACCAGGACGTGACCCTTGGTGTTGGGCAGCTTGTTCCAGGTGGTGCCGTTGATGGTCTCGTTCTCGCAGATGTAGACGTAGTCGGCATCCTCGGGAATGTCCAGATCGGAGCAGTCGGGGATGTAGGAGAAGTTCTTGTCGGCGGAGGAGGCGACCACCTGCACCTCGCCGTACTTCTTGGCCTCGGCAATGGCCTTCTTGGACCATGCGCCGGTCTCCACGTAGCAGGCCTTGCCGTTCTTCATCAGGTTCATGGCCACCATGGCGAACTGCAGCGTACCGCCGCCCTGGATGAACAGCACCTTGTAGTTGTCGGGAATGTTCATCAGCTTGCGCAGGTCTGCCTCGGCCTCGTCGGCGATCTGCTGGAACACCTTGGAGCGGTGGCTCATTTCCATGACGCACATGCCGCTGCCGCGGTAGTTCATCATCTCGTCGCGGATCTCCTCCAGCACGCTCTCCGGCATCATGGCGGGGCCGGCGGAGAAGTTAAAAGTACGACCGTATTTCATTTCGTTTTCCTCCTCAATTTCAATAAGTAGGGCTTACAAATTTTGCTCGTACTCATAGTATACGGCATATTTCCGCAAGAATCAACCGTGAAAATAAAAAAATCCAAAATTTGTATGGCTTGCTGACAAAATGTCAGTTTTCTCGTGCAAACCGCCTACCGGCGGCGGTTGACAAGGGGGTCAAGAGGGTGTTAAAATGGCGGAAGCCGACAAAAAACGCCGCCCGGAACAGGCGGCGTGGGGGTCACATGGCTTTCTTCAATTTCTGGATATCGTCATTCATCTGGCGAACAACGGATTTGAGAAATTTGACCTCGTCCTCCAGATCGTCCACGCGGGAACGAGGGGCGAGCTGTTCCATCATGATCTGCTGGTTTTCGTACAGCAGGTTGAACTTGGGATCGAAATAGGATTCCATCATGACCTTCATGCGGTTTTCGGATTCTTCAATCTTTCCGGTCATCCGCTGCTCGGATTCTTCGATCTTCCCAAACAACCTCTGTTCGGATGCCAGCATCATTTCCTGAATCATCTGCAAATCGTTTTTATCCAGCATAAGAACGCTCTCCTTTTTTATTCCTTTCCCTATTATACTCGACCGTCTGTCTTCCGTCAACAGCAAATTGCCATTGCGGCGGGGAACTGAATCAAAGGCTCCCATTGTTGCAAGGGGAGCTGTCACCGAAGGTGACTGAGGGGATAAACCGTATTCTGGACAATCCCTCCGTCAACGCGCTTCGCGTTGCCACCTCCCTTTACACAAGGGAGGCCTATTACCCCACAAAGGAGCACACCATGGAACGCGTCAAAGGTTTCTTTCAACATATCTCCCTGTATATCATCGCGCTGGCCAAATGGCTGTGTATCGGCGGCGGTGTGGGCCTGATCGGCGGCGTGGTCGGCGCGGCTTTCCACATCGGCGTGGAGCAGGCCACGGAGCTGCGCCTTGCCCAGCCGTGGATCATCTGGCTGCTGCCGGTGGGCGGTGTGGTGATCGTGGGGCTGTACCGTCTGGCCCACATGGAGGGCCGGGGCACCAACAACATCATCGAATCCGTCCACTTCGGCAAGGACGTACCTATTTTATTAGTACCCCTCATATTCATCTCCACCTGCATCACCCATCTGCTGGGCGGCTCGGCGGGCCGTGAGGGCGCGGCCTTGCATCGGCTACCGTACCGGCCGGGCGCTGCATCTGGGCGAAAAAGACCTGCCGCTGGCCACGTTGTGCGGCATGAGCGCCGTGTTCGCCGCCCTGTTCGGCACACCGCTGACGGCCACCGTGTTCGCGCTGGAGGTCATTAGCGTGGGCGTCCTCTACTACGCAGGACTGATCCCCTGTCTGATGGCCGCGTCGGTGGCGTATCTCATCGCGTCCCTTTTCGGCGTGTCGCCGACCCGCTTCGCCGTGACGCTGCCCGCGCTGGACGTGTGGACGGTGTTTCTGGTGGTGCTGCTGGCCATCGGCTGTGCGCTGGTGTCCATCCTGTTCGTGCGGGGCATGCACTGGGTGGAGCACATGGCGGCGCGTTTTTTGAAGAATTCCTATCTCCGTGCGGCGGCAGGCGGCTTTGCCATCATCGGCCTGACGCTGCTGCTGGGCCGGGACTACAACGGCGCGGGCATGGACGTGATCGCCCGGGCGGTGGAGCAAGGGGAAGCCGCGCCCTGGGCGTGGTTCCTGAAGATCCTGTTCACGGCGCTGACCATCGGCTGCGGCTTCAAGGGCGGCGAGGTGGTGCCCTCCTTCTTCGTGGGAGCCACCTTCGGCTGCGTGGCGGGACAGGCGCTGGGTCTGCCCGGCGGCTTCGGCGCCGCCATCGGTCTGGTAGCGGTGTTCTGCGGCGCGGTGAACTGCCCCATCGCCTCGGTGCTGCTGAGTCTGGAGCTGTTCGGCGGCACGGACGGCGTGCTGTATTTCGCTTTCGCCTGTGCCATCAGCTATCTGCTCAGCGGCTACTGCGGCCTGTACAGCAGCCAGACCATTCTCTATTCCAAGCTCCGGGCCGAGTTCATCAACGTCCACGCGAAGGAGTAAAAGAAGGGCCGTCCCGCTGGGACGGCCTTTGTGGTCGAAAGAACTCATTTTGCGCACATCTCTTGACAAATATCGTAAAATCGCTATAATAAAAGCAAGGGTATTACCGCAGAGCGGTTTGACCTGACAATGAAGCATTCTTAGTGAATTAAGAAAACCGTCACCGGCCAGGGTGGCGGTTTTCCCATTTTATCCGTAGTGTGAACGTAAGTCCAAACAAATGGAATGTAATGGTAACAGGCATGAGATCACCTCCTTTCGGAGGTTTCAAGCCAAACCGCCCCGCTTTGTTATGTAATACCCCTGCACGAACAATCGCATCACAAGCGCTGCATCCTGTCAATAAAATTTGAAGGATCAGGTGAATAATGATCGGCTATCGTGATAATTTCATTTTGTAAGGCCATCATTGAGATTTACCCGAAGTACTTATCCCGGAAGGGCACTCGCTCCACCTGAAACGTCCGGCTGCGGAGGTAGTTCAAGATCCCTGCGTCGGTGGGGAAGTCAAACGTCAGCTTGTAGGAGTACAGCGCCTGCCGGGTCTCGCCGTAGCGGCGGTTCACGTCGCCCCGGCCATACTTGCCGTCCCCCAGCAGGGGACAGCCCATGTGGGCGAAGGTAGCGCGGATCTGGTGGGTGCGGCCGGTCTCCAGCCCTACCTCCACCAGCGCCAGCTCGCCACGGCGCTCCAGCGTCTCGTAGGTGGTGACGGCGGTCTTGCCGCCGGGCACCGGCTTGTGGAAGAACCGGACCTCCTTTTTGGCCTCGTTTTTCAGCAGAAAGCCCTCGATTTTTCCCTCCGGCTGCTTGGGCCGTCCCACGGTGATGCAAAGGTAGGACTTTTCCAGCTCGTGGTCCCGGATCTTCTCATTGATGATCCGCAGGGTCTTCGCGTTCTTGGCGGCGATGACGATACCGCCGGTGTTCCGGTCGATCCGGTTGCACAGCGCCGGGGCAAAGGCATTTTCCCACTTGGGATTCCATTCCCGTTTCTGGTAAAGATATGCCTGAATGTGATTGATGAGGGTGTTGACCTTTTCCGTCTCGTCAGCGTGGACGGACATACCGGGACGCTTGTCCACCAGCAGCAGATTTTCGTCTTCGTAGACAATATTCAACTGTGGCTTGAACACCGTGAGAAAGAGATTTTCCTCATTGGGCTTGTCAAAGAACTCATCATTGATGTATAATTGAAGAATATCGCCGGTCTCCAGACGGACATCCCGCTTAGACCCCTTGCCGTTGACCTTGATCCGTTTCAGGCGGATGTACTTTTGCAGCAGGGCTGGGGGGAGCAGCGGCAGGTTCTTGGCCACAAAGCGGTCCAGCCGCTGTCCGGCGTCATTTTTTCCAATGGTAAATTCCCGCATGAGCATCCTCCGTTTTCGTTGTGGACTGCTCTCATCATACCCGCTTTTTCTCGTGTTGTAAAGCGCGGGACGAAAATCAAAGAGGCGAAGCTATGAAGAAACAAAAGCAAGAGCAGACCGGTCAGGTCAATTTTGTCTGGGCCCTGGCCGGCGGTTATCTGATCTATTTAGGCGGCAAGCTGCTGTACAGCCTGTACAGGGACGGAGCCGGCAGTTCTCCGGTCCTGGTGGTCATTCCCGCTGCGGCGGTGTTTATCGGCGTGGGCTTCTGGCTGCTGCGCCGGGAATGGAAGGCGTATCAGTTCGGCGCCGCCCACAAGGACGATCCCTCCACCTGGAACGATGATCCGGTGGAAGAGGAGCTTCCTGCGGACAATGGCGATGAGGAGGATCCCCTATGACGGAACGGCTGCTGGCGGCGCTGACGGACAACGGCAAATGGCTGGAGGGCTTTACCCGCCTTGGATATGAGTCCACGTTCCGGGAATACTGCGATCGCTTCACGCCGGACTATCTGGCGGCGGTGCGGGAAGCGGGGGAGTCCGGGCTTCCTGCTTTGGCGGACAGCCTGCTGGACGCCTTGGAGGCCCAGTGGAAGCAGGCCCGCTTCTGGAACCGCACAACCGTCCGGGGCGAAACCAAGCAGGTGGTAGTAGGGTATCTGACGCCTATGCTCATGGCGGATCGGGAACTGCGGCCCTTTGCGGGCGTTCTGCGGGACCGTTGGAACCTGCGCTGGCCCAAGGATGTTTATCATGCCGCCGGGTATGAGCGGATCTGTAAGGGCTTCAAGCTGAGAATTTTGGGTTTTGAGGTCCCGGAGAAGAAAAAAGAGGCGCCGTTGGACGATGAAATTTGATCCCGCCGCCGTTTTTGAAAAAACTGGCGGAAAATCAAAAAAACTGTTTGACATTGCGGATGCAATCCTATATAATACTAAACGTGTCATTGCGAGGTAGCTTATGCTCATTGACGTTAGACCTATTCTGCATATCCCCGGCAAGGAACTGAATTTTCAGTTTGAGCTGGATCTGTCCGATATGGAATTCGGCGGAAGAAATCCCATCAGTCGGCCCGTCATTGTGGAAGGCGCGGTTCGGAACCGGGCGGAAGTCCTTTATCTGGAGCTGACGGCTCACACCACGTTGGACGCTGTGTGTGACCGCTGCGGAAAGGAATTCCTTCAGGAGAAGGCGGTTTCTTACGGCTGTATTCTGGCGGAAGAGTTGCAGAACGAGGAGGATGACGAGATCCTCCTGCTGGAAGACGGCAAGGTGGACGTAGGTGAGTTGGCTCGCGAAGCCTTTATTCTCGACATGGACACGAAAACTCTGTGTTCTGAAGATTGCAAGGGACTTTGTCCCCACTGCGGTGCCGACCTGAATCTGGGACCCTGCTCCTGCAAAAAGGATGTAGACCCCCGTCTGGCGGTCCTTGCAAAGCTTTTGGAGAACAAATAAAGTATAAATAAGGCCGCCTGGCCTTTGTAGATCAAGGAGGTGTCACAATGGCAGTACCTAAGGGAAAAGTATCCAAAGCAAGACGCGATAAGAGACGCAGCTCCACCTGGAAGCTGGCTGTCCCCGGTCTCGTTGCATGCCCCAAGTGCGGTGCTCTGCACCTGCCTCACAGAATGTGCCAGGAGTGCGGCAGCTACAATGGCCGTGAGGTCAAAGTTGTCAAGTCCGTGGCGGCGAAGTAAGAGACAATTGCTTGCTTTAGGAGGGAAGAGAATTCTTCCCTCCTTTACTTTTGCGCAGAACCGTAAGGGTACCGGGTCAGCGCACCGTGAAAAGTCTCCGTTTTCCCTTGCCATACAGGGGAATTACGGATATAATAGATTCAATCATTCAACTTCTTGCGGCGGCAGCGAAACATACCAACGCCGCTCAGGAAAGGAGTCATCTTATGTCGAAACCTATCATCGCCATCGTGGGCCGCCCCAATGTGGGCAAGTCCATGCTGTTCAATAAGATCATCGGCCGGCGGCTGTCCATTGTGGAGGACACCCCCGGCGTGACCCGCGACCGGATCTACGGGGAGAGCGACTGGCAGGGCCGGAAGTTCACCCTCATCGACACCGGCGGCATCGAGCCCCGGACGGACAATCAGATCCTGGCCTTCATGCGTTCTCAGGCCCAGATCGCCATTGACAACGCAACGGTCATCGTGTTCCTCTGCGACATCAAGACCGGTATGACCGCTTCCGATCAGGAGGTGGCTTCCATGCTCCAGCGCTGCGGCAAGCCGGTGATCCTGGCTGTCAACAAGGTGGACCAGGGCCGCAGCCCGGACATCTATGAGTTCTACAATCTGGGCCTTGGCGATCCCATCGCCGTCTCCGCCGTCCACGGCCACGGCACCGGCGACCTGCTGGATGCTTGCGTGCAGTACTTCCCGCCGGAGGACGAGGAGGAAGAGGAAGATGACGCCATCAAGGTGGCGGTCATCGGCAAGCCCAACGCCGGCAAGTCCTCTCTGGTGAACAAGATCTTAGGGGAGGAGCGGGTCATCGTGTCCAACGTGGCGGGCACCACCCGTGACGCTATCGACTCCCGTTTCACCAACGATAAAGGCAGTTTCGTCTTTATCGACACCGCCGGTATGCGGAAAAAGTCCAAAATTGAAGAGGATATTGAGAAATACAGCGTCCTCCGGGCAACTATGGCCATCGACCGGGCGGACGTGTGCCTGATCATGATCGACGCCACCGAGGGCGTCACCGAGCAGGATACCAAAGTGGCCGGTATGGCCCACGAGGCGGGCAAGGCCAGCATCATCGTGGTGAACAAATGGGATCTGGTGGAAAAGGATGACAAGACCATGACCCGCATGACGGAGGAGATCCGCCGGGATCTGGCCTACATGACCTACGCCCCCATCCTGTTTATCTCCGCCAAGACCGGTCAGCGGGTGGACAAGCTGTTCGACATGATCGACTATGTGGCGAATCAGGCCGCTTTCCGGGTCACCACCGGTATGCTGAATACCGTTCTGGCGGATGCCCAGACCCGCGTCCAGCCTCCCACGGACAAGGGCCGCCGCCTGAAGATCTACTATATGACGCAGGTGGGCGTGAAGCCGCCTCACTTCGTGGTATTCTGCAACGACCGGCGGCTGTTCCACTTCTCCTATCAGCGGTATCTGGAAAACTGCATCCGCTCCACCTTCCGTCTGGAGGGTACCCCCATCATCCTGTCCATCCGGGAAAAGGGCGATAAGGAGGATTGACCGTGCAGAGCATCTTTCCAAACGGTGCGCCGCTGCCGCTGCTGCTGGGCGTCGCGGCGGTATTCGCCTACTTTTGCGGCTGCTTCAACGGGGCGGTCATCGTCTCCAAGTATATTCTGCGGAATGACGTGCGGAACCACGGCAGCGGCAACGCCGGCCTGACCAATTTCTTCCGCACCTTCGGCGGGCCGCTGACCTTTGTGGTGATTCTGTGCGACGTACTGAAGGCGGTCGTGGCGCTGCTGGTCAGCCAATGGCTGATGTTCAGCGGCTATACGATCTTCATTTCTGCGGCCTCTACCACTGCGTTTTGGGACACCTTCGCCAAATACTGGGCGGGTCTGTTCTGTCTGCTGGGCCACATGTTCCCCTGTATGTTCCAGTTCAAGGGCGGCAAGGGCATCCTTTCCGGCGGCACCATCGCCATCATGATCGACTGGCGCATCGCCGTTGTGGTCTGGGGCGGCTTCCTGATCTTAACGGCTCTGACCCGGTACGTTTCCCTTGGCTCTCTGTGGGCCGGGGCCAGCTTTCCCTTTATCAGCTGGTACTGCTACCCCCAGACGCCGATCATTGTACTGGCCTTTTGCCTGGGAGGATTGATCGTCTGGAAGCACCGGGCCAATATCCAGCGCTTGCTGGCGGGAAATGAAAACAAACTCAGCTTCCATCGGAAGAAGACTTAGGAGGATAACATGAAAGCAGTTGTAGTTGGCAGCGGCGGCTGGGGCACGGCCCTGAGCATGGTGCTCTGCGACAACGGACATGATGTGACCTTGTGGTCCCATGACCCGGCGAAGGCTGCGGAGATGGCAAAGACCCGGGAGAATTCCAAGCTGAAGGGTGTCCAGCTGCCGGACAGCCTGAAGATCAGCGGAGATTTGGACTGTCTGAAGGGGGCAGAACTGGTGATCTCCGCCACGCCGTCCTTCGCCGTGCGGGAGACGGGAAAGAAGATCGCCCCATACCTGACGCCGGAGACCGTTCTGGTCAGTGTTTCCAAGGGCATCGAGCGGGATACGAACCTCCGCATGAGCCAGATTTTGACGGAAGTCACCGGGAACATCTGTAAAGTAGCTGCCCTTTCCGGTCCCTCTCACGCAGAGGAAGTAAGCATTCGGATGCCCACCGGCTGCGTGTCCGCCTGTCCGGATCTGAAAGTGGCCCGGCTGGTGCAGGACGCTTTCATGAATGACTATTTCCGGGTCTATACCAGTGAGGATATCGTGGGCGTGGAGCTGTCCGCCGCCATGAAAAACGTAGTGGCTCTGGCCTGCGGCGTATGTGACGGCATGGGCTATCAGGATAATACAAAGGCTTTGCTGATGACCCGCGCCATGGCGGAACTGACGCGCCTTGGCGAAAAGCTGGGCGGCACCCGGCAGACCTTCGGCGGTCTGGCAGGTATGGGCGATCTGATCGTCACCTGCACCTCCATGCACTCCCGGAACCGCCGCGCAGGCATTCTGATCGGACAGGGAAAGTCCGCACAGGAGGCCATGGCGGAGGTAGGCGCCGTGGTGGAGGGCTATTACGCCGCAGAAAGCATTTACCAGCTCTCTCAGCGTGAGGGTGTGGAAATGCCCCTTTGCCGCAGCGTCTATGAGGTCCTTTATCATGGCGTGGCCGTGCAGGATGTAGTGAGCAGCCTCATGCGCCGGGCCAAAAAGGACGAACTGACAGAGACCACTTGGCTGTAATGCATAACAAAACCACCGGAACGTGTTGCTCCGGTGGTTTTTTCTAAGTTTTATTTAATTCCGCACTTCCAGCTGATCCCAAGGTCACGAAGATTGCGGAGAAACCGCAAAAGGAAGTAAGACTCATCAAAAACGAGCTTCGCCGGGAAACCGGCAGAGCTCATTTCAATGGGATCAGAGGGAATGAAACAGCAAACGGAAGCGGGGGAGTGATGCAAGTGAAGACTGCCCCGCAGCATACCAATAGAAAAAGCACCCAGACCAAAGTCTGAGTGCTTTACCTGTTTATCTGTACAATTAGACCGCTCTGGTGACCTTACCGGAACGCATACACCGGGTACAAACATAAACATGGCGGGGGGAACCGTTAACGATCGCCTTCACACGTTTCACATTGGGTTTCCAAGTCCGATTGGAACGCCGATGAGAGTGAGAGACCTGAATGCCGAACGTAACGCCCTTATCGCAGAACTCGCACTTTGCCATCCGTTGCACCTCCTTGCTGTTGCGTAATTACATGCTTACATACAAGCACAAGTAATATCATAGCAGATTCAAACACAAAATGCAAGAAAAATTTGAAAAAATTTGAAAAGTTTTTTTGAGGGGCCATTCAGCCTGAAAACGGCGAAAGTCTTGCGCCTATGTGGAAAATCATATATAATGAAAAAGAAAGAATAAATTGATTTTCTGGCCGCTGGACCGTGTGTGCATCTGGACGCCGGAGCAGCGGTGGGCACATGATGAAAGGGTGGAATACGATGAGTGAAAAAGGCACCAGCCTGGCACAATATGTGGAGCATTTCGGACTGGAAATTCTGAACCATGGAGATACCTATGAAACGGACAAGGTAGAATCTACCAACGTCAACCGGCCGGATCTGCAGATTCTGGGCCTGTTCGACTATTTCGACGCCCGCCGGATCCAGGTCATGGGCAAGGCAGAACTGACCTATATCATGAAAATGAGCGAGAACCGGCGGACCAAGGTTTTTGATGACCTGTTTTCCTACACCATTCCGGCGCTGGTCCTGGCCCGGAATATGGAATGTCCCGCAGAGTGCCTGCAATGTGCCCGGAACCACGGACGGACGCTGCTGCGGACAACCGAACGGACTGCGGACTTCACCAGCCATACCATGGAATATCTCAGCAAGCAGCTGGCTCCCTGCATCACCCGGCACGGCGTTTTGCTGGACATTTACGGCGAAGGCGTTATGATCACCGGCGATTCCGGCGTCGGCAAGAGCGAATCCGCCATCGAACTGATCATGCGCGGTCACCGTCTGGTGGCAGATGACGCCGTTGAGATTCGCCTTGTGGCCGACCAGTTGATCGGCACGGCGCCGGAGGTCATCCGCAACTACATCGAACTGCGCGGCATCGGCGTCATCGACGTTCAGCAGCTGTTCGGTATGCGGGCGGTCATGCCGGAGTCCCAGATCGACCTGGTGGTGGAATTTGAGCCTTGGGACAGCTCCAAGGCCTATGACCGTCTGGGGATCGAGGATCGGTTTATCGACATTCTGGGCAAACAGGTGCCCTGCGTGACGCTGCCCATCCGGCCCGGCCGAAATCTGGCCAGCATCGTAGAGGTGGCGGCCATGAACAACCGTCACCGCCGGTATGGATACAATGCCGCGGAGGAGTTGGCCAGAAAAGTGGATCTGCATGCAGATCTGGGCAGCAAATCGGCCAATCAGGGAAAATAACGGCGATTGGATGTAAGGAGGTCCACTATGGACTGGACGATTGAATTTGATAAGGCTATCGAACAGTATCTGCCGGATCTGGAAGTGCTCCAAGACGAGCCTATGAGCCGGCACACCACCTTCCGCATCGGCGGTCCGGCAAAGCGGATGGCATTTCCTTCCAGCCGGGAGCAGCTGGTGCTGCTGATGAGCTTTGCAAAGGATTACGGCGCAAATCCGCTGGTCATTGGCAACGGCTCCAATCTTCTGGTCCCGGATGAGGGACTGGACCGGCTGGTGATCGACACCTCTGCCAACCTGAACCGGGTGGAGCGGGGAAGCGGGAACACCGTCCTGGCGGATGCCGGTGCTACGCTGGCCCGGACGGCGGATCTCGCCTGCAAATCGGGGCTGACGGGGCTGGAATTTGCCCACGGCATCCCCGGCACGGTGGGCGGCGGCGTTTGCATGAACGCCGGGGCCTACGGCGGCGAGATGAAGCAGGTGCTCCGATCCGCGGCGGTGCTGTTCCCGGAGGAGGGCATCCGGACGCTTTCCTGCGAGGAACTGAATTTGAGTTACCGGCACAGTCTGCTGACGGAGCATCCGGAGGCGGTGGTGCTGTACGCGGAATTTGAAATGACGCCCGGCGATCCGGAGGCCATCCGGGCAGCCATGCGGGAGCTGATGGCAAAGCGCAAGGCCAGCCAGCCCTTGGAATGGCCCAGCGCGGGCAGTACCTTCAAGCGGCCGGAGGGCCACTTTGCCGGGACGCTCATCGACCAATGCGGTCTGAAAGGACTGACGGTGGGGGGCGCGCAGGTTTCGGAAAAACACGCGGGCTTCCTCATCAACCGGGGCGGCGCAACCTTCGCAGACATGGCGGAACTGATCCGTCAGGTGCAGCAGCGGGTACTGGAGGAAACCGGCGTCACGCTGGAGCCGGAGGTCAAAATCGTTAAATAAGCGGGTGAATACATGGAAATCCTGATCATTTCCGGCCTTTCCGGTGCAGGAAAGAGCCGGGCCGCCTCTTTTTTAGAGGATATGGGCTTTTACATTGTGGATAATATGCCGGCGGCCATGATCCTGAAATTTGCGGAGTTCTGCGCCGGTGGCAGCCAGCGCTATGACAAGGTGGCGCTGGTGTATGATGTCCGCACCGCCAACAGCCCCACAGAGCTGTTCGATGTGCTGGACGTGCTGAAGCACAGCAGCGGAGCCTGCAGCCTGCTGTTTTTGGAGGCGGAGCCGGAGACCATCATCAAGCGCTACAAGGAGACCCGCCGCCGTCATCCTCTGATGCAGCAGGCGGATTCTCTGGAAAAGGCGGTGCGGACCGAGCAGGAGATGATGGAACCTCTACGCCAGCGTGCGGATGTGGTCATCGACACCACCCATCTTTCCACAGCCCAGCTCCGGGGTGAGCTGCTGCGGCATTTCGGCAGCGATACTACGGAAAAGGGCGGTATGAGTGTCACCATCACCTCCTTCGGCTTCAAATACAGCCTGCCGATGGAGGCTGATCTGGTGTTCGATGTGCGCTGTATGCCGAACCCTTTTTACATCCCGGAGCTGCGGGAAAAGACCGGTTTGGATCAGCCGGTGGCGGATTATGTGTTTTCTTTCCGCCAGACCCATGATTTTATGGAAAAGCTCCGGGACCTGCTGACATTTTCCCTCCCGCTGTACGCCGAGGAGGGAAAAACGGAGCTGGTCATCGCGGTGGGCTGCACCGGCGGCCGCCACCGCTCCGAAAATCCGGTTAGCAAATCCCGGCCGATGCTCCAGAAGAAGCATGATCGACATCGCAAACGCAGCCAGTCCGAAACAGTACGGAATCATGTGCATCGGATAATTCACCACCACATCCGCCCCGAACGCGCCCAGCGTGGAAAGCCCCGCAAGGATCAGCCAGAAAAACGCATATCCGCCCTTCCGGGAACAGGATGACGGCATCGGCACGCAAAGAAGCGTCACCAGCAGCAACGCCGCCGAACAGAAGGGAAACAGAGTCGAGGGCCATGGCGAAATCACCAGCGGGAAAAGCTCTCTCCAGTAAATCATCGTAATTGCGGGGATCCCGACAATCGCCCCGAACTTCAACGGCAGCAAAAACAGAA
>OMEC01000990.1_pt1 | contig 12701 bp, 14 predicted proteins | sample 1673401 | NCBI WGS metagenome assembly OMEC01 (sample SAMEA103958110, study PRJEB25191) | human gut metagenome | reverse complement strand
GGTTGTAAATCCATTTGGTACACAGGCACTAGCGGGTTATTCGGCAACGATGAGAGTAGAGAATGTTTTTTCACTGATATTTGTATCTATTGGAAATGCAGTTTCACCGTATGTTTCCCAAAATCTTGGTGCAAAGAAAATCGAACGTATCAAAAAAGGATATCATGCTGCACTGGTGTTAGATTTATGTTTTGCAGTTCTTGCTTTTATAGTTATTGAGACATTGCATACGCAAATTTCTTCGTTATTCTTAGGAAAAGACGGAACTGCTTTAGCTTATCAGGTATCAGGGGATTATATGAGATGGCTAGGCTACTTTTTCATTTTCATGGGTATCAAGATGGCAACAGATGGAGTCCTTCGTGGGCTTGGAATCATGCGGCCATTTCTTATTGCAAATATGGTAAATCTTGCAATAAGATTGTCAGTTGCCTTAATCTGTGCCCCTCGTTTTGGTATTGCATTTGTCTGGCTTGCTGTACCGGCTGGATGGCTCGCAAACTTTTTGATTTCTTATGCGGCACTCAGAAAATTATGGCCGATTGATAAGGTGGATTCAATTTGATATATAATTTGACAAAACAGCCGTTTCTCTATATAATCTCATCTTTGACAGTTGATTAGTTAAAAAAGTGCCACAATCCCTGTAAAGGGGTGTGGCACTTTTATCTGCATACACGAAATATAGTAATGTTTTATCTCCGCTTACTTTTTTTCTGAATTCCTTTCATTTTTCGTTTTGTTATGAATTGATAGTCCGTTCTGAATTCGCAGGTTTCATGGAGATTATCAGTGATTTCCTGACGTTCATATACCGGCATGAAGCCATGTTCTTCTATATCTATAAATTTTATGTCTTTTAAAGTGTGAAGTAATTGTTCTGTGGTATAAGTCCCTTTCAAGGAGCGGTTTAATAACCGGAAATGTAACTCGATTTCCTTTTGATAGAGCTTGCCGACATAAACATTATATGAAAATAGATCATACGCTCTGTTTTTTGCAATATTTTATCTTGCGAATTTATCATTGTAACGAATATGCATATCTTCCCAATCCATGAACAATACGTAAAATACTTTCCCGTATTGCGGGCTCTCTACAATTCTTCCATGATCAAGAACAGAAAAATAAGTTCCGTCAGCTTTTCGAAGATGAAAGTGAATATAGTCATTTTCATTACCATTGTCAATCTGTTCCCAGATACTTGATTCTATCTGTTGCTGTTCATCTTCACGAATCAAGTTGCGAAAACTTTTCTTAGTAAGTCTGAACAGTTCATCTATATCTTTATATCCGGACATATGAAGAAATTCATCATTTGCAAAAAATAGTTCATCATCTTCTTTGTCAGCTCTGTATATAATAAATGCGCCTGGAAGATGTTTCGAGATATCCTTGAATGCGAATCCAAGTTGTTTGCGGGCACCTGACCGAAATCCTTCTCTGTAGACCATACATCCATTTTTTCCATGAAGCTTTATTTCATAAAGAGCGGCATCTGCGCAGCGCATGAGTTGTGAACGATTGGATGCAAATGTTGGATATTCTGCATATCCTAGAGAAATATAAAATGCATGTTCCTTACCATGGTATGAGAATGATTTAGGAAGTTTGGTGAATTGCTGTAGCTGTACATCTGCTTCTTTAAAGGTACAATTTGGTAAAAGAATGCAGAATTCGTCACCACCATTTCTTCCAAGTAATGCATCGGATGGGAAAAAAGTCTTCATGCTGTCTGCAAGATTTTTTAATGCCCTGTCTCCGTAATTATGTCCATAGATATCATTAATAAACTTGAAATCATCGATATCAAGGAGCGCAGCCACAAAATGTGCTTTTGGATTTTTTTGAATCATTTTTTCTGCAAATTCATCAAATCCATAGCGGTTATAAATATTTGTAAGAGAATCTGTACGCGCCAGTATCTGAAACTTTTTCTTATGTTCTTTTGCTACTAACCATACTCTGGTAAGAACTGACAGGAGAAGGCTTATTGTAAGAAATATTCCGATGATGATTATCAGTAATGTGGCATTTCTCCATCCACTTTTAGGAGTTACTTCAAATTTCCAGTTTTCAGCTCCTATTGTAAATGTATAAGAAACAGGACGATTGATTTGCCCATCTGATTGATACACCACTTTATAAGTATCACTCCATGGAGCGTCTGTTTTTGAAATTTTGTATTCGTATCCAAAATTTGAAAGTGCACTGATTGAATCTGAAAAAATATCCGGAACACGCAGGATAACAATAGTAAATCCCCAGAAATACTCATATCCGTATCAGGCATCATATGACAAAGAACTTTTTCTTTTTCTCTCAATGCAGATACCGTCTGATAGATACAAAAAGCATGGAAGTACAAACAGCACTGCAATCATGGAAAAAACCGTTCCTCTTCCCAGAAAATAGCCAAGCTGTGACAATAGTCTATGGGTAGAAATAACTCCAAGCAGAGTTCCAACTGTTGCCATTGTAATTCCGGAAGTCAGTACAGATACCGTAACATTGGAAACAGTCTCCACAATACTTTCCTTTTTATTAAGCGTCTGTCTGTTTTCTTTATACCGTTCAGTAAAAAGAATAGTACCAAGGTTGAAACCGCCCCTATAAGTGCATTTATATGTTAGCAAATCCTGAGGTAGAAGTTTCTGTTTCTTCATCTGAATACGCATGGATTCGTCTTCATGGCAAAGCAGTATTTGAGGACAACAAGAGCGTAAAGGAAGGATGCATGAATAATCCTATCGTTAAGGGACAGTACCAGACAGCAGATAATCCTATTTTTGAGGTGTTCTATCTTGAAAATCCTCATGGTGTAATCGCAGATTTCTCAGGCAATCCACCTTATGAATTTTAATAATAGGTAATCAACAGAAAAAATTACAGTCTGTGGGCAAAAGCTGATATGGTGCAATTCCATAACCGACGGTAATGTCCAAAAGAGAGAAGATATGATAAAACAAGTCCCGCAGGAAATCCCGTCCTGCGGGCTGTTTTAATTGACATGATGATATATAAAAACTTACACCTATACTGAAAGGAGAGACTTTGAAATGACAAAAATGGATTATCTTAAACTTCTTGTGGATGAAATTCATTCAACAACAGTTGCAACGATAGGTTCAGATGGACATCCTCAGACAAGAATCATAGATATGATGTACTATGATGAAGAAGGTGTGTATTTCCTTACAACAAAGGGAAAAGCATTTATCCTATATACCCTAATAAGCAAAAGGTACAGAATAAATTTATGATTAGATCTTGCTTCTGCCCTTTTGCTAATTTTTAAATTGAGAAGCACGCCACAATTCAGCCACAATTCCGTAAGGATTAATGCTTGACAGTCTCCTGAAAGAATGCAATAATATTGAACGTAAAATTTGAGTGGACTTTTCCGGATTCGGTCATCTTTTTGCCACACAGCTATCTTGTGATAGCCGTGTGGCTTTTTTGTTGTCTGCATCCTGGAAAATCTGGCAGAACGGAGGATGGAAGCTGCCGGACACTTTGTGGAGAGGAGGGAAAGTATGCAGACCAATAATAAAATGGCGGTCGCTCCTGTTGGAAAGCTCATCTGGCAAATGTCGCTGCCACCGCTGATCTCCATGTTTCTGCAATATTCCTATAATCTGATAGACAGCGCGTTTGTAGCGCGTCTGAGTGAGAATGCGTTGACGGCTGTTTCTCTGTCATTCCCGATTACAACCCTGATGAATGCAGCGTCCATCTGGATCGGTGTCGGTGTGAATGTATTGATTGCAGGGTATCTTGGGGAGAGAAAGCAAGATGAAGCAAATATCACCGTTACACACGGATTGTTACTGGCCTTTGGAATTGGGGCTTTGCTCAATCTTCTGTCATTACTGATTATGAAACCCTACTTTGGAGCATTCACCAATAATGAAGAAATTTATCAGCTGAGCATCGCCTATATGAGTGTGTGCTCCTTCATGCAAATTCCCAATATGGTGCATATCGCCATCCAGAAGATGATACAGGCCACCGGGAACATGGTCGCTCCCATGTGGTTCCAGATCGCGGGCGTGGTCGTCAACTTCGTGTTCGACCCCATTCTGATTTTTTGGATTGGTATTTTCCCAGCTATGGGAATCCGCGGCGCTGCGGTAGCTACCGTTGCAGGCTATCTGCTGTCCATGATTTTGGCATTTGCTTTACTGCTGGGCAAAAAGCAGAAAGTGCGGATAAAGATCAAAGGATTTCATTTGCAAAAGTGGCTGATTGGCCGTATTTTCACCCTTGGACTGCCGTCTTTTATTATGAATGCCCTTAGTTCTTTTATGGTGACTTTTGTAAACTTTTTTCTGGTCGCCTATTCCGATACGGCAATCGCTTTCTTCGGTGCGTATTTTAAGGTGCAGCAGTTGATTGTCATGACGGTCAACGGGCTGATCCAGGGCTGTCTTCCTATTATGCGGTTTAACTACGGTGCGGGAAACAGAGATAGGCTGCACTCTGCTTTCCGCTACGGAACCGCTTTGGTCTCCGGTATGATGATACTGGGAACATTGACCGTCATCCTCTTTCCGGCGCAGCTTTTGGGATTATTTACGGCGTCGGAATCCATGCGCTCCTTTGGAATATCCGCTATGCGGATTATGGCGGTCAGCTACCTGTTCTGCGGATGGTCTACCATGATCTCCACCTATCTTCAGGCAACAGAACAGGTCTTTCCAAGTATGCTGATCCAGCTACTGCGTCAGTTTCTGCTGCTCATTTCATTCATGTGGGGTCTGGAAAAACTCCTGAAGATTACAGGGATCTGGCTGTCCTTCCCTGTCACAGAAACGGCAACATTCGTTCTGGCGCTTCTGATCTTCCGAGCAGGCAGAAAAAAAGAAACGCTTTGCAGCGGTACAAAAACACAGTAAGAACAGGAAAAGGAGAGACGATATGGAAATACATATTAAAAAAGGGCTAGATGCTCTGCAAACAGAAACCGTACTTCGCCTTCTATCACAGACCGTATGGGCATGCAACAGAATCATTTCTATTTGTATTTACTACAAGGCAATAGCAAAGCCAGCCGAGCCAGTCAACGGTCAAGATGAACGGTGCCATACACGCCGCCGTTGACAGCCCCGCCCGCCTTTGCAGATTGACATCATTTACTGCTGTTTTGTCTTTGAACTGCTTGCTTAAATGCTCTATTTTCAGTTCCATGCTTACACTCCTTTCTTTTGCTTCAGCTGAACAATAAAAAGCCCTTGTTCGATAATCATTGTACCGAACAAAGGCTTTTCAATCTCAAAAATCACACGCTTAAATTCCTAAGTAATTCCTAAGATCACAGTCTTATTTTCCTAAGCGGAAAGGGGTAATGTAATCACAAAGTCTATGGTTTCGTTTTGACTGGATGCAGTAATCTTTCCACCATGTAAATGTATAATTTCTTCCGCAATAGAAAGGCCAAGTCCCGCACCACCTGTATTAGAAAGCCGGGCATCATCCAAGCGATTGAATTTTTCAAATATACTGTTAAGCTGTTCCTGTGGAATTGTTTTTCCACGATTTTCAAAAGTGATCTGAATATCATGCTCTAACCGTTTGGCGGATATAGTGATCTCTGTCTGCGGGTAGCTATATGACGCTGCATTTCGTAAAAGGTTACTGAAAACTCTCGCCAGCTTTTCGGGATCAGCGTTCACAGATAAGTTGTCCTCCGCAGTAAATACCGCCGTGTTGCCATTTGCAGAGAGTGTCGGGTATATTTCATCTATTACCTGCGCAATCAAACAATGTAAATCTACATTTTCTTTTTTGATAATGACCGTATGTGCATTGTATTTAGTAATTTCAAAAAGCTCATTGATAAGTCTTTCAAGGCGCTCTGCTTTGTCCAACGCGACCTTTACATACTTTTCCTTTTGCTGCTCAGGCATATCAGGGGCTTCATGGAGCAGGCTCAAATAGCCGATTACCGTTGTGAGAGGGGTGCGTATATCATGTGCCAGATACATAATAATTTCATTTTTCTTTTCTTCTGCCTGCTTTGCAGCCTGCTTGCTCAACAGAACAGACATTTTAATCTGATTGAGCTGTTCCTCCAGTTCTTTCAGTGGCTCAGACAACGATACTGTATGATTGTTCTGCTCATAGACCGTTTGGGTCGCATCAATTACTTCATCCAGATAGCCCCACGGCTTTTTCCAATAGTAATTGAAGATACATATAAAGCCGAGCATCAGATACAAAATAAAAAGCAGATCAAGCCGCCAGTAGAGCCATGCAAAAATACCGTTGTCAAATTTTGAAAAGATGTAGTCCAAGATAAGGGTCAAACCATATCCAACAACGGTATAAACCAGCAATGATAGGTATAAGCGCACTTTAAGGCGCTTTTCTGTTGTCATTTCTTTCTTCGACATGAGAATACACCTCCTACCGATTAGCAAACAGAAGAAAGCCAAGCAGACCAATCACGACAACACTTACTATGCCTGCCAGAATGGAAAACAGTCTGTTTGCTTTTATTCTATTTCCGATTAACCGGGCTGCCATCGAATATACAGCAAGCCCCAAAAGACCACCTGCCGTATTTGTGAGTACATCAGTAATGTCAGAACGTCCGACTGCTAAGATATACTGCATAAAATAGTTGCCAAACAATTTGATTTTCTCTTCATAGCGTTCTCCTTTCGCTTAAATTTTGTAGCCGACACCCCAAATCGTTTTAATATACTGCGGAGTATCGGAAGTATCGTTCAGTTTCTCGCGCAGATGCCGGATATGCACAGTAATTGTGCTGCTGTTTTTAGAGTAGTATTCATCTTTCCAAACCGCATGAAACAGTTCTTCAATACTTACAACATTCCCAGCATTTGACAAAAGGACGTGGAGAATAGAAAATTCTGTCGGGGTTAGAGAAACAGGTTCCCCATCCAACAAACATTCGTGGGTCTGAACATTCAAGCACAATTTGTTATAGGAAAGTTCCGATGGAACTTTCTCTGTGATGATACCGGGCGAATATTTCTTGTAACGTCTTAACTGCGCTTTCACTCTGGCAACTACTTCAAGTGGGCGAAAAGGTTTTGTCACATAATCGTCCGCTCCCAATGTCAGCCCCGTTATTTTATCCGTTTCCTCAATTTTAGCCGTTAGCATTATGATTGGATAAGTGTATTTCTTTCGGATAAGCTGGCAAAGTGAAAAGCCGTTCATATCCGGGAGCATAATATCCAGAATGGCAAGATCAATGTCGCCGCTTTCAATACACGACATGGCATCCGTTGCGCAGTAAAATTTATAAACGACGTAATTTTCGTTTTTCAAGTAGACCTCCAACAGATCCGCTATATCTTGCTCGTCATCTATAATCAATATCTTTTCAGACATATTTTCAACTCCTTTGCTCATATTTCCAATTAAGTATAGCAAATACAACATCTAAATTCACAATGGATTGCCTGAGAAATTATTAAGATTTTCCTAACTTTCGAATTTAGGCAACTCAAAATGCTAACGTAAATTACATATCAGTTTTTTATGCGTCATACATATTCTCCAATATACTTCCATATAATGCACAGATTGACTTCACAATTGCATGCCATGAAATATCAGCAGCATAAGAATAATTTTTTTGATATGTTTTCCATAAGGTCTCCATAACCGGACTTGATTCAATTTCATCAAATATTTCTCTTATATCCTCAGCTTCTATCAGGTCTAATGTTCCCCTTTTTTTGGCTGTAGCCACAAGTGCAGTCCATAAAACTTGTTTTTGGAGTTGTTCTCCATACAACTTTTGTAAAATATAAATATCATAAAAATCTCTCATTCGTGTATTTGTAACGTTTCGACTAACAACAGTTTCCAATTTTTCAGCCAATACCGTTTCCAGATTATATGCCCATACCTCAATAGTGCGGTCTTCAAGCATAAGATTAAATTTGTACTTGATTTCTCTTGGTGTAATTACATCCCCTGTAGAAATATCAATCTTTAATGGTGTGATTACACCATCAAATTTCGTTTCCATGCTTACACGAACACCAGGATAATCTGCTTCTTCCATGATTTCCGATATCCGTTTGACCCGAAATGAAACACCATCGTCCAGTGGAATTGATATAATTTGGGATATAATCATTTCTACATCCTCCACACTAACATTAGTGCCTTTTATGGTAGCATCCAGATCCATAGTAGCTCTGGCATCCAGACCAACCATTGCCGCCACAAGCATTCCACCTTTTAATATAAACTGGTTTTTATACTCTGATAAAGAAATTCGTTCTAAAAAACGTTCCATCATATAATTCCGCATCAAAATCTGTGCATCTGCGGATTTTTTCTTTGACATATTACGAATTAAATCCTTTAATTGTCTTGCCGTTGTTATCATCTAAAGTAACACCTCCAAATATGGTCTAAGTATGTTTTCAACATGAAACATAGCTGCGTATTTCATAAGCATCCGTAAGTTTTTATCCTTACGTTTTGCATATTGTTTCAATGCGTCTTGAAAGACCTGCATTTCAACATTTTTTCTGCTACGAAGCAGATCACAAATTGTTCTCTCCATGTCATAAACGGGAACGGAATGTCCGAATGATGTCTGCATAGCTATGATTCCTATTTCATGTAAATCCTTTTTTACTGTGTACACTTGAAAACCGTCTTCCTGCAAACGACTTGGATTATATCCAGTTCTTACTGTTATGGTGTATTTCAAAGGCTCTCTGTCCGTTAAATCATGAAAAAACAATGCAGTTTCATGAGAAAATACAGCTTGACCACAACGTAAATGCAAAAGGTACATTGCATCTGTCCACGTATCCGGCGATACATACACACCATGAGCAGCTTGTTCTAATCCTCGTTCCTTCACATATGCATAAAACACAGACTTACTAATTCCATTATTTAGAACTTGAAATGTCTGAATTGTCCCTCCACATTCACGCAACAACAAATCTAATTTTTCAAATTGAGTCATATAGATTCTCCTTTCATGCTAATATGATAATATATATTAGCACGAAAGTAAAGACATATAGTACCAATAAAATATCGGTATTTTTGTTTTAATGATATCCCCTTGTTTCTCGCCATCCCTTTACATACCACCTGATTCCAACATATACCAGTTGCACGAATAATAAGAGAAATAGCAGATTGATTGGCAATGTTGTCTTTATCCACTTCCCAAAGTAGATAGCTGTTGCCATGCTTATAAGTATTACCATTATGGTAATCATATCCCAACAGCACTTCTTATATAACTCTGCAATCTTTATCTCTATAAATGCTACAAGTATTCCAGCACCCACCAAACATCCACCGCAGATCAGTATTCTTATCAGCCAATATACAATTCCGGCAACGACAGGATTGGATATTCCATTACTAATCTGTGCCATGTTCTTTCCTGTCAGTATAATCCACCCTGCAATGGTCTGTATAAAAGTGGCGATTGTATCAAAGAATACCACGCAATCAGAAATAAATATTTTTGACCGTATCATCTGAAAAAGAGTAGTTGATACGGAATACCATATCAGCAGAAACATCAATGCTTCATACATGGCTGTTTTTGTTTTATATCTGCCTGCCAGTTTTTCTCTCTGCGTATCATACCTTTCCTTCGCTCTCAGATAAGCTGTCTGGTTACAATTCCCACACTTTTGATAGAGTACCGGCTTTTCAACCGGTATCTCTACTTTTTTCTGATGGGAGAGTGCATAATCCCGTTCCTGTTCTGCCTGTCTCTGCTTATCTCGACATTCCTCTATCATGGCTTGGACGGTGTGTGTTTTCTCTTTCTCGCTCTGCAACAATTCTTTTGTTTTCCTCAAGTCGTTCTTTAAGGCTTGAATGTTCCCTGCTCTGTTCTCGCTGTTTAACCTCTCGTTCAAGGTCAGCGATTCGTCGAGCTGCATTTTCAGTTCCCGGATAGTCCTGTCTTTCTGGTCGAGTTCTTCCTGCATCTGCTCTGTCAGCAGAAGCAACTCTTCCAGTTGATCGTCGCTCTTTGAGTTTCTTAATTCGTTCATCAATCAACCTTCCTTTCTCTAATTGCTGTTCAAGTTCAGTAATTCGCTGTTCTGTTTCTGCAATAGCCGGTTCTCGCTGTTTAATTTCTGTGCCAATTCCTGCCATTGCTGATTTTCGTCTGTGAGTTTCTGTATCTGGTCTGTCTTTTCTTCCAGAAGCATCAACAGTTCTTCTGTATCCGGTAAGATTTGTAGCAGCTCTGACAATTCTTTCTCTAATTGCTGCAATCGTTCTTCCTGCTCCTGAAAGCACATCAGCTTCTCGTCCTTTTCCTGTATCTCCTGAAGCATCTCTGCCATGATATTCTGCTGTTCCTCTATCTGTGTAATCATTGCTTCCATCATGGGAATTACTTCTTTGCTTTCTTCTAATGTCATTCAACCACTCCCTCCACATCGACAATGCACCGGATACCTTACCAAAGGTTGTGATTACCTTTTGCAGTAGTGCATTTTGTTTTTTAATCATCTGGTTTTCCTCTACCTTCCATGAACCATTCCATATCTGTCCGGTGAGATATTTTTCCTCAATCTTTCTTGCATCCGCACCCTCATGAATCGTAGGGATTTTTAATTTGCCCTGTCTTTCATAAGAGCGGTGGTCAATCTGATTGTCTATGGATAAATGCCGGTTACACATCCCAGCCCATTCGCTTCGCCATAACTCACAATTCTTTGGATTATTCCAGCCGGTAGCATCGGTCAGAACCCGTTTCCATTGTTTTCGGTTTCTTGCCCCGACTTTCTGTACTCCGTTTTCATCAAGTACCGGAATGCGGATTCCATGCCGGTCAGGATTTTTCTTATCCTGCCACCAGTCCGGGTGGGATTCATCAACCACGATATTTCCGTCAGTATCTCTGACAAAATCCCAGTCCTTGACTTCTTTGCTGCCCCATGAATGATCCAGATTGAATGGTCGCATGGTTACAAGTAAATGCACATGTGGGTTTCCATCGCCCTTATCGTGTATGCTCCAGTCGACACACATTCCCTTATCCACGAAAGTCTTTTGAATATATTCGGTTGTATAATCAATCTGTTCCTGTCTGCTCCATTCTTTCGGCAGGGAAAATTCAAATGAGCGTCCAAGCTGTGCATCTGCATTTTTTTCTATCTTCAATACCTCATTCCATAGACGCTGTTTCTGAAATGTGATTTTAAACTTTTCCAGTGCGGCATCTTTATCATCCGCTCTTTTATAACGGATAGACTGTTGAAACCTTTTTATATTTTCTTCCGGTACATGCAGCCATTCAGGAGGTGCATTTTCGCACATCATCAGACTGGTGTAGACGACTTCCTTTTTGGAAGTATAGTAACTGATTCTGCCTGTTTCCTCATTCTTCATCACATCTCCATTAAGATATGCCGATGCGGATATGACAGATTTTCCTTTACTGCGCCCGACAATCTTTACTGTAAAGTGAAATATCGCCATGATACGATTCCCCCTTTCTGCCGTATCCGGCATTGATTTCCGACAGCATCTTCTTCTGGTTTGGCAGAAGTGAAGCTGTCGGAACGCCCTCTGCGCAAGAGTGCCCCCTGCGGCATGAGCAGGTCTGGCTGAAAGCCCCGCCGACGGAACGAGCCCGGCAAGCGTAAGCGCAGACCGGTTGCCACTTGTGGCAAACTTATAAGGACGACCTCTGGTTGTCCATAAGTGCGCCCTTCATTCAAAGGCAATGAAGGGAATGGAAAAACCACTCCCTCCGCCATTACACTTCCTCCATATCTGTAAGTGGCTCTTTCTGCATCGCCTTTGAGAAAAACTTTCCGTTTGTTTCCTGCCTTTTTAAGAAGCCTATCAACTTTGGTAAATCTTCCTCCTCAATCGGACAGCCAAGAACCGATTCCACTGCGCCACCAATCTGACAGAGCCTATGGGTTCGTTTTTTACTTTCCTCTGCTTTCTTTCGCTTTTCCAGTTCCTTCCGCTGTGCAATGAGCTTTTTTGTAGCTTCAATGCTTTCCTGTTCCTTTTTCTCTAATGCACGTATTCTTTCTTCATAAGTCTTTGTTGATTTCGCCATATCGTCTTCATCCTTTCTTTTTCCGATAAACAACAGTTCCCGGTTGCATATCAGGAGAAGCACATGGTATAATCCTCTTGCGTGTAGGTATATCATGGCTTCGGTCTGATAGAACCTTTGGCGGTTTCTTAGGAAGCCGCCTTTTTAAGTTGCCACATTTCTTGTGACAGCTTTTACATTTCCTTTATCCCTCAGATCACGCCCCTCGTTGGCTTCCATGAACTTTTCCAGAATGTCAGTTTTAATAAGGACTTTTCTTCCGACCTTTAATACCGGAAGCTTCTTCCATTCAACCAGCTTTCTCAAAGTGTTTCTGCCAATTCCTGTATAGTCGGCTGCTTCCTCGATGGATAATGCAATCTTTCTTTCCGTCATCTTGTCACCTCCTTATAAATTGCATTATGCAATTTTTGTTGTGCTGTTAGTATAGCGGTTTTATATTGTGTTGTCAAGCGTTATGAAATTTTAAAAATAATTATTATATTGCATATTGCAATTATGTGAGGTACATGCTATAATTCATACATACCGAAAAAGGAGGCAATCAGCATGAAAGATAAAGAACTACGCAAGCTGATAGGTAGCAGGGCAAAACAGCGTCGTCTGGAATTAAATCTGACACAGCCTTATGTTGCAG
>OMEC01000980.1_pt1 | contig 12782 bp, 8 predicted proteins | sample 1673401 | NCBI WGS metagenome assembly OMEC01 (sample SAMEA103958110, study PRJEB25191) | human gut metagenome | reverse complement strand
GCCGCACCCCCATCCGGGAGGCCATCCGGCGGTTGGAACAGGAGCGCATTTTGGAGGACTCCGGACACGGTCTGGTGGTCATCGGCATCTCCCGGCAGGATATGCTGGATATCTACGAGATCCGCCTTCAGCTGGAGGGGCTGGCCGCAAAGCGGGCCGCCGCCAGCATCACTGACGATGTACTGAGTGAAATGAAGGAGGTCCTGGACCTGCAGCGCTTCTACATTGAAAGCGAAAAGGAGCCGGGCGAAAATTCCGATCAGATCAAAAACCTGGACTCCCGGTTCCATGAATTGCTTTACAACAGCTGCGGCAGCCGTCCCTATGCGGATACGCTGATCTCCCTCCATAAGAAGATCATCAAGTACCGCAAGGCCTCCGTCACCCACCACAGCCGGGCAGTCCACGCCTTAGAGGAGCACACCGCCATCTACGAGGCCCTTGCCGCCCATGATGGGGACCGGGCCGCAGAGTCGTCCCTGCGCCATGTGGAAAACGCCCGGGCCAATCTGGCAGACATCATCCAAAAGGAGGGCTGAACCATGGGAAAGACATTGACAGAAAAGCTGATCGCCGCCCATCTGGTCAGCGGCAGCATGGAGCCGGGAGCTGAGGTGGCTCTGCGCATCGACCAGACCCTGACCCAGGACGCCACCGGCACCATGGCCTATCTGGAATTTGAGTCTATGGGCATTGACCGGGTCAAAACAAAGCGGTCCGTGGCCTATATCGACCACAACACCCTCCAATCCGGCTTTGAAAACGCCGACGATCACCGGTACATCCAATCCGTTGCCGCCAAGCACGGCATCTGGTTCTCCCGCCCCGGCAACGGCATCTGCCATCAGGTGCATCTGGAGCGCTTCGGCGTACCGGGGCAGACCCTCATCGGCTCCGACAGTCACACCCCCACCGGCGGCGGCATCGGCATGCTGGCCTTCGGCGCGGGGGGCATGGACGTAGCCGTGGCTATGGGCGGCGGAGCCTACTACATTACCATGCCCAAGGTCATCAAGGTCGAACTGACCGGTGCGCTGCGCCCCTTCGTCACCGCCAAGGACATCAGCTTGGAGGTCTTGCGGCTCCTCTCCGTCAAGGGCGGCGTGGGGCATGTGATGGAATGGGGTGGTCCCGGCATCGCCGGGTTATCCGTTCCGGAGCGGGCCACCATCACCAATATGGGTACGGAACTGGGGGCTACCACCTCCATCTTCCCCTCCGATGAAGTGACCCGCGCCTTTTTGAAGGCGCAGGGGCGGGAAGCCGACTTCACCCCCCTCTCCGCCGATCCCGACGCGGCCTATGACCGGGTCGTTCACATTGATCTGGACACGCTGGAGCCGCTGATCGCCTGCCCCCACATGCCGGATAAGGTGGTGCCCGTCCGCAGTCTGAAGGGCGTCAAGGTGGATCAGGTCTGCGTTGGCTCCTGCACCAATTCCTCTCTGTACGATCTGCTGAAAACCGCCGCTATGCTGAAGGGCAGGACCGTGTCCCCCTCTGTCAGTATGTCCGTGTCCCCCGGCTCCCGGCAGGTCCTGACCATGCTGGCCAACTGCGGTGCGCTGTCGGATATTCTGGCCTCCGGTGCGCGGCTGCTGGAATGTGCCTGCGGCCCCTGTATCGGTATGGGCTTCTCCCCCAACTCCGGCGGTGTGAGCCTGCGGACCTTCAACCGCAACTTCGAGGGCCGCAGCGGCACGGCGGACGCCAAGGTGTATCTGGTGTCCCCGGAGACCGCCGTGGCCGCCGCCCTCACCGGAGAGATCACCGATCCCCGCGATTTGGGGCTGGACGCTCTCCATGTGGATCTGCCGGACCGCTTTCTCATCGATGACAGCGCCGTGCTGGCCCCTGCCACCCCGGAGGATGCGGCCCAATTGGAGGTGCTTCGCGGTCCCAACATCAAGGAATTCCCTCAGGGCAAGCCTGTGGGGGACGCCATCACCGCCAAGCTGACCCTAAAGGTCGGGGACAATATCACCACCGACCATATCATGCCTGCCGGCTCCAAGATCCTCCCCTACCGCTCCAACATCCCCAAGCTGTCGGAGTTCTGCTTCGCCGTGTGCGACAAGGAGTTCGCCCAAAACGCCAAGGCAGCCGGGGAGACCATTTTGGTAGGTGGAAGCAACTACGGACAGGGTTCCTCAAGGGAGCACGCGGCGCTGGTGCCCCTGTACTTAGGCGTCCGGGCAGTCATCGCCAAGAGCTTCGCCCGTATCCACGCCGCCAACCTCATCAACGCCGGGATCCTGCCCCTGACCTTTGCCGACCCCGATGACTATGACGCCTTGACCCAAGGCGAGACCCTGACCCTCACCGGCATCGACGCCGGTCTGGACAGCGGTACCATGACGCTTCACGCCGGGGATCGGGAAATCCCCGTCTGCGGCAGCTTCACCAAGCGGCAGGCGGCAATGCTCCGGGCGGGCGGTCTGCTGAATTACACGAAAGAAGGCAATGACTGATGGATCAGAACACATATATCGAACAGGCGGCGGCGCATTTCCGTGCCTTACTGACTGAGCAGTTAAACCGGCAGGCGCGCATGTCCCAAGGATCTCCCGCCAAGGACTTTTCCCGCATGGAGCGCATCGTCATCGGCCTGATCCCCGGTGACGGCATCGGTCCCATCCTCATGGCCCAGGCCCGGCGGGAAAAGCTGCTGGCAGCAGAGCTTGCCGTCGGCCGGGTGGAACTGCGGGACATCGAGGGGTTGACCATTGAAAACCGCACTGCTCAGGGCAAAGCCATTCCTGACGAGGTGCTGGCCTCCATCAAGGACTGCGACGTGCTGCTGAAAGGCCCCACGGAGACTCCCAAGGGCGGTACGCTGGAAAGCGCCAATGTGGCCATGCGCCGGGAGCTGGACCTGTTTGCCAACGTGCGGCCTGTATCCGTCCCGAAGCTGGGCATCGACTGGACCTTCTTCCGGGAGAATACGGAGGGCGAATACGCTCTGGGCAGCCGGGGCGTTGAGGTGCCCGGTATGCTGAGCATGGATTTCAAGGTCACGGTACCCGCCGGATTGCCAAGGCCGCCTTTGACTTTGCCCGGGCCAACGGCAAAACCAATGTGGCCATCGTCACCAAGGCCAACATTATGAAAAAGACCGACGGAATGTTCACCCGCATCTGCCATGAGGTCGCGGCAGACTATCCGGAGATCACCGCCGAGGACTGGTACATCGACATCATGACCGCCAATCTGGTGAACCCGGAAATCCGCAGCAGGTTTCAGGTATTCGTGCTACCCAATCTGTACGGCGACATCATCACCGACGAGGCCGCCCAGATTCAGGGCGGCGTAGGCACGGCGGGCAGCGCCAACACCGGCAGTCAATATGCTATGTTCGAGGCCGTCCACGGCACTGCCCCCCGGCTCATCGCCGATGGTGAGGGAGACTACGCCAATCCCGCCAGCATTTTGAAGGCGGCAGAGCTGCTGCTGCGGCACATCGCCATGGCGGACAAGGCAGATCAGCTCGCCGCCACTATGTACCTCTGCACGGAAACGGAGCAGCGAGTGATCATGACCGGCCACCGGGACGGGGCCTCCTGCGCCCAGTTCGTGGATTATCTGCTGGAAAAGCTGTAAAAGCAGCATCCAAACGGTTTACCTGTCCATATCGTCAAAAAGCGGTCCGCAGATGTCTGCGGACCGCATTTTGGTATGTTAGAACAAATCAGTCAACATGACAGAAAAACAGCAAAATAGGACACATTCACATTGCTGACTTCCACATATGGCATTTTCAGAAGGAAAACAGAGATAGACTTCCACAGAAACTTCCATCCCAACGGCGGAGGACGCAAAAAGAGAGGGAACCGGTTTCCCGATTCCCCCTCAAAAGATTTTGGTTTTTGCGGAACTTACTTGTTGAAGTAACGCTTCAGCATGCCCTCCAGAGCCTTGCCGTGACGGGCCTCGTCGCGGGCCATCTCATGGACGGTGTCGTGAATAGCGTCCAGACCGTTCTTCTTGGCGCAGGCGGCCAGCTCAAACTTGCCGGCAGTAGCACCGTACTCGCAGTCCACGCGCCAGGCCAGGTTCTTCTCGGTGGAGGCGGTCATATTGCTCTCCAGGTCGCTGCCCAGCAGCTCGGCGAACTTAGCGGCGTGCTCGGCTTCCTCATAAGCAGCCTTTTCCCAGTAGAGGCCGATCTCGGGATAGCCCTCACGGTGAGCGATCCGGGCCATGCACAGATACATACCCACCTCGCTGCACTCGCCGTTGAAGTTGGCCATGAGCTGATCGAAGATGTACTTCTTATCCTCCTCGGAGATATCAGCGTTGTTCTTCACGGTCTCTGCGTAGATGCCGAACTTGTGCTCAGCAGCCAGCTTCAGCTCGCCCTTGACCTCTTCAAACGCATTCTTGGCGTGGCAGACGGGGCACTCGACGGGAGCCTCGGGACCCTCATAAATGTAACCGCAAACCTTGCAGACCCACTTCTTCATAGTTATATCCTCCTTAAATAATTACCTTATCTTTGCCCTTTCCTTGAGCGTTTTTTGCTTTGTGAGTGTAGTATATCAGGAATTATTTCTATTTGCAAGTTGCAAATGCAACTTTTTTGAAAGAACATAAAATTGTTCACGCTTTGTTAGAGCTATTGAACTATTCAAAGACTATCCCACACAGATACAGCGGCCGGGGAAGCGATCGCTTCCCCGGCCACACTGGTTGATCTTATTCCTCGTTCCGGGCCTTGGCCTCTGCGATCGCCTTCTCCTGCGCCGCGGGAGGGCAATCCTCATAGCGGACAAAGTGCAGGGTAAAGGTGCCGCGGGACTGGGTCATGGAGCGGAGGTCGATGGCATAGGTGCTCATCTCGCCCATGGGGACCTCAGCGGTGATGACCTGCTCGCCATTGCCAGCAGGGTCCATACCCATGACGCGGCCGCGGCGCTTGTTCAGGTCACCCATGACATCGCCCATGTAGCTGTCAGGCACGGTGACCTTCAGCTCGCCCACAGGCTCCATCAGGCAGGGGTTGGCCTCAGGCAGAGCGGCCTTGTAGGCCAGCTGAGCGGCGGTCTTGAATGCGATTTCGGAGGAGTCAACGGGGTGATAGGAGCCATCATACAGAACGGCCTTCAGATTCACCACCGGATAACCGGCCAGAGGACCGTGGACGCAGGCCTCCCGCAGGCCCTTTTCCACAGCAGGGAAATAGTTCTTGGGCACGGAGCCGCCGAACACTTCCTCAGCGAAGATCATATCATCCTGCTCGGTCTGGGGCTCGAAGCGGATCCACACGTCACCGAACTGGCCGCTGCCGCCGGTCTGCTTCTTATGACGGCCCTGCTTCTGCACGGTCTTACGAATCTTCTCACGGTAAGCCACGCGGACAGGGCTCAGCTCCACTTCCACGTTGAAGCGGGTCTTGAGCTTACTGACCAGCACATCCACCTGCATATCGCCGGCGCCGGAGAGTACCATCTGATGGGTCTCGGCGTTGTTGACCACGGAGAAGGAGGGGTCCTCCTCATTGAGACGGTTCAGGCCCTGAGCCACCTTATCGTCCTGGCCGCGGGTCTTGGGGGCGATGGCCACAGAGTAGCAGGGTTCAGCGAAGGGGATGCCCTTCAGCGCCACGACCTTACGGCTGTCGCACAGGGTATCGCCGGTCTTGACCTTATCCATTTTAGCGATGGCGCCGATATCGCCGCACACCAGCTCCTTGACCTCGGTGGCCTTCTTGCCACGCATGGTATACAGGCGGCCCAGCTTCTCGTTGTCGCCGGTGCGGGCATTGACCATGGTCATATCCGGCGTGATGCTGCCGGAGAGGACCTTCACGAAGGAGTACTTGCCGTACTGGTCGGAAATGGTCTTGAACACGAAAGCCGTGGGCACACCACCGGCGGACACCACGAATTCCTCGGTGGTGCCGTCAGCCAGAGTGGCCTTATGATAGTTGCCCTGCTCGGGAGAGGGCAGCAGCTCCATGATGTTGTCCAGCAGCATCAAGGTGCCCATATCAGCCACGGCGCTGCCGCACAGCACGGGGAACACGCTCAGCTCACGGACGCCCTGACGGAGGCCCTGAGCCATCTCGGCGTAGGTGAAGTCCTCGCCGTTGAAGAAGCGCTCCATGAATTCCTCGCTGGTCTCCGCCACGGATTCCTTCAGCGCATCGTTGAACTCGTTGATGACGGCCACCTTATCCTCAGGCAGCTCGATCTCCACACGCCTGCCGTCCTGCATCTCATAGGCGCGCTTATTCAGGATGTCCATGAGGCCGGTGACTTTCTTGTTTTCGTCCAGCGTAGGCACCACAACGGGAGCGATCTTGTTGCCGAAGCGCTCACGGAGCGCATCAAAGGTGGCGTTATAGTCGCTGTGATCCTCGTCGATCTTAGAGATATAGATAAAGCGGGGCATATTCCGCTCTTCGCAATACTTCCACGCCTTCTCAACGCCCACGGACACACCGTCCTTAGCGGAGGCCACGATGATGGCGGCGTCGGCGGCCCGGAGAGCCTCCATCACTTCGCCGGAAAAGTCGAATGCGCCCGGAGTATCCAGCACGTTGATGCGGCAGCCCTTATAGTCGATAGGCGCCACAGCGGTGGACAGAGAGATCTGGCGCTTGACCTCTTCGGGATCGTAATCACAAACGGTATTGCCGTCCGCGACTCTGCCCATACGGTCGATGGCACCGGTCATAAACAGCAGGCTCTCTGCCAGAGAAGTCTTACCGCTGCCGCTGTGACCCAGCAGGCAGACGTTACGGATGTTCTGTACTGAATAGCTCATGTTTGTTCCACTCCTTATGTTGATGCTGTTGACACGGCCCGAATGGGCCGATAAAAGATCTGTCAACCATTGAGACTCACTCAATGTGTTAATTATACCGCTTTTTCATGGGCAATACAATAAGAATTTTGTGAGATCTCACATTTTGGAGGGGTAGGCAAAAAGGGTCGCCTATTTTTGTGGGGTCCCGCAAAAATCATTTTTCTTGAAAAAAAGTCTTTTGGTCCTGGACAGTGCGAAAAAGTACCGGGAGGCAGGGAAAAAGCCTGCCTCCTGGTACTTTATTCTGTCAAGTGTCAATATCGGCCGGTCCAGTCGCTCATCAGCAGCACCGGCAGAGTCCACAGCAGCAAAAACACCGTCAGGGACAAGGGGGTGAGCAAATCGAACTTCCCCAGAGACACCAGATACGCCGTCAGCAAAACGCCGGCGGCGCTGCCCGCCAGGGACAGCCATGTAGCCCGGCGCACCGCCGTTCGCAGACGGCGGCTGCCCACCACTGCTTCGGCGTAGGGCAGCAGGCCCTCCCGCAGCAGCAGCGCCCGGGGCAGGCCCCGGTCCTCCTCCGCTTCGCTGAGGGCCACCCGGTCCGTCAGCTGCGGATACTCCACCTTGATCTTCTTATAGAACTTCCGCTTCAGCAGCGCCGGGGTGATGTTGGGGTCCCGTACCGCCAGAATCGGCGTGATCCGGCTGCGGTGCAGGGTCCGCAGCGCGTAGTCCACATTTTCCGATGCCTCATACTTCACGGCGAACACCGCCGCCAGCTGATGATCGATGGCCAGGAAAATGCCGGTCTTCAGATTGATGTTGCTGGGCAGACGCACATCCTGCTTCCGCAGGAAGGAGGCCGTCCCCAACAGGACGGATTCCCCGTGGATCGTGCAGCCAAAGCCGCCCTGCTCGTAAAAGCTCAGGTCCTGAGCCGTTTCCCGTGGGGCGTTCTCCCCCACCGCCAGTCCCTCAAAGACCCGCTCCAGGCCGCAGCCCGCCGCACGGGCGGCTGCCGCCGCATAAGCCGACACCTTTCCAAGTTCCTCGCCGTAGACCTTCACCCCGTTGAGCCGGATGGTCCCCGGCGGGAACAGGTCGGTATCCGTCAGGATCATGCCCCGGCGCTTTCCTACCCGGGCCGCGCCGTCCCAGCCCGCCACGGCACAGCCGCTTTTCTGCTGTCGGCGGGTCAGCCGGGACCATGGCAGGCTCCAGCACAGCGGCAGGGAACAGGTGGCTCCCGCCGTCAGGATCACGGACCAGTTCCGCAGGAAGTCAATTCCGTGTCCCCGTCCCAAAGAGGTCAAGCCCGCGAATACCAGCGCGGCCATAAAAATCACCGGCAGGAACACCGTCTGAAGACGGGAGGCATAATCATCCCGCATGGCGGTGGTGTAAAAGCCCCGCAGGTCTCCCCTCTGCTTGCAGGCACCCCTTGGAGTTTCCGTGACCAAGTAAGGGGGGTGATCGTCCAGCGATGCCAAACGGAAGCTATCATAGCTGCCCCGGCTTTCCCGGCTGATGCCCCACTGGGCAAAGCACAGCGCCAGTCCCGCCGCAGCGGTATAGGGAAGCGCTTCTCCCCGCCCCGGAACAAGCAGCCACAACGCGCAGTCCACCGCCGCCGCCACCACCGCCAACGACACCAGCAATGCGCTGACGCAGCGTTTTTCACTCAGCTTCCGGATCGCGTACACCGGCACGTGCCAGCACAGCACCAATTCGATCAGCAGACAGGCCAGCATGGCAACGCCTTGGATCTGCCGGTCTCCGGTCCAGAAGGGGACCGTGACGCCGTACTGCTCCGCCGCCATAGCGGCGATAGGCACCAGCGCTGTAAAAAAGGCAAATCCCAGAGACCGGTGACGGCTCTTATAGGCTTCCCGCTCCTCAGACGCGACCTCGCTGAGCTCCGGTTCTTCCCCGATGCTCTCCGCCTCGGTAAGAGGCTTTACCGATTCCTCCGGGGCTTCCATGGAATCGTAGAGCTGCTCCGTTTCCTCCTGCCGCTTCCGGGAGAACAGCCCCCGTTTCGGCTTCAGCAGCGTTTCGTGGTGCTCCTCCATCACGGCCCCTACCGTTGTCCCTACCAGTTCTTCCAGACTCAGGAAGCGGGTAGCCTCCGGCTCCGGGCCGTCATCTGTCCGGGGTTCTTCCTCCGGGTCCGAATCGTCGGCAAGGGGGGCCTCCCCGTCCTGTTCCAGCGCCGCCGCGGCGATCCGTTCCTCCCAGAGGGCCATTGCCGATTTGGGCGTTGGAGATGGGGCCGTCTCTGTCGGTTCAGGGGCGGAAGGCTGTTCAGGAGCCGGTGCCTTGGGCGTATCCGGCTCCGCCGGAGCGGTCTCGCGCTCCACCTCTTCCATGATTTTCTGCTGGCGGCTGGAGCCGTACTCCGCCAGAATCTCCTCTAAGGTGTAATCCTCGTCAGACGGCGGCGTATCCCAGGTGCCTGTGCCGTATTCTGTTTTCTCGACATCCTTTGACACCGTGTTCTCTCCAAACTTCTCAGTTCATCCGCTGACGCACGGCCTCATACAGCAGGATCGCTGCCGAGGCGCTGGCGTTCAGGGAATTCAGATCACCCTTCATGGGGATGCTCACCAGAAAATCGCAGTTTTCGGCAGCCAGACGGGTCATGCCGTCCCCCTCGCTGCCGATGACGATGGCAGCGGCGCCCTTCAGGTCCGCGTCATACAGGCCGGTGGTACCATTGGCCGCCGTGCCGAATACCCAGACCCCCTGCTTTTTCAGGTCCTTCAGCAGAGAGGGGATGTTGGGCACCCGAGCCACCTTCATGTGAGACACCGCGCCTGCGGAGGTCTTGGCCACCACGCTGGTCAATCCCGCACTGCGGCGCTTGGGAATGACCACGCCGTGAGCGCCGGCGCAATAAGCCGTCCGGATGATGGCGCCCAGATTGTGGGGGTCGGAGATCTCGTCGCACACCACGATCAGGGGCGGCTCGTTCTTGGCGGCGGCATCTGCCAGAATATCGTCTACACTGACGTACTCCCGCACCGCTGCCAGAGCGATGACGCCCTGATGGGCGTGGGTGCGGCTCATGCCGTCCAGCTTCCGCCTGTCGGCCTCCACCACCACGATGCCCGCCGCCCGGGCCTTGGAGGCGATGTGGCCCAGGGTCTTGTCCACCTCACCCTTCTGGATGAAAATTTTGTCGATGCTGGCCTCCGTCCGCAGGGCTTCGATCACCGCGTTGCGGCCTTCAATGAGGCCGTCGGCCTCGGCGGTCAGCTGGTCTTTTCTTTCGTCTGTCATATTAGAATCCTCTCATGATCGGAATTTGTCAAAATCTGCGGGGTATACTTTTTACAGTATATCACAGAACCGGTCCACAATAAAGATGAATTTAAAAAAACGTTTCCGTTCAGCACGTCCAAGTTTACAGAAAGTTTATGAAAAGGCAGTCTCTTTTCCTTGTGGTTTCAAGGAGGTTGTGCTATACTGCTTTTTAATTTCACACACTCTGAAAGGAGTTCTCAATGGACCAGAACGATAAAAACAATAAAAACCGACGGGGCAACCGCAACCTGCTGGGTGCCGGTAAGCTGGTGGCCTGGGCGCTGGCGCTGACGCTGGTGTTCTACTGCACCAGCAGCTACATGGGATCCGCCGGAAAGCAGGCCTCCAACATCAACATCAAGTACAGCGATTTCATCGCCATGATGGAGAGCAAGCAGGTGGAGGACGTCACCGTGGACCTCTCCGAGGGCCTGCTGTATATCGTCCCCAAGGACGGCTATGTCTACACTGCTGAGAACGGCACCGCCTACACCAAGTCCACGGATCAGGACGGCAAGGCCGTTTACGCTTTTACCGACGCCGACGGCAAGGAGCATACCGCGGCGCTGAAGCTCTTTACCGTAAAGATGGAGTCTAATGACACTCTGGTGGAGCGGATGCACGAGGCCGGAAAAACAGACTATGACACGAAGTACGAGCCTCAGATGAGCCCGCTCCTCCTGTTCGCCATCAACTTCATTCTGCCCTTTGTGTTCATCATGCTCATGTTCTCCCTCGTCATGCGGATCATGGCGAAAAAGGGCGGCATGGGAGGCATGGGCGGGATCGGCGGCGTGGGCAAGGCCAACGCCAAGGTCTACATGGAAAAGCAGACCGGCGTCACCTTTGCCGATGTGGCCGGTCAGGACGAGGCCAAGGAATCCCTGACGGAGATCATCGACTTCCTGCACAATCCCAAGAAATATACCGACATCGGTGCCAAGCTCCCCAAGGGTGCTTTGCTGGTAGGCCCTCCGGGCACCGGCAAAACGCTGCTGGCCAAGGCCGTGGCCGGCGAAGCCAACGTGCCCTTCTTCTCCATCTCCGGCTCCGACTTTGTGGAGATGTTCGTGGGCGTGGGCGCGTCCCGTGTCCGCGACCTCTTTAAGGAGGCCGCCAAGGTAGCCCCCTGTATCGTATTCATCGATGAGATCGACACCATCGGCAAATCCCGTGACTCCGGGCGCTTCGGCGGCAATGATGAGCGGGAGCAGACCCTGAACCAGCTTCTTGCCGAAATGGACGGCTTTGACCCCACCAAGGGCATCATCCTTCTGGCCGCCACCAACCGGCCCGAGGTGCTGGATCAGGCCCTTCTGCGGCCCGGCCGGTTCGACCGCCGCATCATCATTGACCGTCCCAATCTGGCGGGCCGTCTGGCCACCCTTCAGGTCCATACCCGGAACATCAAGCTGGCCGAGGACGTCAATTTGAAGAAGGTAGCGCTGGCCACTGCCGGCTGCGTGGGCGCCGACCTTGCCAACCTTGTGAACGAGGCCGCTCTCCGGGCCGTCCGAAAGGGCCGCAAGCTGGTGATCCAGGAAGACCTGCTGGCCGCCTTCGAGCTGGTCATCGCCGGCACGGAGAAAAAGGGCAGCGTCCTGACGGAATTTGAGAAAAAGCTGGTGGCCTACCATGAGGTCGGTCACGCCATGGTGGCCTACAAGCAGAAGAACACAGAACCGGTCCAGAAGATCACCATTGTCCCTCACACCCAAGGCGCGCTGGGTTACACCCTGCTGATGCCGGAGGAGGATAAGACGGAACTTCGCACCCGGGACGAGCTGATGGCGAAGATTGCTGTGTCCATGGGTGGCCGAGCCGCCGAGGAAGTGGTGATGAACACCATGACCAACGGCGCCTCTCAGGACATTCAGGAGGCCACCGGCGTGGCCCGGAACATGGTTGCCATGTTCGGCATGAGCGACCAGTTCGGCATGATGGCTCTGGCCTCCCGCCGCAGCCAGTATCTGGACGGCGGCTACGGTCTGGACTGCGCGCAGGACACCGCCGCCGCTATGGACAAGGCCGTGAAGGACATTCTGGACAAGTGCTATGCCGACGCCGTGAACATCATCCGGGAAAACCGTGAGGACATGGACAAGGTGGTGGCCTATCTGCTGGAGAAGGAGACCATCACCGGCGCGGAGATGGTGGCCATCATCGAGGGCCGGGATCCCTCCACCGTGGAGGACGCCTATGCCTCCACTCTGGCCCACGAGAATGGCTTCCGCCCCTCTCAGCCGGAGGTCATCGAGCCTGCCGCCCGGAAGGTCCACATGATCTCCGAGAAGATCGAAGCCCCGGAGAACGCTCCCGCCGGCGGTGAGAAAAATGATGCGGACAAGCCCGGCTCTGACGAAGCGCCGTCTGATGGGGAACCTGAACCCAAGCAGGAAAATGACGCCAAATCCGAATAACCACCAAACAGGCGTACCGTCCGGTACGCCTGTTTTTGAAAACGAGAGAAAAGAGAGGAAACACCATGATCCGTATTGCCAAGGAATCCGACCTGCCTGCCGTAGCCGCCGTCTATGAGGCTATTTTAGACCATGAGGACGCCACCGGTCTGCATTACACAGGCTGGAAGCGGGGCGCTTACCCCACCGCCGACACCGCCCGGAATATCTTCAACGCCGGGACCCTGTATGTAGGCGTAGATGAGGATGGCGCGATCTGGGGCAGCATGAATCTCAACGGCGTCCAGCTGCCGGAATACA
>OMEC01000961.1_pt1 | contig 12953 bp, 15 predicted proteins | sample 1673401 | NCBI WGS metagenome assembly OMEC01 (sample SAMEA103958110, study PRJEB25191) | human gut metagenome | reverse complement strand
CCCGCCCGCCGTTTCAAGCAGCCCGAGGGGCTGCCCCTTACTCCCCCACGATCTTCAAGCAGAAATCGCAGCAGTCGCCGCCACGGCCCAGCGTTTTCGTTCTGTGCCAATAGAGCTTGGGGTGCATGCCGTCATAGGTGATATCGTCGCTGTCGCAGAAGCAATGGCACAGCTCCGGACAGCCGTAATGTACGCAGGCGTCGTGATAGGGGCATTTCGTCATGTCGATGCGCCAGACGCCGCCGGTGGTCTGGAGCTCTCTGGCCGCAAAGCCCGCCGTCTCGCCGAACAGCTTCGGCGTTTCACTGGCAAAGATCCCCGGCACCCGGCGGTACAGTCCCGGAATGCGCATCAGCTTCAGCAGCAGCCTTTTCATCCGCCATGCCTTCTGCTCCACATAGCCGTGAACGGTTTGCAGCGCCTCCTCCTTGGACATGACACTTTGCAGCGTCTCATACGCCGCGATCCCCGGCAGGATCTGGTTTTCCAGATGCCGCTGCTTTTCCTGACTGGCTCCGGCGTTTTCCGCCCGCAGCGCCTGAAGCCGCGCCGCAAAGGCGGCGTTCAGTTCATCGGCCTGCGCCGGAAAGCGCTGGGCCGCCGTCTGCTGAAAATTCACGGTGATATAGCTTGGTTTCATAGAAGCTTCCCCCTTATTATATCTTCGCACGGTCTTCCCTTCCGGTTAGTCGATTCTAACCTCCACAGCTGGAAAAAGCCGCCCACCAGCGGCTCTCTCCCCGTGCGGATATTCCATTTTATCATCGGGATTGTAGCATCATTTTTCTCCGGCTGCAAGACCAAAGCCGCAAAATTTTCCGTTGGCCTCTGCCTCATGACAGACCTGCGCCCATGCGGATGCATATTTTCGCATATTTATCGGTACATAAACCCCGGTTATGGTGGACATAAACCGGGGTTTTATGTGCCGTTTTCCCTTTAATTCTCCCGCAAGGTGCCGTCGATGTTGACGGTGACCACCTGCCAGGGGATGAACTTGCCGCTCTTTTGCAGTGCGGTCTTGGCGGCGAACTCCAGACCGCCGCAGCAGGGCACCTCCATCCGGACGATGGTCAGGGACTTGACATCGTTATTCCGGATGATCTCCGTCAGCTTTTCGGTGTAATCCACGCCGTCCAGCTTGGGGCAGCCGATCAGGCAGACCCGGCCCGCCAGAAAGCGGCGGTGGAAATCGCCGTAGGTGAAGGCGGAGCAGTCCGCCGCCACCAGCAGAGAAGCGCCGTCAAAATACGGGGCTTTGGTGGGGGCCAGCTTGATCTGCACCGGCCAGTTGGTCAGCTGACCCTCCGGCTCGGCGGAAGGCGCCGGGGCGGCAGGCGCTTTATGCTGCATCTGGCGCATGGCAGCGCCAGGACAGCCGGTGTGGGCGGGACGCTCTTTGGCGGCTTTGGCGGCCAGCACGGCGGCCTCGTCATAGGCGGGAGCCTCCCGCTCCTCAAAGGTGATGGCGTTGGTGGGACAGGAGGGCAGGCAGTCGCCCAGACCGTCGCAGTAATGCTCGTGCATCAGCTTCGCCTTGCCGTTCACCAGACCGATGGCGCCCTCGTGACAGGCGTTGACGCAAGCGCCGCAGCCATTACACTTCTCCTCATCAATATGAATGATCTTGCGGATCATGGACATGACCTCCTCGTTAGATTCTATCGGTAGTATACCCCGCGCTCTCCGCCGCGTCTGTTGCATTTACCACAGTTCAAAAGAGTTTCTCTGCCTATCTCTGACATGGAAAGACAAATTTGGCTTTTTTGTCGTTAATTTGCGTACATTTGCAAGAAATTTTGCAAAAAATGGCAGAATGATGGCACTTTTTCCCAAGAAGAAACTGGTCAAAATTGCCGGTTTTTTGTTGCAATGTACAGCACTCTGTGTTAAAATTAACAATTGGTTAACACATTTTGAAAGAAGCAGAAACGCCGCCGGATACATCCCTGTCGCTGCACAGACGCATGCATTGGGCGGTTATTTGTAAGGATTGGAGTGGAGAAAAAAGCAATGATCATGTGTGTGTTTCTGTTCGCCCTGTGGCTGCTGCTGAACGGCAGGGTCACCGTGGAGATCTGCCTGTTCGGCGTGGTGATCGCCGGCGCGGTGTACGCCTTCTGCGTGTACGCGCTGGGGTATCATCCCGGCCACGAAAGGCGGCTTCTGAAGCGGCTGGGCGGCTATGTGGTGTATGTGGCCGTGCTGATCTGGGAGATCGTCAAGGCCAACATGGCGGTGGTGAAGATCATCCTGATGCCGCCCCACAAGTACCATCCCGCCATCGTGCGGATGAGGATCCCGTTCAAGAAGAATATTTCCCGGGTGATCCTGAGCAATTCCATTACGCTGACGCCGGGCACCGTCACCATCGAGCAGAGCGGCGACGACTTTCTGGTGCTGTGTCTGGACAAGCCCAGCGCCGACAGCATCCCCGACTGGAACCTGACGCGAATGCTGCGGAAAATGGAGGGTGAAGAATGGAACTGATCCAACAATGCTACAGCTATCTTTTCTGGGGTGTGCTGGTGGCGCTGGCCCTGTGCGTGGTGGCGGTGCTGGTCTACATTCTGAAGGCTCATCTGACGGTGGACCGCATCATCGGCATCAACCTGATCGGCACGCTGGTGGTCATCGTCATCTGCGCGCTGACGTACCTGCTGGGGGAGGACTATCTGGCGGATATCGCCGTGATCTATGTGGTCATGTCCTTCATCGCCGTGATGATGCTGTGCCGCATTTACATCAACCTGTACGACCGCAGGCGAAAGGAGAAGGAACAGCATGATCGGTGAATGGATCCGTTTCGGCCTGTGCGCCGCGTTTTTGCTGGCGGGCCTGTTTATCATGGTGGTATCCATCATCGGCCTGTACCGCTTTGACTTCGCCCTGCAGCGCATCCATGCCGCCGCGCTGGGCGATACCCTGAGTCTGCTGCTGTTCACCATCGGCATCCTGATCGCCGTGGGGTTCCATGCCGTGGCGTGGAAGCTGGTGCTGGTGCTGGTGCTGCAATGGCTGACCTCTCCGCTGAGCAGCCACATGCTCAGCATGTTTGAATACCGCGCCGACGAGAATCTGGGTCAGCATCTGGATCTCAGCGACGCGGAATACCACACCGAGGACGAGGAGGTGGCCGCCAAATGATGACGACCTTTCGCCTGATCCTGCTGACCGGGCTGATCGTGTGCGCCGCGGCTACGGCGCTGACCAAAAAGCCCATGCAGGCTGTGATCATCTACATGGCCTACTCCGTTATTATGTCGGTGATCTGGATCATGCTGGAGTCCCCCGACCTGGCCATTACCGAGGCGGCGGTGGGCGCGGGCATTACCAGTCTGCTGCTGTTTCTGACGCTGCGGCGGCTGAACCTCATCGACCGGGACGAGGAGCACCGCCGGCACGAGGAGGAAACCCTGCGCCAGCATGCCGCGCCCCACGAAACGCATGGAGAGGAGGACAGCCATGAGCAGTGAGAAAAATTTCTTCCGGCGGTGGCTGGACGGCCAGGTGGACTGGTCCGCCATGCTGGAGCAGGAAAAGCCCGCTCCCAAGGCGGAGAACGACGCCTACAAGCCCCGCTGGGACGCGGAAAGCGCCCGCCGATCCATGGAGCAGGGTCAGATCGCCTATACGGTGCTGGCTATCGTGGCGTGCATCGTGTTTGCCGCCTTCATGCTGCTGACGGTGGCGAACCTGCCCGGCTACGGCAGCGCCGACGCTCCCACCGTCAACGAGGTGGCGGAGCGGTACGTGGAAAAGGGCACGGAGGAGACCGGCGCGGTGAACACCGTGGCGGGCATGATTCTGGACTACCGTGCCTTCGATACGCTGGGCGAGTCCTTCGTGCTGTTCACCGCCATGTGCGCCGTGACCATGCTGATGAACGCGCCGGGACGCCGCCGTGTGCGGAAGCTGGACTATGAGGTGCTGGACTACTATCAGGACCCCATCATCCGCACGGTGTGCAAATTCGTCATCCCCATTATTCTGGTGTTCGGCGTGTACATTCTGCTGAACGGCCACCTGTCTCCCGGCGGCGGCTTCTCCGGCGGCGCCATCATGGCGTCGGCGCTGATCATCTACGGTCTGGTGTGGGGCGGCGAACGGGCCTCCAAGGCCATCCCCGCCAAGGTGCTGAAGATCATTGTGCTGTGCGCCCTGGGCTTCTACGCCTGCTCCAAGACCTACTCCTTCTTTACCGGCGCCAACCATCTGCACTCCATCATCTCTCCCGGCGTGCCGGGCCGCATCCTGTCCGCCGGACTGATCCTGCCGCTGAACGTGGCGGTGGGCTTCGTGGTGTGCTGCACCATGTACAGCTTTTACATGTATTTCCAAAGGGGGGAGCTGTGATGAACAACATGTTTACCCACCTGACGGAAAATTACGAGGCATGCGTGGCGGTGATTCTGTTCGCCATCGGCATGTGCATGCTGCTGTTTGACAAGAACCTGCTGAAAAAGGTCATCGGACTGGACATTATGGACAGCGGCACGTTTTTGCTGCTGGCCGACCGTGGCTATATCACCGGCCGCACCGTGCCCATTATCACCGGCGGCGTGACCGATATGGGCCACTACATCAACCCCATCCCCGCCGGACTGGTGCTGACGGGCATCGTGGTGTCGGTCAGCGTGTCGGCGCTGATGCTGAGCCTGACCATCCGCATTTATAAGAAGTACCACACGCTGGATATCGACACGCTGTATGTGATGATGTCCGACCGGCGGAAGGGAGGGCGCGTATGAGCTTCGTCCAGAACTTCCCCTTCTTCTCCATCATCCTGTGCCTGTTGTGCGCCGTGACCACCTTTGTGGCGGGCGATAAGTGGGGACGGCGGCTGACCATCGGATTGCTGTCCGTGTCCATCGTTTTGCAGAGCTGCGTCCTGTGGTTCTGCGCCAGCAATAACACCAGCTACTCCTACATGATGGGCCATTTCCCCGCCCCGTGGGGCAACGAGATCGCCGCCGGGGTCATCGAGCCGCTGATGGCGCTGCTGTTCTCTGTGGTGATGCTGCTGAGCGTGCTGGGCGGCATGGATCGCATCCTGAAGGACATTCCCGACAAGCGCCGCCATCTCTACTGGAGCATGGTGGATCTGACGCTGCCCTGTCCTACACCAACGATATCTTCACGGGCTACGTGTTCATCGAGATCTGCACCATCGCCTCCTGCGCCCTGCTGTCGGCCCGGGACAACGGCCGCTCCCTCATCGCGGCGGCCCGGTACATGGTGTTCGCGCTGGTGGGCTCCGGATTGTTCCTGATCGGCGTCATCTACACCTATTCCATCACCGGACACCTGCTGTTCCCCCAGTTGCACGAGACCATCGCCGCGCTGTGGGCGGAGGGTACGTACCGGTTCTCCATGACGGTGGCCATCGGCCTGATGACGGCGGGCCTTGCCATCAAGTCCGGTCTGTTCCCGTTCCACTTCTGGATGCCGGATACCTACGGGCGGGCCACCCCCGCTTCCTCCGGTATCCTGTCAGGCGTGGTGTCCAAGGCGTATATCCTGCTGCTGATCAAGATCGTCTACCGCGCCGTGGGCATCGAGGTGTTTGCCGCCAGCGGCATCCAGTCGGTGCTGCTGATCTTCGGCATTGCCGGGATGATCGTGGGCTCCGTGTCCGCCATCCGCTCCAAGCGGCTGACCACCATGGTGGCCTATTCCTCCGCCGCCCAGATCGGCTATATCTACATGGGTCTGGGCATGGGGACGCTGGCGGCGCTGCTGGCGGCGTTCCTGCACATCTTCTCCCACGCGCTGACCAAGCCCATGCTGTTCCTGTCCGCCTCCGGACTGCGTGACGTTTCCGGCGGGCACAACGACTTCCCCAGTTTGCAGGGCGCAGGCCACCGCAATGTGGCGGCGGGCGTGCTGTTCACGGCGGGCGCTCTCAGCATGGTGGGCGTGCCGCTGTTCATCGGATTTATCCCCAAGCTGCAATTCGCACAGGCGGCCTTCGCCCTGACGTGGGAGAAGTGGCCGGTGCTGCTGGCGCTGGCGGTGTCCACGCTGCTGAACGTGCTGTATTTCCTGTACACGGCCATGGTGCTGTGGCTGCCCCAGAAGGACGGCACGATGGCCCCGGCCCAGAAGATCAACTGGGGCAAGGCCATCCCCGCCGCGGTGCTGCTGGCCATCGGACTTGCCATCGGTATCCATTCCGCGCCGCTGACGGCGCTGCTGCGGCAGGGCTTCGGCCTGTTCTGCCAGTATTAAGGAAAGGAGTGGACTGTATCATATGTTATATTTGATCCTTCTGCTGCCCTTCCTGCTGGGGATCGGCTGCGCCTTCTGTAAGGAGGAGAACGCCCGGCGGCTGACCCCGGTGCTGGCGGCGGCGCAGACCGTGCTGACGGCGCTGGTGATCTACGCCGCCGTATCCGGCAAAGACTGGGCCACCAATGTGGTGTATCTCAGCGAGTCGCTGACCTTTTCGCTGAAGATGGACGGCGTGGCGGCGGTGTTCGCCGTGGTGACGGCGGTGTGCTGGCTGCTGACCATCCCCTACGCCGCCGTGTACATGCCCCACAGCGGCGGAGAGCCCCGGTTCTACGTGTTCCTGTTCACCACCGAGGCGGTGCTGCTGGGCACCGCGCTGGCGGCGGACATGGTGACGCTGTATCTGTTTTATGAGCTGACCACCCTGTGCAGCGCACCGCTGGTGCTGCACGAGCTGAAGAAAAAGGCCATTATCGGCGCGTACAAGTACCTGTTCTACTCGGTGGGCGGCGCGTTCGTGGCGCTGTTCGGCGTGGTGGTGCTGTACTTCCACTGTGACTCGCTGTCCTTTGCGGCGGGCGGCACGATGACCGAGGCCACGCCGCTGACGCTTGCGGCGGTGTTCTGCATGATCCTGGGCTTCGGCGCCAAGGCGGGTCTGTTCCCGCTGCATAACTGGCTGCCCAGCGCCCACCCGGCGGCTCCGGCTCCGGCGTCGGCGCTCCTCAGCGGCCTGATCGCCAAGGCGGGCGTCATCGCCGTGCTGCGCACCATCTTCTTCACCGCCGGGGCGGGGCTCCTGCGGGGCACGTGGGTGCAGACGGTGTGCCTGATTCTGGTGCTCATCTCCATTTTCATGGGCTCCTTTATGGGCTGTTTGGAAAAGGAGCTGAAAAAGCGGCTGGCCTATTCCAGTATTTCCCAGATCTCCTATGTGCTGCTGGGCCTGTTCATCCTGTCGCCCGACGGGTTTACCGGCTCCATGCTGCAATTGTTCTTCCACGCGGCGGCCAAGATCGCCATCTTCCAGTGCGCCGGCTCCATTATCCTGCTGGCCCACAAAACGCGGGTGGACGAGCTGCGGGGACTGGGCCGCCGCATGCCGGTGACCTTTATCTGCTTCGCGCTGGTGTCGCTGTCGCTGGTGGGTATCCCACCCTTCGGCGGGTTCCACAGCAAGTGGTATCTGGCCACGGCGGCACTGGAGGCGCTGCCGGGCGCGCTGGGCTATCTGGTGCCGGTGACGCTGATTTTGTCGGCGCTGTTCACCGCCGGATACCTGTTCCCGCCGGTGATCTCCGCCTTCTTCCCCGGCCATGATACCACGGGACTGGAACTGTCCCCCATCCGCGAGCCGCTGGGCATCACCGTTCCGCTGGTGATCTTCGCGGCCATCTGCGGACTGATGGGTCTGTTCCCCAACGGCGTGCTGTCGGTGATGGAGTCCATCGCCGGAGCCGTCGCGTAAGGGAGGTGCTGCTATGAATGGAATTTTGCTTTGTCTGCCGGTGTTCCTGCCTATCGTAGCGGGTCTGGCGGCCTACTTCATCCCCTTCCGCACCGACCGGGCGCGCTGCACCCTGTACGCCGTCATCATCGGGGCCACCACCGTTCTGGCGTGGCTGGCGATTTTGCAATGTGACGGCTCGGCCTTCACGTTCCTGCGGTTCACCGACTCCCTGCATTTCACCCTCCGCATGGACGGGGCGGCGAAGCTGTTCGCGGGGCTGTCGGCCTCGCTGTGGCCCTTTACCATGGTGTACGCGTGGGACTACATGAAGCACGAGGGCCACAAGCCCATGTTCTGGGCGTTCTTTACGGCATCCTTCGGCGTGACGCTGGGCATTGCCTTCGCCGCCAATATGATGACCATGTACCTGTTCTATGAGTTGCTGACGCTGGCCACCATCCCGCTGGTGATGCACGCCATGACCAAGCAGGCCATCCACGCAGGTGTGAAATACGCCGCCTACTCCATTGCGGGCGCGGCGCTGGCCTTTATCGGCATGGTGTTCCTGATCGTTAACGACGCGCAGGAGTTCGTTCCCGGCGGCCATCTGGCGGGCTATACCGGCAGCATGGAGCTGCTGCTGAGCGTATTCGTGCTGGCCTTTGTGGGCTGCGGCGTTAAGGCCGCCATCTGGCCCATGCACAGCTGGCTCATCAGCGCCGCCGTGGCGCCCACGCCGGTAACGGCGCTGCTGCACGCGGTGGCGGTGGTCAAGGCAGGCGCGTTCGCCTGTATCCGGCTGACCTATTTCACCTTCGGCGTGGACATTCTCTACGGTACGTGGGGCCAGTACACCGTTATGGCGCTGGCCATGATCACGGTGGTGTTCGGCTCCGCCATGGCGCTGAAGCAGCGCCACTTCAAGCGGCGGCTGGCCTATTCCACCGTGTCCAACCTGAGCTACATCCTGCTGGCTGTGGCCTTTATGAACGCCATCGGCGTGGTGGCCGCGTTCCTGCACCTGATCGTCCACTCGGTGGTGAAGATCATGGCCTTCTTCTGCGCGGGCAGTGTGCTGCACTACGCCCACCGGGAGTATGTCAGCGAGCTGGAGGGGCTGGGACGGCGGATGCCCCTGACCTTCGCCTGCTTCACGGTGGCGGCCTGCGCCCTGACGGGCATCCCGCCCTTCAACGGCTTCGTCAGCAAATGGTACATCGGCCTGGCGGCGGTGAGCGGGGGAAGCGTGGCCTCCTATCTCGGCTTTATCGCCATCCTCATCTCCGCGCTGCTGACGGCCATTTATATGTTCCAAGTAGTGGTGAAGGCGTGGTTCCCCACGGAGGGAACGGTTCTTCCCACCAAGGAGAGCGCCCATGAGGCGGGGCCGTTCATGATCGTGCCTATGCTGATTCTGGCGGCGCTGTGCCTGCTGATGGGCCTGTTCCCGGAGGTATTGCTTGACGTGATCGGAAAGGCGGTGATCCACCCGTGACAACATTTGCTCTGCTGGCCGTTGTGCTGCTGCCGGTGCTGTCGGCGCTGGTCATCGCTCTGCTGCCGGATCGCCATGACGACGGAAAGCGGCTGGGTTCGCTGTCCATCGTGTTCACGCTGCTGACGCTGCTGGCCATGGTATACGTAGCCGCCACAGCGGACGGCAGTACTGTCACCGTTCCGGTGATGCGCCTGAGCTTCTGGGCCGGTGGGTTCCAGAAGCTGTACGGGCTGGTGGTGTGCTTCATGTGGTTCGTCTCGGCGCTGCTGAGTCCCCAGTATTTCCACGGACACCACCACCTGAAGCGGTACTATTTCTTCTTCCTCATCTGTCTGGGGTTCACGGCGGGGGTGTTCCTGTCCGCCGACCTGTACACCACCTTCCTGTTCTTCGAGCTGATGTCCCTCAGCTCCTATGTGTGGGTGGTGCAGGAGGAGACCCCCGACGCCATGGACGCCGGTAAGACCTACCTGACCATCGCGGTGCTGGGCGGTCTGGTGACGCTGATGGGTCTGTTCCTGCTGTACACCGCCACCGGCACACTGGTGATCGCGGAGCTGCACGAGGCCGTGGCCACCATGGAGCGCGGACGTCTATGGGCCGCCGCGCTGTGCATCCTGTTCGGCTTCGCCGCCAAGGCGGGTCTGTTCTCGGTGCATATCTGGCTGCCCAAGGCCCACCCGGTGGCTCCGGCTCCGGCTTCGGCGCTGCTGAGCGGCGTGCTGACCAAGGCCGGTATCTTCGGCGTTCTGCTGCTGACGGCGCAGGTGCTGACGGGCGACCACGACTGGGGCATGCTGCTTCTGGTGCTGGGCGCTATCACCATGGTGCTGGGCGCGGTGCTGGCGGTGTTCTCCACCAATCTGAAGTACATTCTGGCCTGCTCGTCCCTGTCCCAGATCGGTTTTATCACCGTGGGCGCGTCCATGATCTGCCTGCTGGGCGAGCATAACGCGCTGGCCGCCAACGGCACGGTGCTGTACATGATGAACCACTCGCTGGTGAAGCTGGCGCTGTTCCTGTTCGCCGGTGTGGTGTACTACAACACCCACGCGCTGGATCTCAACGATATCAAGGGCTTCGGCCGGGGCAAGCCGCTGCTGCACGTGCTGTTCCTGTGCGGCGCCTGTTCGCTGGCGGGTATTCCGGGCTTTTTGGGATATCTCAGCAAGACGCTGGTGCACGAGGCGCTGGTGGAATACGCCCACATGAGCGGCATGACCATCATTACGGTGGTGGAGTGGCTGTTCCTGTTCTCCGGCGGATTGACGGCGGCGTATCTGACGAAAATCTACGTGGCCATCTTCTGGCAGAAGGGCAAGGAGACCGGCAAGCAGTGGGGCAAGCCCCTGTCTGTCATCGCCCTGTGCCTTGCCGCCGTGGCGCTGCCGGTGCTGGGGTTGACGCCCCACGCCATCGCCGAGAGGATCAGCGGCGCGACGCTGGACTTCACCGGCGGACACGCCTTCGACCACGCCATCCACTACTTCGCGTGGACGAATCTCAAGGGCGTGGTGATCTCGCTGGCCATCGGCATGGTGGTGTACTTCCTGTTCATCCGCACGGTACTGATGCGGAAGGACGGCTTCTATCTCAGCCGCTGGCCCAAGTGGCTCAGCCTGGAGGACAGCGTGTATAAACCCTTCTTCCGCGCGTTGTTCGCGGTGGTGGGCGTGGTGTGCCGCGTGGCCTGCGACGCCTTCGACGTGGTGGTGCTGGCGGTGCAGCGGGTGCTGCTGCGGCCTAGCAAGGAAAAGGAGCCCCAGTCCTACTCCCCGCTGGTGCAGGCCATCGCGCGGCAGAGCGGCGACAAGGCCGCCCGGGAAGCCGCCGACCGTCTGGACACCCGGCGGGACATGCGGGACCGTATGGCCCACAGCCTGTCCTTCGGTCTGCTGATGACGTGTCTGGGATTGTGCGTGATTTTGACGGTCGTGATCTGCCACGTGTTCTAAACTGGCATGAAATCTTCGATTTCATTGCCAAGGGAGATGCGGTCGGCTGCGCGCACCCGTTGGGTGCACTGGCGACCGAGAAGAATTTTTCTGACGCACATGTCGTCAGAAAAATGATTGAAATGATTCGCGTCTGCGGACGCGAACTCTGCGAGGCCTTTTTGGCTGCGGATATGAACGCTGCGAGGCTATTTGACAAAGCTGCCGCTTCCGGTCACGGAAGCGGCAGCTTCTTTCTTTTGCTTGCAAAGCCGGGCGTTGTGTGGTATTCTGACGGGGAAAAGAAAACCAGAAGGAGGCATTTATCCATGAGTGAAAAGGGTAAGCTGAGCAAGGCGCTGCTGTACGCGCCGGAGAACGGCTTTGACCGTCTGCCGGAGGGCGAAAAGGCCGCCATGCACGACTATTGCGAGTCCTATAAGGACTTTCTGAACCACGGCAAGACCGAGCGGCTGTGCGTGGAATACTGCATTGAGCTGGCGAAGCAGCACGGCTTTGTGGAGTTTCAGCCGGGTATGGCGCTGAAAACCGGCGACAAGGTGTACTGCAACAACCGGGGCAAGGGCATCATGCTGGCGGTGATCGGCAAAGAGCCGCTGAGTGAGGGCGCCAACATCGCCGCCGCCCACACCGACGCGCCCCGCCTTGACCTGAAGCCCCGTCCCCTGTACGAGGAGGCGGAGATGGCCTATTTCAAGACCCACCACTACGGCGGCATCCGCAAGTATCAGTGGGTGACGATCCCGCTGGAGCTGCACGGCGTGGTGACGCTCTCGGACGGCACGTCCACATCGGCGACAAGCCGGAGGATCCTCAGTTCATCATCAACGACCTGCTGCCCCATCTGGGCCGCGAGCAGGGCAAGAAGCCCCTGAACGAGGCCATTCCCAGCGAGAGTCTGAACATCCTCGTGGGCTCTCAGCCGGTGGAGGACGAGGACGAGAAGTCCCGGTTCAAGCTGGCGGTCATGCAGCTGCTGCACGAGAAGTACGGCATGGTGGAGGAGGACTTTATCTCCGCCGAGCTGGAGGCTGTTCCCGCCGGGCAGGCACGGGATATCGGCTTTGACCGCAGCTTCATCGCCAGCTACGGCCACGACGACCGGGTATGCGCCTACGCGGAGCTGGCGGGCCTGTTCGACGCGGTGGAGCCCCAGCGCACCGCCGTGTGCATCTTCGCCGACAAGGAGGAGATCGGCAGCGAGGGCGTGTCCGGCATGCTGTCCGCCGCCTTTGACAAGTTCATGGGCGAGCTGTGCGACACCCAGGGCGTGCTGCTGCGGGACTGCTTCGCCAAGTCCTTCTGCGTCAGCGCCGACGTGACCGCCGCCTACGACCCCAACTTTGCCGAGGTATACGACAAGCGGAATTCCGCGTTCATCAACTACGGCGTGGGCCTGTGCAAGTACACCGGAGCAGGCGGCAAGTCCGGCGCGTCCGACGCCAGCGCCGAGGTGGTGGGCAAGCTGCGCCGCCTGCTGAATGAGGAAAAGGTGTTCTGGCAGATGGCGGAGCTGGGCAAGACCGACGCCGGCGGCGGCGGCACCGTGGCCAAGTTCATGGCCCAGCGGAACATCGACACCATCGACGCGGGCGTGCCGGTGCTGAGCATGCACGCCCCCTATGAGACGGTGGCGAAGCTGGACTGCTACATGACCTACCGGTGCATGAAGGCGGTATTTGAGAAGGCGTAACGACAAAAAAGGCTTCACCCTCTGGCGAGGGTGAAGCCTTTTCAGCCTGTCAAAAAACTACCCAAACGCCCCTGTTTCTGCTATAATAGAGGAAACGGGGGTGTTTTCATGGAAGGCTGGAGA
>OMEC01000958.1_pt1 | contig 12986 bp, 9 predicted proteins | sample 1673401 | NCBI WGS metagenome assembly OMEC01 (sample SAMEA103958110, study PRJEB25191) | human gut metagenome | reverse complement strand
AAGAAATAAAGTACTTAAGCTTTCAAAGGGCTACTACGGCTCAAAGAGCAAGCTTTTTAAAACAGCAAAACAGGCAGTAATGAAATCAGGTCAGTATGCTTACATCGGCCGCAAGCAGAAAAAGCGTGATTTCCGCCGCCTTTGGATAACCCGTATCTCGGCAGCAGCTAAGATGAACGGCATGAATTACTCAACATTCATGAACGGTCTTAACAAAGCGGGCATTACACTCAACCGTAAGATGCTCTCAGAGATAGCCATTGCAGACCCGGCTGCATTCACAGCCCTCACAGAAAAGGCTAAAGAAGCTCTTAAATAATAATCTGTAATCACGCCCTTTTTTAAGAAGGGCGTGACTTTTTGCTAATCAGGGGTGAAAACAAATTGGAGAATATTACATCACGCACCAATGCAAAAATAAAATTTGCGCTCTCTTTGCGTGACGATGCCGCCGCAAGAAGAAAAAACAATATGTTTTTTATTGAGGGTGCCCGCCTTTGTTCGGACGCTCTTAAAAGCGGCGTATCTGTTTTGCAATTCTTTTTCACCGAATCCGCTCAAAAAAAGTTCCCCGAGGTTTGTGCGGCACTGCTTTCTTTTGCAAAAGACAGCTACAAAATAAGCACCGATGTTGCTTTGCGCTTGGGCGATACAAAGTCTCCTCAGGGCATATTTTGCGTTTGCTCGGCGGTTGACAAAATCTATAAAGCAGATAAAATAGATTTTGCCGGCAAATATGTTTTGCTTGAGAATGTTCAGGACCCGTCCAATATCGGCTCCGCGGCAAGAACCGCAGAGGCTCTCGGCATAGACGGACTTATCGTTTGCGGAGGGTGCGACGTGTTTAACCCAAAAGCACTGCGCGCTTCTATGGGTGCGTTTTTCAGGCTCAACATTTTTGTTTGCGATGACGCTCCGCCATTTTTAAAATCGGCAGGCGAGGGCGGTATGCTGACGCTTGCCTCCACACCGAGCGCAAATGCAGAAAAAATCACCGACCTTTGTTTTGACGGCGGGGTTATATGCGTTGTGGGCAACGAGGGCAACGGGGTAGAAAAAAGAACCATGGACGCCTGCAAGGCTTTGGCAACAATACCTATGTGCGGCAGAGCCGAGTCGCTCAATGCCTCGACCGCCGCTGCTATCTTGATGTGGGAGATGGTGCGCCATGGCGATTGAGCATTGGGTTTGGTATCAGCATGCATTGGGCGCAGGATGCCGCAGAACGGGAGAAATGCTCTCTTACTTCGGCTCTGCAAAAGCTTTTTATGAGGCGGGCGAATACGAGTGGAAGCTTTCGGGCATATTCACTCCCTCACAGCTTTCAAAGCTTAAATTAACGCCGATAGAAAAGGCGTATGAAACCTTGGAGGTTTGCCGCAAAAATTCATACAAAGCCGTAACGCCGGAGGATAAACTTTATCCCAGAATGTTAAAACCTCTTGACGATTTGCCCGCAGTGTTGTATTATCAGGGCGACCTCAGGTTTTTGATACATAAAATCGCCATAGCGGTCGTCGGCACAAGAGAGGCGAATGAAAACAGCCTTTCCGTTGCCAAAAGTCTGTCGGCTTCACTCACACGTTCGGGCGCGGTTGTTATAAGCGGAGGGGCTTTGGGCGTTGACAGCGCGGCGCATACGGGTGCGCTTGAGGCAGGCGGCAAAACCGTTGCGGTGCTCGGCAACGGCTTCGGCGCAAAATATTTAGAGGCAAACAGACCGCTGCGCGAGCAGATAGCCGCAAACGGTGCGCTTATAACAGAATATCCGCCGTTCACTCCCGCGTCTGCGAGAACTTTTCCGATAAGAAACCGCATTATTTCGGGTCTTTCACACGGGACGGTTGTCATAGAAGCAGGTGTAAAAAGCGGCTCGCTTATCACGGCAGGTCTGGCACTTGAGCAGGGCAGAGATGTTTTTGCCGTGCCGGGCGATGTTATGAGCGACAAATTCACAGGCGTTCACAAGCTGATAAGCGACGGCGCAAAGCCCGTTTTCTCGGCGATGGATGTGCTCTCGGGTTATGCGGCAAAATACCCGAAAGCGATTGATGCCGAAAAAATCGAAACACAGCTCAAAATCAGCGGCTCTGTTTCAAATATCAACACAAAAACCAAGCAGGAAGAAAAGGACGTGCCTTTTAACGGGAGCATATTTGAGCGTGTTAAAGACCTTGACTCACTCTCGCAAGAGGCAAAATCGGTTTATGCGGTATTTTCCGACAAGCCGATACATATAGACGATATTAAACGAAAGACCGGCCTTGATTTTTCAAAGCTGTTCAAGGCGGTCACAGAGCTTGAGCTCGCGGAGCTTATAAGCTCCGGAGAGGGAAAAATGTACAGCTTAAAATAAACTTAATAGGATGATGTCTATGTCAAAACTTATAATCGTGGAGTCCCCTACAAAAGTAAAAACAATCAAAAAATACCTCGGCAATGATTATGACGTAACCGCGTCAATGGGTCATGTCAGAGATTTGCCGGCGGCAAGGCTGAGCGTAGATATAAAAAACGACTTTGCGCCGAAATATGCCGTTATAAAGGGCAAAGAGGCTCTGGTTAAGGAGCTTAAAGAAAAGGTTGCCGAAAGCGACTATGTATATCTCGCAACCGACCCCGACCGCGAGGGAGAAGCCATATCCTGGCACCTCGCCGCACTTTTGGGCCTTGACACCGATAAAAAGAACAGAATAACCTTTCACGAAATCACAAAAAGCGGTATAGAAGCGGGCATGAAAGAGCCGCGCTCAATAGATATGGACCTTGTAAACGCACAGCAGGCAAGAAGAATACTCGACCGCCTTGTGGGCTATAAGCTCAGTCCCTTTATTTCTCAAAAAATCCGCCGCGGTCTTTCTGCCGGGCGTGTTCAGAGCGTTGCGGTAAGACTTATTGTTGACCGCGAAAACGAGATAAGAGCGTTTAAGCCCGAGGAATATTGGTCACTTGACGCAAAGTTCACCGCGCCGTGCAGAAAGATGTTTTCCGCTTCGTTCACGGGCGATGAAACAGGCAAGGTAAAAATCACGACCAAAGAGCAGGCAGATTCTTATATCGCCCGCCTTGACGGTGCAAAATACACCGTCACATCACTCAAAAAAGGCACGCGCAAAAAGAACCCCGCGCCGCCCTTTATCACCTCCACATTGCAGCAGGAGGCTTCGCGCAAGCTCGGCTTTCAGCCGCAAAGAACCATGCGAACCGCGCAGGAGCTTTATGAAGGTGTTGACGTTGCCGGCATAGGCACAACGGGTCTTATAACATATATGAGAACGGATTCTCTCAGAATATCCGAAGAAGCGCGCGCGGCGGCGAATCAGTATATAGCAGAGGCTTTCGGCGAAAAATATCTGCCCGAAAAGCCGAGATATTTTAAATCCGGAAGCAACGCGCAGGACGGCCATGAGGCAATCCGCCCCACATCGCCCTCGCTCACACCCGAAAAGGTCAAGGGCAGTCTCTCGGCTGACCAGTATAAGCTTTATACCCTTATCTGGAAGCGTTTTATCGCAAGCCTTATGGCAAGCTGTGTTCAAAACACGGTCAGGGCAGAGATAACCGGCGCCACAGAAGAAGACGCGGCAAACGGCAGATACTGCCTTTTCTCCGCGGCAGGTTACAGCATTAAGTTCGACGGTTTCACCTCTCTTTATGAAGAGAGCACCGATTCCGAAAACAGCGATAGCAACAAAAAACTTCCGGAGCTTAACAAGGATGATTCGCTCAAATTAAAAGAGCTTGTCGGCAATCAGCATTTCACACAGCCCCCGGCAAGATACACCGAGGCTTCGCTCATTAAGGCTATGGAGGAAAACGGCATCGGCCGACCCAGCACATATGCCACAATCATCACAACCATAATCAAAAGAGAATACGTCAAAAGGCAGGCAAAAATGCTTATCCCCACAGAATTGGGCGAGGCAACAACGGGTCTTTTAAAAGAGCGTTTCCCCAAAATAGTCAACGCCAAATTCACCGCGCAGATGGAAACACAGCTTGATGAAATCGGCGAGGGCAAAGAGAATTATGTCGAGATGCTTCACGGCTTTTATGATGAGTTTGACAAAACTCTTCAAAAGGCAAAAGAAGATATGAAAGACGTTAAAATTCAGCTTGAAGAAGACGTTACCGATATTCCCTGCGAAAAATGTGGCAGACTCATGGTGATAAAAACCGGACGTTTCGGCAAATTCCTTGCCTGCCCCGGCTACCCCGAGTGCAAAAACGCAAAGCCGCTTGTATTAAAAACCTCGGCAAAATGCCCCAAGTGCGGCAGTCAGGTTATTGAGAAAAGGTCTAAAAAAGGTCACACCTTCTACGGCTGCGAAAGCTGGCCGAAGTGCGATTTTATGACGTGGGATAAGCCCACGGACGAAACCTGCCCCAAGTGCGGCAAATCGCTCTTTAAGCGCAAGGGAGGCATGCTTGTCTGCCTTGACGAAAGCTGCGGCTTTGAGAAAAAGGCAGAGCGCAAATCCAAAAAGAAGGACGACGCCGAATGAACACCGTAACCGTAGTCGGCGGAGGGCTTGCAGGAACAGAGGCGGCATGGGCGCTTGCAAACAGGGGCATAAACGTCATTCTCAAAGAGATGAAGCCTCTAAAAAAATCCCCTGCACACAAAAGCGATATGCTGGCGGAGCTTGTATGCTCCAACTCATTAAAGGCAGAGCGTTTAGGCTCTGCCGCAGGGCTTTTAAAGGCAGAGATGAGTTTGCTCGGCTCGCTTTGCACCGAGTGTGCCAAAGAGACGCGTGTTCCGGCAGGCGGCGCACTTGCGGTGGACAGAGATAAGTTCTCACTTCTCGTCACCGAAAAAATCAAGTCGCATCCGCTTATAAAAATCGAGACCTGCGAGGTCACCGATATACCCGAGGGCAATGTTATAATAGCGGCAGGTCCGCTCGCTTCGGAGCCTTTGGCACAAAAAATAAAAGAGCTCTGCGGCGGAAGTCTCAGCTTTTTTGACGCCGCCGCACCGATTGTTTCGGCAGATAGCGTTGATATGAAAAGTGCGTTCACACAGTCGCGCTATGACAGGGGCGGCGAGGACGATTATATAAACTGCCCGATGAATAAAGAAGAGTATGAGGCGTTTTATGAGGAGATTATAAATGCGGAATCTGCGCCGCTTCACTCTTTTGACAAGAAAAAAGACGTGTACGAGGGCTGTATGCCCATAGAAGTGCTCGCTTCAAGAGGCAAAGATACAATGCGTTTCGGTCCGCTGAAGCCGGTGGGTCTTGTTGACCCGAGAACTTCTCACAGACCGTGGGCGGCATTGCAGCTTCGCAAAGAGAATGCGGACGGCACAATGTATAACCTCGTCGGCTTTCAGACAAACCTTAAGTTCGGCGAGCAAAAAAGAGTTTTTTCAATGATACCTGCGCTCAAAAATGCGGAGTTTTTGAGATACGGCGTTATGCACCGCAACACGTTTATAGACTCCCCGAGGCATTTGAACGGCGATTTTTCATTCGGAAAAAGAGAAAATCTTTTCTTTGCGGGTCAGATAACCGGTGTGGAGGGGTATATGGAATCCGCCGCTTCGGGAATAATGGCAGGCATAAACACGGCGAGACGCCTTGAGGGCAAAGAGAGCATAATATTGCCGCCCTTTACGATGATAGGCGCACTCAGCAGATATATAAGCGATGAAAGCGTTAAAAACTTTCAGCCCATGGGGGCAAACTTCGGCGTTTTGCCTCCGCTTCGGGATAAGATAAGAGATAAAAAGCTTCGATATGAGGCATTGGCGCAAAGAAGCATGGATTTCATGCAAAAGGAGGCGCAGAATATATGAAAAAGTTAGAAAAATTACAGCAGTCGGTCGGCTACAAATTCAAAGACGAGCGTCTGCTTCAAAGGGCACTCACGCATACCTCTTATGCGAATGAGTGCAACGAGGGTCATAACAAAAGCAATGAAAGACTTGAGTTTTTGGGCGACTCCGTTCTCGGAATAATAACAGCCGAGCATTTTTACTTAAATTTTAAAGATTTGCCGGAGGGTGAGCTTACAAAGCTCCGCGCGGCAACGGTTTGTGAAAATTCGTTAAGCTCATTTGCACGTCAGTTGGGTCTGGGAGAATATCTGCTTTTGGGCAAGGGCGAAATGTGCACCGGCGGCAGCGACAGACCCTCTATTTTGGCAGACGCTTTTGAGGCACTGATAGCCGCAATATATCTTGACGGCGGTATAGAAGAAGCCAAAAAATTTGTGCTGAAATACGTTGACAAAGCGGTTGAAGAACACCGCGGATTTAAAGATTACAAAACCGTTTTGCAAGAGGTTATTCAGAAAAATCCCGGTGAAGTTATAGAATATGTGCTCGTTAAAGAGTCGGGTCCCGACCACAACAAAAGGTTTGAGGTTGAGGTGCATCTTAACTCAAACGTCATAGGCAAGGGCGTGGGCACCAGCAAAAAGAAGGCGGAGCAGCTTGCCGCAAAAGAAGCTTTGGAGCTGATGGGGCTTTGAAGCATACGAGCGTAGCGCTGTTTGTGCCGCACAAGGGCTGCCCGCATCAGTGCAGCTTTTGCAACCAAAAAAGCATTTCGGGTCAAACAAAGAGCATAACCGCCGATGACGTTCACGCCGCCTGTGCGGTTGCCGAAAAAGACCCGAATTTGAAAGACGCGCAGATAGCTTTTTTCGGCGGCAGCTTCACCGCGATAGAGCGCGAGTATATGACCGAACTCTTAAGCGCGGCAAAAGAGCACCTTGACGGTGAAAAATTCACGGGTATAAGAATTTCTACTCGCCCCGACGCGATAGACGATGAAATTTGCCGAATTTTAAAAGAATACGGCGTAAATGCCGTTGAACTCGGCGCACAGAGCATGGACGATAAGGTTCTTCTCTTAAACAAAAGAGGGCACACGGCAGAGGACGTTAGAAAAGCGACCGCGCTTTTAAAGCAATACGGCTTTGAAACGGGGCTTCAGATGATGACGGGGCTTTACGGCTCCGACAAAAACGAGAGCATATACACGGCAAAAGAGATAATCAAGCTGCGCCCCGACACTGTGAGGATATACCCCACAATAGTTATGGACGATACGCCGTTGGCGGAGCTTTATCGCTCGGGCGAGTATATTCCGCAAACTCTTGACGAGGCAACAGATATATGTGCCGAACTTATATTGATGTTTTATAAAGAGAACATCAATGTTATAAGAGTGGGTCTTCACTCCGGCGGAGGGGTGGAGGGCGGCATGCTTGCAGGCGCGTTTCACCCGGCTTTTAAGGAGCTTTGCCAAAACAAAATATATTATTCTCTCATGTTTTCGGAGCTGTCCGGGCTTCCGAAAAATAAAAGCTACAACATTTTTGTTCCCGCCGGTGCACTCTCGCAGGCAATGGGTCAAAAAAAGGCAAATCTTTTAAAAATGCGCGAAAACGGCTACGAATGTATAATAAAAGAATGTGACAGTCTGAAAAAATATCAGATTTTTGTAAAGGAATAAATTTATGATACTTAAAGCGCTTGAAATGCAGGGATTTAAATCATTCCCGGATAAAACGGTGTTTAATTTCGGCAGCGGAATAACTGCCGTGGTGGGACCAAACGGCTCCGGCAAAAGCAACATTGCCGACGCTGTGCGCTGGGTTCTCGGCGAGCAGTCCACCAAAAATCTGCGCGGCTCCAAAATGGAGGACGTTATATTCGGCGGCACAAAGATAAGAAGACCTTTGGGCTATGCCGAGGTAACACTGCGCCTTGATAACAAAGACCGCTCACTCTCTTGCGACAGTGACGAGGTTGCGGTTACAAGGCGTTACTACCGCTCCGGCGAGAGCGAATATAAGCTCAATGCCGAAACGGTGAGGCTGCGCGATATTCACGAGCTGTTTATGGATACGGGCCTCGGCTACCGCAGGACGGACGCGAACCGCAGGCTTGAGCAGGCAGAAGAGAATATGGTCAGACTGCGCGATATACTCTCGGAGCTTGAAAGCCGCGTGGGTCCTCTCAAAATTCAAAGCGAAAAAGCGCAAAAATTTCTTGTGCTCGCAAAGGATAAGAAAAATCTTGAAATAGGCCTTTGGCTGCACACGATAGAATCCTCTAAAAAAAGGCTCAAAGAGCAGGAGGACAAGCTGAACATAGCCAAGGCGCAGTATGAGGCGGCAGGCGAACAGCTTGAAGAGATAAGAGACGAGATAGACGGCGCGATTTCGGCAGGTCAAAATATCAACGAAAAGATAGACGAAATAAGAAAGCACCGCCGCCACAGCGAGGAGCAGGCTTCGCAAAGAGAGTCTGTTATCGCCGTTGAGCGCAACACCATTGAGCACAACCTCAACACCGTTGAAAGGCTTAAAAAAGACGTCAGCGACGCTTCGGACACCGAAAATTCTCTTCAAAGGCAAATTGACGAGGGCACAAAGGCGATAGAAGAGATTTATGAAAACATAAAGACAAAAAAGCAGAGCCTTGACGAGGCAACCGCAAAAATAAACTCGGTCAGAGACGAAAATTCCGAATACGCTCAAAAATCCGCCGAGATAGCGCAGAAGATAACCGAACTCACAAACGGAATATCCGAAAAAAGAATTGACGAGACGACGGCCGTTTCGTCTATCGAAGAAATTTCGGCAAGAATTGCAAACATTGACTCTGTTTTGCTCTCGCGTGCGGAATATGTCAACACCTTGAGCGACGCCGCGGCAAAGTGCCGTGCCGAGCTTGACGAGCTCTCGGAAAAAGCAAAAGAGGCGGCAAACGCAGTCTCCGGCTACAATATGAGAGTTCAGGCAAAGAGCGACAAGGTTCAAAAATTAAAAGAAGATATAGACTCCAAAACTCTCGAAATTCACCAAAAAACCGGCAGAATACACATTTTGCAGGATATGGAAAAGAATATGGAGGGCTACTCCGGCAGCGTAAAGGCGATAATTCGCCAGTCAAAGGGCGGTATGCTCAAGGGTATTCACGGCACGCTTTCACAGCTTATAAGTGTTGATGCGGAATATGCCGCCGCTGTTGAAACAGCTCTCGGCAACGCTGTTCAGAATATTGTTACCGACAGCGAGAGCGACGCAAAGCGCGCAATAGCCTATCTTAAAGAGAGCAAGGGCGGCAGAGCAACATTTTTGCCCCTCACCTCGGTCAAGGCAAAGGATTTTACCGAAAAAGGTCTTGAAGAATGCTACGGCTTTGTGGATATGGCGGACAAGCTTTTGGATTACGACGGCAAATATTCGCAGATAATCCGTTCCCTCCTCGGCAGAACGGCCGTTGCGGAGGATCTTGACTCGGCGGTTGCGATAGCAAAAAAATATTCTTACAGATTTAAAATCGTCACTCTTGACGGTCAGGTAGTAAATGCCGGCGGCTCAATAACCGGCGGCTCAAGAGGGCAGAATGCCGGCATACTCAACAGAAGCAACGAAATCGACAGGCTCGGTGCTGCGGTCAATTCGCTCGAAAATGCGGCAAAGGCTCTTAAAGAAGAGTATAAGCAACTTGCAGAGGAGCTTTCATTTGCCTCATCTCAGCTTGACGGAGCAAAGGCCGACCTCACAAGAATACAAGAGGATATTATAAGAAAAGAGAGCGAGTATGAGCTTTCACAGGGAAAGCTGGACACAGCCAACGCCGCTCTCGATGAACTCCGCAGAGAAAAACAGCGTTCAAATCAAAGAATATCCGAGCTTAAAATTCTCAAAAACGAGGCGGAGCAGGAGATAGAAAGCCTCAATTCCCAAATGGCAAAGCTTCAGGACGAGATGGCGGAAAACTCCGGCACAAGGGAGGAGCTTGAAAAGAAAAAAGAGGAGCTTTCTCTTCTTCGCTCGCAGATAGACCTTGATATTCTTTCACTTCAAAAGGACGCGCAGGCTCGCAGAGAGGCCGTTGAAATTTTGCAGCGCAGAATGGAGGGCCATGAGGGCAGGGTTGAAGATTTGAACTCCGAAATTGCCGCCATTCTCAAAGCAAATGAAGAAATAGAGCAAAAAATAGCCGTTCTTACCGCCGAGGCAAAGGATTTCTCCGCCGCCGCAGAGGAGGACGGCAGGCAGATAGAAGAGCTTCATAATATGCACGCCGATTGTGATGCCAAGGATGCAAAGCTCAGAGTTGAGGAGCGCATGAAAACCGCCGAGCGCGAAAAAATCAGCGGCGAGCTTTCAAGGCTTGAAGAGAGAAAAGCCTCTATGGAAAAACAGCTTGACGACGCGGTGAACAAGCTCTATGACGAATATCAGCTCACGCGCCGCGAGGCAGAGGATATGAATATTGTCATTGAGGATTACCCCAAGGCTCAGCGCGAGCTGCAAGAGATAAAGGGCAAAATCCGCTCTCTCGGCAACGTGAATGTCGGCGCGATAGAGGAATATGAAGAGGTATCGCAAAGATACGAATTTATGAGCGCACAGCTTGAGGATATAGAAAAATCCCGTGCGGAGCTTGATAAGCTTATTAAAGAGCTGACGGATAAAATGTCCGAGCAGTTCAGAGAGCAGTTCCAGCGCATAAACAGCTTCTTCGGCGAGACGTTCGTTGAGCTTTTCGGCGGTGGAAAGGCGGAGCTTATCCTCGAAAATCAGCTTGATGTGCTTGAATGCAACATTGAAATTAAAGTTCAGCCGCCGGGCAAAAATGTTCAGAATATCGACCTGCTCTCGGGCGGTGAAAAAGGGCTTTCCGCAATCGCACTGCTGTTTGCGATACTAAAGGTGTCGCCCTCTCCGTTCTGCATATTTGACGAGGTTGAAGCGGCTCTTGACGATGTGAACGTCACGAGATATGCAAAATATGTTCGCAGAATGACAAAGAACACGCAGTTTATTCTCATCACTCACCGCCGCGGCACCATGGAGGAGGCGGACGTTCTCTACGGCGTTACAATGCAGGAGGAGGGCGTGTCAAAGCTGCTTGAGCTCAAGACCGCAGAGATGGCGAAAAAGCTCGGAATTGCCTGATTAAAAAAAGTCAAGGCGAAAAAATCAAAAATTATTTTGCACAGGTTTTGCACAAGCTTTGCGCCGAAATCTACGGTTTCGGCAAAGAAAAAGCACTACTTGTAGTTGTTCAAAATTTATAGACAACTATTTGACAGGTTTTAAACATCCGCCTGTGCAAAACTGCCCCGAATGATAAAAAATTTGTACTTGACACGGGGCGCGATATACTGTATAATAGCTGCCTGTAAAGAAAAATGCTTTACAGGCAGTTTGTTTGGGAGGTGTGTTGTTTCTTGGCAAAAAATCTTGATGTTATAATACTTATTGATTTTTACGGCGATATGCTGACCGAAAAACAGCATGCTTTTTTAAACTATTATTATAACGACGATTTGTCACTTTCAGAAATAGCCGCAAACGAGGGCATAACCCGCCAGGGCGTGAGAGACGCGATAAAACGCGCCGAGTCACAGCTTTATGATATGGAGGCACGCCTCGGTCTTGTAAGCCGTTTTGAGAGCATGAAAAACGGGCTTGAAGAGATAATGAGCTATGCGGACGAAATCGGCGAATATAACAGAACACATTCGCTTTCAAGAGAGGTCAACGACTGCACCGCCAAAATAAAGGCGGTTGCTCAGACCCTTATTATGGAATAACAGGTGGTGAGATCATGGCGTTTGAGGGTCTTTCAGACAGGCTCGAATCCGCATTTCAGCGTTTAAAAAGCAAAGGCTCCTTAACAGAGGCCGACGTTAAGGCGGCTATGCGCGAGGTACGCATGGCTCTGCTTGAGGCCGACGTAAACTATAAGGTCGCCAAAGATTTTACCAAAACGGTTACCGAGCGCGCCGTGGGCGAAAAGGTTATGGAAAGCCTCACCCCCGCGCAAATGGTAATTAAAATAGTCAACGAAGAGCTCACAAACCTCATGGGCGGCACAAAGGCAAGGCTTGCAATCGCAAACCATCCGCCCACGGTTGTTATGATGTGCGGTCTTCAAGGCTCAGGTAAAACCACCCACACCGCAAAAATTGCGCTTATGCTCAAAAATCAGGGTCACAGACCGCTGCTTGTCGCGTGTGATATTTACCGCCCGGCGGCTATCAAACAGCTTCAGGTTGTCGGCGAACAGGCAGGCGTTCCCGTTTTTGAGATGGGTCAGACCGACCCGGTTAAGATCGCAACCGAAGCAATCAAGCTCGCAAAAGACCAAGGTTATGACTATGTCTTTCTCGATACGGCAGGTCGTCTTCATATTGACGAAGTGCTTATGGAGGAGCTCAAAAACATAAAAGCAACCGTTCACCCGCACGAGATTCTTTTTGTTGTTGACGCAATGACGGGTCAGGACGCGGTAAACGTTGCAAAGTCCTTTGACGACGCGCTCGGCATAGACGGCGTTGTGCTCACAAAGCTTGACGGCGACACAAGAGGCGGCGCGGCGCTCTCAATCAGAGCGGTCACGGGCAAGCCCATAAAGTTTATCGGTATCGGCGAAAAACTCGGCGATTTGGACGTTTTTCACCCCGACAGAATGGCTTCGAGAATCCTCGGCATGGGCGATGTTCTTTCGCTTATCGAAAAAGCCGAAATGGCTCTTGACGAAAAAAAGGCAGAGGAGCTTGAAAAGAAGCTCAAGCAAAACAAATTTGACCTCAACGACCTTATGGAGCAGATAGACCAGATAAGACGTTTGGGCTCAATTAAAGATACTCTTTCTCTTTTGCCGGGAGTAGGCAAGCAGTTAAAAGACGTTGAAATTGACGAGCGTCAGTTTGACAAGGTCAAGGCAGTTATTCAATCCATGACCCCCAAAGAGAGAGAAAACCCCGACATCATCAATCCCTCGCGCAAAAGGCGCATTGCCGCCGGCTGCGGTCAGGAGGTTGAGAATGTCAACAAAGTGCTCGCACAGCACAAGCAGATGCAAAAAATGTTTAAGCAAATGAATTCCGCGGGCAAAAAGAGGCGCAGGCACGGCAGACCCGACCTTTCGCAGCTCAAGGGCTTCAACATATAATTCAACACGCTTATTACGCATTGCGTGATGGATATATAAAAATTTT
>OMEC01000957.1_pt1 | contig 13013 bp, 7 predicted proteins | sample 1673401 | NCBI WGS metagenome assembly OMEC01 (sample SAMEA103958110, study PRJEB25191) | human gut metagenome | reverse complement strand
CGCGACACGCGCAAGCTGCCGCTGACGATGATCGCGGGGGCACCGCTGCGCCACGCTCAGACGCTCTACAACTGCGCCGTGGTCTTCACGCAGGGGCGCATACTGGGCGTCGTCCCCAAAACCTATATCCCCGACTATACGGAATTCTACGAGAACCGCTGGTTCGCATCGGGCGCAGGCATCTCCGAAGAGACGATCCCCGTCGCGGGGCAGGCTGCGGATTTCGGCGCAGGCCTCACGTTCGAGGTCAACGGCACGGAGTTCGGCGTGGAGCTGTGCGAAGACCTCTGGACGGCAGTGCCGCCCTCGTCGCACATGGCACTCAGCGGCGCGAAGGTGATCTTCAACCTCTCGGCATCGCCCGAGGCCGTCGGCAAGCACGCCTACCTGCGGCAGCTCGTAGCGCAACAGTCGGCACGCACGATAGGGGGTTATGTCTACTGCTCGGCCGGCTTCGGCGAATCATCGACTGACCTGGTATTCGCCGGGAACGGCATCATCGCCGAAAACGGAAAGATCCTGCGCGAAGCGAAGCGTTTCGTGCTCGAAGAGCAGTTGGTGGTGGCCGACCTCGACATCGAGCGGCTGGAATTCGAACGCCTCAGGAACACCTCGTTCCGCGTGAATGAAGGCGCGGCGGAGAACACCGTGATCGAAATGGAAATCCCCGAAGGGCTGCGCGCGGCGGCGCTCGACCGCGAAATCGACCCGATGCCGTTCGTGCCGCAGGACGAAGCGCACCGCAGCCAGCGCTGCGAGGAGATCTTCCAGATACAGTCGCACGGGCTGGCCAAGCGGCTGGTACACACGCGCTGCGAGAAGGCCGTGGTCGGCATCTCGGGCGGGCTCGACTCGACGCTGGCGCTGCTCGTGGCGGTACGCACGTTCGACAAGCTGCAACTCGACCGCACGGGAATCATCGGCATCACGATGCCCGGGTTCGGCACCACGGATCGCACTTACAACAATGCGCTGGAACTGATGCGCAGCCTGGGCGTCACCGTGCGCGAAATCCCGATCCGCGACGCCTGCCTGCAACACTTCAGGGACATCGGGCTCGACCCCGAAGACCGCTCGGCGGCCTACGAGAACAGCCAGGCACGCGAACGCACGCAGATACTGATGGACGTCGCCAACATGGAGGGCGGGCTGGTAGTCGGCACGGGCGACCTGAGCGAACTGGCCCTGGGATGGGCGACTTACAACGGCGACCAGATGTCGATGTACGGCGTGAACGCCTCGGTGCCCAAGACGCTGGTGCGCCATCTGGTAAAATGGGTGGCCGACACCGAATCGGATGCGGGGGCCCGCGCCACGCTGCTCGACATCATCGACACGCCGGTCAGCCCGGAATTGCTGCCGGCGGACAAGGACGGCAGGATCAGCCAGAAGACCGAAGACCTGGTAGGCCCTTACGAACTGCACGATTTCTTCCTCTACAACTTCATCCGCGGAGGTTACCGCCCGGCAAAGATCCTGTTCCTGGCCGAACAGGCATTCCGCGGCAGCTACGACCACGCTACGATCCGGAAATGGCTGGAGGTATTCTTCCGCCGCTTCTTCTCGCAGCAGTTCAAGCGCTCGGCAATGCCCGACGGCCCGAAGGTCGGTTCGGTGGCTCTGTCGCCCCGGGGCGACTGGCGTATGCCTTCGGACGCCTCGGCAGCCGTATGGCTCAAGGAACTCGAAACACTGTAAACCGTAAATACGAATAAATAAAAATGAAGAAAACCCTTTTGTCCATCGCCGCGTCACTGCTGCTCGCAGGCGGCACCGCGTCGGCACAGGACTGGCAGGAAGCACTGAAAAAGGCCGCGACGGAGGCCGCAGACAAGGCGACAGACGGCAAACTGACCCAATATGCGCTGGTCGGGACATGGAACTACTCCGCTCCGGGCGTAAAATTCGAAGGCAACGACCTGCTGAGCCAGCTCGGGGGATCGGCGCTCGAAGGTACCGTCAAAAGCCAGCTCGACAAGGTCTACCAAACGGTGGGCATCAAGTCCGGCGCAGGTTCGGTCACATTCGGCAAAGACGGCGCATTCAGTACCCAAATGGGCAATTACAAATTGTCGGGCACCTATACGTTCGACCCTTCGACCCATGTGGCCGCGATGAAATTCGCCAAGGAGAAACTCGGCAAGGAAAAGCTCGACTTGGGCGAGGTTCCGGGACACGTATCCCTCAGCGGGACGAAAATGATACTGGTCTTCCCGGTCAGCAAGCTCATCGAGATCATCAAATCCTACGGCAGCAAAATCTCGTCGATGGAGACTATCGTCGCCCTGCTCGAACAGTACAAGAACGTATACATCGGATTCGAATTCAGCAAGGAAACGGGAGAAAATGCGAAATAGTTGAAAAAAATTCATATTTTTTTCAAAATGACAGATTCACGGCGGATCTGTCATTTTTTATTACGGATATTTACCGATCGCTCCCCGCACTCCCCCGGACAGTAAGCAGATGGGGTGCAGAAGTCGCAAACGGCATAAGTAAAATATTTTAGCAATTTCTTAAAGAACTTGCAAAACTCGAACAGATACATTATTTTTACCACCGAACAGATTCCACAAACCCTTAAACACAGATTGACTATGAACGAGCAAGCACATCAGTACGTCGAAGATTTCATGGCGCAACTAATCCTCCGCAATCCCAATGAGCCGGAATTCCACCAGGCCGTCCGCGAGGTCGCCGAATCGCTGGCTCCCCACATCGTGGCGAGCCCCGTATTGCAGAAAATGAAAGTTCTGGAACGCATTGCGGAACCCGAGCGCGTCATCATTTTCCGTGTGCCCTGGCTCAACGACAAAGGCGAGATCGAGATCAACCGCGGCTACCGCGTGCAGATGAACAGTGCCATCGGCCCCTACAAGGGCGGCATCCGCTTCCACCCTTCGGTCAACCTGTCGATCCTGAAGTTCCTCGCCTTCGAACAGACCTTCAAGAACAGCCTCACGACGCTGCCGATGGGCGGCGGCAAGGGCGGCTCGGATTTCAACCCCAAGGGCAAATCCGACCGTGAGGTAATGCGTTTCTGCCAGGCCTTCATGGTCGAGCTGTGGCGCCATATCGGCCCCGAGACCGACGTCCCGGCGGGCGACATCGGCGTGGGCGGCCGCGAAATCGGATACCTCTACGGCATGTACCGTAAACTGGCACGCGAGAACACGGGCGTACTGACCGGCAAGGGCATGACCTACGGCGGTTCGCTGATCCGTCCCGAGGCCACGGGGTTCGGTGCCGTTTATTTCCTGCGCCAGATGCTCGAAAAAGCCGGCATGGACATCAAGGGCCAGACCATCGCCATCTCGGGCTTCGGCAACGTGGCATGGGGCGCGGCGACGAAGGCTACAGAACTGGGCGCCAAGGTGGTGACGATTTCGGGCCCCGACGGCTACATCTACGATCCCACAGGCCTCGACGCCGAAAAGATTGCCTATATGCTCGAACTGCGCGCATCGAACAACGACGTCGTGGAACCCTACGCCAAGAAATTCCCCGGATCCCAGTTCTTCGCGGGCAAGAAGCCGTGGGAAGTCAAGGTCGACATCGCCATGCCGTGCGCCACGCAGAACGAGCTCGACGGCGAGGATGCCCGCAAACTGCTGGCCAACGGCGTGAAGGTCGTGGCAGAAGTTTCGAACATGGGCTGCCGTCCCGAGGCTATCGACGCATTCATCGCGGCGAAGATTCCCTATGGCCCGGGCAAGGCCGTGAACGCCGGCGGCGTTGCCACGTCGGGTCTGGAAATGACGCAGAACGCCCAGAAACTCAACTGGACGGCCGAGGAGGTCGATGCCAAGCTGCACCAGATCATGTCGTCGATCCACCACGCATGCCTCGAATACGGCACCGAAAAGGACGGTTACATCAACTATATGAAGGGCGCCAATATCGCCGGCTTCATGAAGGTTGCCAAGTCGATGGTCGAACAGGGTGTCCTGTAAAAACCGACCGTAATACACAGAGAAGCGGGCTCCCGGAAAGAGGGGCCCGCTTTTTATTCGGGGACGGGATCCTGAAACCGGGGACTCCCTCCTAAAATACGGCACATGCAGCCAGTGAAAACGTCAGCATATGCAACCGCTGGCGGGAATCCTTCGCAAAAGGCGGCGCCATGTCGTAGTCGGTCGAGAAGCGGATCCCGAAATTCCGGGAGGCAAGGTAGGTGGAAGAGATGCCGGTCGCGAGCACAAAGCCGCCACGATCACCCAATTTCTGCAAATCCGTGTTACACGATTTATAGTATCCGTACCCGCCGAGCAGTTTCGACCCGACCAGCCACCGGACGGAAAGCGGATAGGACAGGTAAAGGCCGGCAGCCGCCGAGCCGCTCTCCAGATTATCGTCCTGCGGCACGCCATTGACGGTCATCTCGAGGTTCGTCACGGCAAAACGCCCGCCCACGCCGACATAGGGCGAGGCGAACCATGCCCCCTGCGCCCCGACCGTAGGCCCGGCCTTGAACGAAGTCCTCATCCCCGGGTACGGCAAATAGGAGCCGGGCGAAGTGGTCACACCGACCGTAAAACTGAGGAACGAAGGCCGGCGGAAGCGGTCGTACACAAGTTGGGTCTCGCCGACATGCAGCCCTTTGTCCTTGAATATCAGGTCTGCGAGGAAATAGCCGAACTCCGTGGCGAGGATACCGATACCGGCGCCGACCATCACGTCGCTCATCCAGTGGCGGTTATTGAGCTGGCGCGTAACGCCGGTGACCGTCGCCACGGTATAGGCCCCGATGCTGTACCACGGGCTGCGGTGCCCGTACTCCTTGTGGAGCATCGTCGCCGTCATGAAAACCGTGGCCGTATGCCCCGAGGGAAACGAATTGCGGGTAGAGCCGTCGGGACGCATCACACGGAACGAATATTTCAGCGAATTGACCGCTGCGGCCATCAGCCCCACCGAGAACGCATCCGAGACGAGCATGCGGCCCCAGGAGCTGCGCCCCTTGACGCCGAAAGCCTTCAAGCCGAGCATCACGGCAGCGGGTGCATATTGCAGGTAGTCGTCGTAATCGTGGTGGAACGACTTTACGTAGCCGTTGCGCAGTCGCCGGAAATCGGTGTCGTAAACCGACATCACAGCACCGCCCACGATCAGCGGAGCCGCAATGAAGGTCATGCGGTAGCCCTTCGTGGAGGTGCGCCGGTCGATATAACGGGCGAAACCGCCCTCACCGGCAGCCGGGACAAGACAAACCTTCCCGAGGCTGTCTGTGATTTGTGCCGATACGGTGACAGATGCAACCACCGCCAGCAAGCAGCAACAAAAGAATTTCTTCATATGTGGGATCGGGGTGGGTCAACGCTTGCGGCCTATGGCCCGGACGATCTCGCCGCCGACAGCGATCAGCGACGTACTGCCGATGATAACAGCCCACTCCCGCCATGCCAGCGGTTCGGTTCGGAAAACCTCGCCGCCGAATTCGACGATGAGCACCTGCCCCACGGCGATGGCCAACAGGATCAGGAAGAATTCACGGCACCCGCGCAGGCAGGAAAAGACCGAATGGCGTGTTTCGAAACCCTTGGCGTTGAACATATTCCAGAATTGCAGGAATACGAACGTCGAGAAGAAGACCGTCAGCTGGCGCACGGTCAGCCCGCCGGTCGTGATCGTCCACCAGAACAGCATGCCCAGCAATACCGCGACCATGATAATGCCGCACGTGAAAAGCGTGCGCGCCATGGCGCGCGTAATGATGAATTCATTGCGCGGACGGGGTTTTTCGAGCATCACCTCGGGGTTCGGCGGCAGCGAGGCCATGGCCATCGCGGCGAAGGTATCCATGATGATGTTCACCCACAGGATTTGCACCACCGTAAGCGGCATGTCCGTACCGAACACGGCACCGACGAAGCAGATCAGGATCGCCGCGAAGTTGATCGTGAGCTGGAACAGTACGAAACGCTGGATATTGCGGTATAGCGAGCGTCCCCACATCACAGCCGTGGCGATCGAAGCGAACGAGTCGTCGAGCAGCGTGATATCGCTGGCATCCTTGGCCACCGACGTCCCGGAACCCATCGAAAGCCCGACATTGGCGAAATTCAGCGCCGGGGCGTCGTTCGTACCGTCGCCCGTGACGGCCACCACCTCGCCGCACTGTTGCAACAGGCGCACGAGCCGCTGTTTGTCGAGCGGCCGGGCACGCGACATGATCTTCAGTTCCTGTACGCGGCCGAGCAGCTCCTCGTCGCTCATCGCGGCGAATTCCGTACCGGTCATGTGGTTGCGGTCGGTATCCCGGGCGTCGTTCCACAGGCCGATCTGGCGGGCGATCTCACGCGCCGTAGCCGGGGTGTCGCCCGTGACGATCTTGACGTCGATCCCCGCCTTCAGGCAACGCCCGACGGCTTCGGGGACATCCTCGCGCACGGGGTCGGAAATCGCTGCGACGCCCGCAAAATGAAGCTGCGCCGCGGCGACAGCCCGCTGACAATCGTCCTCGGCCGTCTCAGCCCATGCCACGGCCAGCGTACGCATCGCCCGCCCCTGGAACCCGAGCAGCTGTTCCGCCACCTGCTCGTCTTTCCCGTCCGGCGCACACATCGCACGCACGATTTCGGGCGCACCCTTCACGCAAACGATCCGGCGGCCCGAAATACCGCTCTGGATAATCGTCGCCATATACTTGCGCTCGGTGGAGAAGGTCAGCCGGTCGACGATCTTCGCGCCCGCACGCAGAGGTTCGTAGTCCTCGCCCTGCGCGTGCAGCCATTCGAGCAGCGCCCCTTCGGTCGGATTGCCGATCACGGCACCCGAAACATCGAGGAAGGCCGTCGAATTGGCGGCTACGATCTCGGCGAAATCGTGCATCGGCAGCGCGTCGTAGCGCACCAACTCCTGCACGTGCATCCGGTTCTGAGTCAGCGTACCGGTCTTGTCGGTACAAATCACCGTCACCGCCCCCATCGTTTCGCAGGCATGCATGCGCCGCACGAGGTTATTGGTCTTGAGCATCCGCCGCATGGACATGGCCAGCGACAGCGTAATGCTCATGGGCAACCCTTCGGGAACGGCCATCACGATGATCGCCACCGAAACCATGAAGATGTGCAGCACGTGCTGCGAGATGGCGAGCCAGTCGCCTTCGAGCAACCCGTTGATGAAGATCGCCTTGCCGAGCATGACGCAGAAAATAGCGATGGAAAGCACGATGCCTGCACGGCCGATCAGTTTCGAAAGGCGTGTCAGCTGGCGGTTGAGCGGCGTCTGCTCTTCGCTCTGGACGGTCGCCTGTTCGGTAACGCGCCCGGCTTCGGTCGCATCGCCCACGGCCGTCGAGACCATCACGCCGTAACCGTCGGCGACCGTAGTGCCGCGCAGCACGACGTTCGACGGATAGGTGGCATCGGGGTCGAAATGCGCCTCGTCCACCGTTTTGTCAACTTCCAGTTCGCCCGTGAGCGTGGATTCGTTGATCCTCAGCGACACGGCCTCGACCAACTCGCCGTCGACAGGCACCGTCTCGCCGCTCTCGATGTAGACCACGTCCCCGACCACGACGTCGCGGCGCGGGACTTCGTGCATCGCACCGTCGCGCATCACCTTGACCGGAATATCGTCGTTGACCTGGTTCAGCCGCCGGAAACGCCGCATGGCATCCCACTCGAACCAGAAACCGACGCAAGTGGCTAAAATAATCGCACAGATAATACCGATGGACTCGGTGAAATCCTTATGCACGAAACCGATGGCGAGCGAGAGCACCGCAGCCAGCAGAAGGATGCGGATGATCGGGTCGCGGAACTTATCGGCCAGCAGTTTACATACCGAATCGTCCTTCGGCGGCGTAATGACATTGTCGCCGTGCTGCCGTCTGCTCTCGGCGACCTCGTTCGGAGACAAACCCCGGGGATTGTAACGGATCATGTGTGTCAGAATTTATTATTCAGGGAGAATTGCCGCGTCGACGCATCGAGCCGTACGGCAATGAACAACAGTATTGTAAAGGCAATGAGCGACGAGCCGCCATAGCTCATGAACGGCAGCGGGATCCCCATGACGGGCATCAGCCCGATGGTCATCCCCACGTTCACCAGCACATGGAACAGCAGGATGGCCGCCACGCAATAGCAGTAAATGCGGCCGAAAGGTTCCTGCTGCCGCTCGCCCATGCGCATCAGGCGCAGGATCAGCAGGCACAGCAGCGCCAGCACGACCATCGTCCCCACAAAGCCCCACTCTTCGCCCACGGTACAGAAGATGAAGTCGGTATGCCGCTCGGGCACGAACCCGTACTTGATCTGCGTACCCTGCAGAAAGCCCTTTCCCAGAAAGCCGCCGGAGCCGATGGCGATCTTCGACTGGTTGACGTTGTAGTCCGTCCCCAGCGGGTCGCTGATGATGCCCAGGAAGCTCAGGATACGGTCTTGCTGGTGGGGTTTGAGGATCGAATTGAAAATATAGTTGGTCGTAGGCAGGAAAACCACCGTGCAAAGGAACAGCCCGACCGTAATGAAGATATTGTTCAGGTTGGTGCGGTAGGCATAAACCACCACCCAGACCAGCGACAGCAGCGTCACGGTCAAGAGGCAGGCATGCAGATCCATGAAGCCCGGCGCGACAAGCCCCATCGCCATGCAGAGCAGGATGCTCCCCAGGGCCAGTGCGGCAAGGTAAACGAGGCATTGGCGCCAGTGGCCGTTCATCATCGCCTGCGAAAGGGTGCAGACCAGAATGATCGACACGAGCATCGTCATGGGCGAAAGCAGGAACGAGAAGATGAACAGCGCGGCGATCAGCAGCGCCGGGATGCAGAGCCACTTGTTGAGCCCTTCGCGGTAGAGCACGAAGAGGAACGACCCGAGCACGATGCCCGAACCGGTATCGTTCTGCAGGATGATGATAAACAGCGGGACGCAGATCACCATCCCGACCTTGAACAGGTCGCCCGGCCGGTTGATCGAGAACGAATAGGCGCTCATCACGCGGGCGAGCGCCAATGCCGTAGCGATCTTCACGAACTCGACCGGCTGCATGCGGAACGACCCGAACTCGAACCACGCCTTGGCTCCGTTGACCTCCCGGCCGAACAGCAACGCACCGACCAACAGCGCAAGGCCCGCGAAATAGGCCGGGTAAGCGAACATATGGTAAAACCGGTCGTCGAGCAACAGCACGACGACCGCCGTAGTCCATGCCACGCCGATCCACATCAGCTGTTTCATGTAGAAGTGCGAAAAGGAGAAGACATCGGCCGTACCCTCGTCGTACGAGGCCGAAGTGATCGACACCCACCCCGCCATCACGATCAGGACATAGAGCAGGACTGTCCAGAGGTCGACACCGTAGAAGATACTGTTATGGCGGTTAGCGGTCATACGCGGGGTAATTTATGGTCATGTTCCTGACATAATCCAGCAATACCGGGCGGCGGATCGTATCCGTCAGGTAATACTCTTCCAGCAGGCTGGCGATGGGCAGCGCCGCCGAGGCGCCGAACCCGCCGTTCTCGACATAGACCGAAATGGCGATCTTCGGGTTGTCCTTCGGTGCGAACGACAGGAAGGTCGAGTGGTCGCGCCCGCGGGGGTTCTCGGCCGTACCGGTCTTACCGCAGACATCGAGCCCTTCGAGCCGGGCCAGCATCGACGTGCCGCCGACGTTGACGCCCCGCCACATGCCCTCGACGATCGGCTCGAAATGCCTGGGGTCGACTTTCGTATAATGGCGCTCGTAGAAACGGCGGTCGAGCGAATCCCGCCCCTCGACCTTCTTGACGATATGCGGGATGTAGTAATAACCGCGGTTGGCGACGATGGCCGCGAGGTTGGCCAGCTGCAACGGCGTGCAGCCCAGCGCATCCTGCCCGATGGCGAGCGAAATGACCGTCAGCGAATTCCACGACCCGCGGTACTGGCGGTCGTACCAGCCCCGGTCGGGGACATACCCGTCGCGCTCGTCGAGGAAGTCGGAACCCAGCTTGCGGCCGAAACCGAAGCTCTCGACATACTCTTTCCAGGCATCGTACCCCTCCTTGACGTTCCCGTATTTGGGATTGTCCAGGATATCACGGAAGACATAGCAGAAATAGGCGTTGCAAGAAGTCGCCACGGCGAAACGCAGGTCGAGCGGCGAAGCGTGCGAGTGGCACTTCATACGCCGGCGCCCCGCCTGGTAGCCCTCGTGGCAGACATGCAGATCCGACGGCCGGAGTACCCCCTCCTGCAAACCGATCAGGCCCTGCACCAGCTTGAAGGTCGAACCCGGCGGGTATTTGGCCCTCACGGCACGGTTATACAACGGCTGGCGTTTGTTGCCCAGCATCTTCATGTAGTTGTTGCCGCGCTCGCGCCCCACCAGCTCGTCGGGATCGTACGTCGGCGAGGAAACCATCATCAGGATCTCCCCCGTGGAAGGTTCGATCGCCACGGCCGCCCCGACCTTGCCGCGCATGAGTTCTTCGCCCAGCAGTTGCAGGCGGGCGTCGATGGTGCTGACGATATATTTGCCGGGCTCGGGCAGCGAATCGTAAACGCCGTTCATGTAGGAGCCCTTGATGGCCCCGTGGGTGTCGATCTCCTGGATCTTCACCCCCTTCGTTCCCCTCAGCAACGGTTCGTAGGCCGACTCCACGCCGCCCATGCCCACGTAATCGCCGATCTTATATTCGGGATTCCGCTTGAGGTAATCGGCATTCACCTCGCTCACATACCCCAGCAGGTTACCGCCGATTTTACGCGGATAACGGCGGACGGTGCGGTAAACCGTATAGAAACCGCGGAAATTGCACTCATCGAAACGGAGTTTGTCCTCTTTCGAAATATAGTTGGTCACGACGCGGGGCGCACGGGGGCGCATCCGGGCATTGGCCAGCTCTTTTTCGAGTTTCCCGCGCGAAAGTCCCAGCACGTCGCACATGCGCACGGTATCGAACCCATGCTTGTCGATCTCGCTGTAAATCACCATCAGGTCGTAGCACTCGCGGCTCTGAACCAGGTATTCGCCGTTGCGGTCGAACACCTCGCCGCGCGGCGGGTACTGCACCACATGGCGCAGCACATTGGCCTTGGCCAGTTCGTTGTATTTCGAATCGACAAGCTGGATATAGGCCAGGCGGCCGGCGATCAGCAGGAAGATGAAAAGCACCACCCCCTGCAAGGTACGCATCCGCACGAAGCCCTCGGAACTTTTCATATGCGGACGGGGAGTTTGGCGGTGAAGATGCGGGCGATGACCCAGATGAAGGCCACCGACACGGCACCGCTCGCCACGGTACGCACGATCGTGCGCACGATATGCGCCCACGAAAGTGCTTCCAGCGAGAAAAATACGGCATGGTGCACCAGCACCAGCACGATCAGGTAATTCAGGAAGACCCGGTTCCCGAGCCGTCCGGTACTGGGGATGCCTCCCTCCCGAATATCGTCACGGGAGTACAGCAGCCCGAGCAGCGTCGGGCGGGCAAAGGCGATGAGCAGCGTGGCGATGGTGTTCACACCGGCAGCCCCCATGGCCAAGTCCATCGTAACACCCGTGGCCAGCCCCGACAACAGCAGCACGACAGGCGGCGTGTCGAGCGGCAGCAGGGCGATGAAAGCCACGTAGACAAGCGGATTGAGGTAAATGCTGATGGACAGGTTGTCGAAAAGGAAAACCTGCAAGAGCACCACAACGGCAAAGAGTGCGAGATATGGGAGCGTCTTGTGCATCTATCTGTTCTGTCGGGTATGTTGTTCTACTTTCTCACTGTTTTGCAATTCGCGCACCTCCGTGAGGTCGCGGTTCTCGACGAGGATCACGTCCGTCAGGCGCGTCATCTCGGCCGCCAGCCGCACGTGCACCCTGTAAGCCGTACGGGTCTCGTTCAGATGGGCACTCTCGACCCAGCCGATCAGCACGTCGGCCGGGAAATACTGCGAAAACCCGGTCGTCACGACCTCCTGCCCGGGTTGCGGGTCGGCATACTTGGACAACTCGTCCAGCACCACCGTATGCTGGTCGCCCCCGTCCCAGTAGATCGAGCCGAAATAATCGGAGCCGGCGAGCTTGCCGCTGGCCCGGAACGAGGTGTTGAGCACCGACATCGCCACGGCATAGCGCTCCGTGCAGTCGACGACATACCCCGCCATGGCCCCGTCGGACGACAGCACGGCCATCTCTTCGGCGACCCCGTCGCGGCGGCCGCGGTTGAGCACGATCAGGTTCTGTGCCCGGTTGACCGTATTGGACGTTACCGAAGCGGTCATGATGCGGTATTTCGAAACCCCGATATCCTGCATGTAGCCGTCGAGCCGGGCCGCGGTCTCGGCCTCTTCGTACATTGCCAGTTGTTCCTTCATCCGGGCGACATGCGCCAGCAGCTCACGGTTCTCGCGCCCGAGCGAAAAATAGTGCCGGACACCCGCGAACAGCCCGTGGACGCCCCCGACCAGTTGGTTGGAACGTGCCAGCAACCGTGCCTGGGTGTAGTAGGTCGAGTGGGCGTAATAGCTGATGGCTATTGCCTCGAGCACCACGAACAGCACCACGACATAGACGCTTCGGATAAACTCTAAGAGCTTGCGCAAGGTTTCTCGTTAATTTGAGATTGCGGACACTGGGCCCGCAATCCGTTTATGTGACTACACACTCCCGTCCCGGCAAAGCGGGGACAGGCCGCAACTATTTCATCAAGAATGAGAAGCGGTTGATATTCTTCAGTGCGATGCCCGTACCGCGCGCAATGGCGCGCAGCGGGTCTTCCGCGACGTGGAACGGAATGCCCGTCTTTTCGCCCAGGCGCCGGTCGAGCCCCTTGATCAGGGCGCCGCCGCCGGCCAGGTAGATACCGTTCTTCACAATGTCGGCATACAGCTCGGGGGGCATCGATTCGAGCACCTTCATCAGCGCCGCGTCGATCTTGGTGAGCGACTTCTCGAGCGCATAGGCGATCTCGCTGTAACTGAGCGAAACAGTCTGCGGCAAGGCCGTCAGCATGTTGGGCCCCGTGACCACGAAATCCTCGGGTTCCTCCTCCAGGTCGGAGACAGCGGCACCGATCGAACACTTGATGG
>OMEC01000941.1_pt1 | contig 13138 bp, 10 predicted proteins | sample 1673401 | NCBI WGS metagenome assembly OMEC01 (sample SAMEA103958110, study PRJEB25191) | human gut metagenome | reverse complement strand
GGAGAGCATGTTTGAGATTGGTGATAAGGTAGTATACGGAGTTGTTGGAGTGTGCGAGGTTGAAAATATTGATACACCACCTATTAAGGGAATATCAGGGGATTATTATTTTCTTCAGCCGGTATTTGACAGCAAGGGAATTATATATTCACCCGTTGACAGCAACAAGGTTATGATAAGAGGCATTATGACTGTTAAGGAATGTGACAAGTTAAAGGAAAGAGCCAGAAATTGTAAGAAAGATGGAGAACTTTCAGAAAAGGTTACACCTATGCAGTATGATGAACATATGAAATCTCAGGATGCTTTAAAGCTTATGCATCTGATTCGTGCATTATATGTCATTAAGAATGAAAGAGCTAAGGATTTAAGAAAGATGAAATCAGCAGACAGCAGGATGCTGCTTGCGGCAAGGAAGCTTTTGTATGGTGAATTTGCAGCTGTTTATAACCAGACTTTTGATGAAGTTGCTGAAGAGATGGATGCATTTTTATCAGTGGATTAATTGGGCAGAATTAAGAACTATATAGGAATATTTGTATGAAAGATTTAACTAAGGGAAGTATAACTAAGCTTATATTCTGGTTTGCATTACCGGTTTTTATAGGCTCACTGCTTCAGATGACTTATAATCTTGTGGATACCAAGATTATAGGGTATGTATTAGGAGAAAGTTCACTGGCGGCTGTAGGGTCTACTAACTCAGTGAACACCCTTGTTATAGGCTTTTTACAGGGACTGACTAATGGATTTGCTGTTATTGCTGCACAGTTTTTTGGGGCAGGAGATACAGCTAATTTTAAGAGGACAGTTGCAGGTTCGTTCAAATATGGAATTATGATATCAGCAGGTCTGACAGTGGTTGTGCTGATATTTTTACGACCTCTTCTGAAATTACTTAATACACCAGAGGATTTATTAAAGGAAGCCTATGATTATATATTTATAATATTTGCAGGCATGACAATACTTATGCTTTACAATGTCTGTGCAGCCCTGTTAAGGTCGATAGGAGATTCATTTACTCCGCTTATTTTTTTAGGAATATCAGTAGTGCTTAACATTGGTGGAGACTTATTTTTCCTTAAGGTTATTCCAATGGGGGTAAGAGGTGCTGCAGTGGCAACAGTGCTTTCACAGCTCATAGCACTTATCGCGTGTCTTATATATTCACTTAAGAGATATGACATACTGTGGATTAGCAGGAAAGATTTTAAGAGTGATGCCAGTCTGTGTGGAAAACTTATGTCAACAGGCTGTTCCATGGGCTTTATGAGCAGTCTTGTATCAATTGGCTCTGTTACATTGCAGAGTGCAATCAATTCATTTGGACAGGATATAATTCTTGCCCATACTACTGCAAGAAGATTATCAGAGCTTTTCATGATGATGTTCGGTGTGCTGGGAACTACGATGGCAACCTTTTGTGGACAGAATCTTGGAGCAGGAAAGTATGAAAGAATAAGAAAGGGCATATTAACATCTATTCTTATGGGATGGGTATGGTGTGTGTTATGTGTAATCACATCTTATACGATAGTTCCTGCATTTGTTAAAATGCTTATAAGTTCGGATAACAGAAATGTAATAGATACAGCAACGCTGTATTTAAGAGTTGACTCGCTGCTTTATTTTGTGACAGCGATGATAACTATCATAAGAAATTCACTGCAGGGAATAGGTGACAGGCTTACGCCTATCATATCAAGCGGGATTGAGCTTGCAGGAAAGGTTGTTATAACATTTACACTTGTTCCATTAATGGGATACTGGGGTGTTATAGTTTCAGAGCCTATAGTATGGGTTCTGATGGTTATTCCGCTTATTGTGCAGTTAATAAAGAATCCGGCATTTGCCAGAGGAAAGAATAACGGAGGATGATTTATGGCAGAGAATACCAAGAATGTTGAATTTAAGAATCCACATCCTGAGCTTCCTGTAAGGGAACCAATCCTTAAACTTGGAAAGATGGTTACTGACAGGGCAGCAATAAAGCTTGGATTGGAGAAGCTCACAGCAGATGACCCTGAGTACTGGGGACTTGCAGCAATCTGTACTGATGAGATGGCTGAGGTTGCATTAAAGATGGGAGTGCGTAAGCCAAAGACACTTCCTGAACTTGTTAAGATTACAGGTATGGATGAGAAGTATCTTGAGGAGCTTCTTAATAAGATGGCTTTTAATGGTGTAATCGAGTATAACTGGGAGAATCCAAAGCACGAGAAACAGTATGTGCTTCCTATGTTTGTTCCTGGAAGTGCGGAATTTGCTAATATGAATGATGCTGTCTTAGAGGAACATCCTGAGATGGGAAGATTCTTTGAGCGTATGAGCCGTATTCCTCTTGAGGGACTTACACATATGGTTCCACCAGGAGGTGCCGGAATCGGTATGCATGTCATTCCTGTACAGAAGGAAGTTGATATGTGTAATGAAGCCATCTCGCTTGAGAAGATTTCATACTGGCTTGATAAATACGAGGGCAAATATGCAGCAAGCCCATGTTCATGCCGTAAATCAAGAAAGACATTTGACGAGGGATGTGCAGATGATCCTGCTGACTGGTGTGTTGCTGTAGGTGATATGGCTGATTATGTCGTTGAGACTGGCAAAGGCGGAAGATACATCACTAAGGAAGAAGCACTTGAGATTTTCAAGAAGGCAGAGGATAACGGATTTGTTCACCAGATAACTAATATTGATGGTGAAGATAAGATATTTGCTATATGTAACTGTAATGTTAATGTCTGTTATGCGCTTAGGACATCACAGCTTTTCAATACTCCTAATATGTCACGTTCAGCATATGTTGCACATGTTAACAAGCAGAACTGTGTTGCATGTGGACGTTGTGTTGAATACTGTCCTGCAGGTGCATTGTCTCTTGGACAGAAGCTTTGCAGAAAGGACGGCTCAGAGGTTACATATCCTAAGATGCCGCTTCCTTCAGAACAGAAGTGGGGCAGACACATGTGGTCAGAGGACTACAGGGACAAGAACAGAATCAATACACATGAGTCAGGAACTGCTCCATGTAAGACAGCCTGTCCAGCCCATATTGCTGTACAGGGCTATTTAAAGATGGCTGCACAGGGAAGATATCAGGATGCACTCGCTCTTATCAAGAAGAACAATCCACTTCCTGCAATATGTGGTTATGTCTGTAACAGGCGTTGTGAAGACGCATGTACAAGGGGAACTATTGATGAGTCAATTGCTATTGATGAAGTTAAGAAATATATAGCAATGTTAGATATCAATGCAGAAACAAGATATGTTCCAGAAAAGGTTGTTCCTGCAACTAAGGGATATTTTGACGAGAAGGTTGCGATTATAGGAGCAGGTCCGGCTGGTATTTCATGTGCATATTACCTTGCAGAGAAAGGCTATACTAATGTGACTGTATTCGAGAAGAATAAAGAACCGGGCGGTATGGTTGTATATGGTATTCCTTCATTTGTTATGGAGAAGAATATCGTACAGGCAGAGATAGATGTATTACGGGCTATGGGTGTTGAGATAAAATGTGGTGTTGAAGTAGGTAAGGATATCACAATCGCACAGCTTCGCGAACAGGGCTATAAAGCATTTTATGTTGCAGTTGGATGTCAGGGCGGTAGAAAGACTGGCGTTGCCGGAGAAGATGCTAAGGGAGTTATGACTGGCGTTGAGCTTCTCCATATAACAACTGATGATGAAAGCTATAAGCTTACAGGTGACACAGTAGTCATTGGCGGTGGTAATGTTGCCATTGATGTATCCAGAACAGCAATACGTTGTGGTTCACCTAAGGTTTCACAGGTATCTCTTGAGACAAGAGACATTATGCCAGCACTTCCAGAAGAGATTGAGACTGCTGAATCAGAAGGTATCAATATTATTGGTGGCTGGGGACCTAAAGAAATCCTTACAGAAGATGGCAAGGTTACAGGCATCGTATTTAAGAAATGTACTTCTGTTAAGGATGCAGATGGAAGATTCAATCCACAGTACGATGAGAATGAGACTATGACAATAGAATGCAGCAATGTGATAATGTCTGTCGGACAGGCAATTGAATGGGGCAGCCTTCTTGAGGGTACTAAGGTTGAATTCTGGCATGGTAATTATCCTGTTGCTGACAAGGTTACATATCAGACAGCAGAGCCGGATATCTTTGTCGGTGGTGATGTATATACAGGTCCTAAATTCGCTATTGATGCTATTGCGGCAGGTAAGCAGGGGGCTATATCTATTCACAGATATGTACAGCCACACAGCTCACTTACAATAGGCAGGGATCCTAACTATTATGTTGAACTTGATAAGGATGATTACAGCATTGAGAAGTATGACAATACAGGCCGTCAGCGCCCAGCTAAGAAGTCAGGAGTTGATAAGCTGTCATTCAGAAGTGATGCAGGTGTATTCACAGAGGAACAGGTTAAGAAAGAAACTGCAAGATGCTTGGGATGTGGTGCAACAATCGTTGATGAGAACCAGTGCGTAGGCTGTGGTATCTGTACAACAAAGTGTGAGTTTGATGCTATTCATCTTCAGAGAGACTTACCAGAGTGTTCTACAATGAGAAGAAGTGAGGATAAGCTTAAGTACATTCTTCCATATGGTGCAAAGCAGGCAATCAAGATTAAATTCAAAAAGAAAAAGGACTAAAATGTATGCATGAATTAGGCGTAGTATTTCACATAATAGATGACCTCAAAGCAGTAGCTTCAGATAATGATGTTTCAAGCATATCTAAAGTTACAATTGAGCTTGGCGAAGTATCAGGAGTTGTAGAAGAATATCTTACAGACTGCTGGAAGTGGGCTTGCAAGAAAGAAGAACTTGTAAAGGACTGTGAGATGGTAGTCGAGATAATCCCGGGTATAACTTACTGCGAGGACTGTGGGGAAACTTATGAGACTGTGAAATACGCCAAAGTCTGTCCGAACTGTGGCAGTAAGCACACATATCTTATTCAGGGTAATGAGTTTAATATTAAGCAGATTGAAGTTCCTGAATAAAATGCTTGCATTTTTTTCTGTCAGATATTAAGATAGAAAAGAATTTTATATTTAAAGGCATTGAAAAAGAGGAGTACATATCCTTATCCGACAGAGAGAACCGTTCACTGGCTGAAAGATGGTTCAGGTAATAATGATATGGAAGGTAGCTTTGGAGCCGCATGGCTGAACGGTTGATTTAAGTAGGCTGTGACGTATTCCGCGTTAAGGAGTAATGAGGATTATCACAAGATAATTAAACAAAGGTGGTACCGCGTTAATAAGTTTATTTACGCCCTTTGCAGAGTATATGCCCTGCAAAGGGCTTTTTTGCGCGAACAGCGATGAGAGAAGTCATGGAAAGTTCGCAGTCGTGCTTGCACGAACTGAGAACTTTGTATGGGTTCTCGAGGAGCGCCGCGACAATGCCAGAATGAAATTCTGGCATATGAGCTGCGAGCACATAATTGGGAAAGAACCCGGAATGCAATATTAAAAAGGAGATTAATAATGAGCAAGGAATTGGAAAAGAATTATAATCCGTCTGAAATCGAAGACAGATTATATCACAAGTGGCTTGAAAAGAAGTATTTTCATGCAGAAGTAAACAGAGATAAGAAACCATTTACTATTGTTATGCCACCACCTAATATTACAGGTAAGCTGCATATGGGTCATGCACTTGATAACACTATGCAGGATATTATCATCAGATTCAAGAGAATGCAGGGCTATGAAGCTCTCTGGATTCCTGGAACTGACCATGCTTCAATCTCAACTGAGGTTAAGGTTACTAATGCTCTTAAGGAAGAAGGAATTGACAAGCATGAGCTTGGAAGAGAGGGCTTCTTAAAGAGAACATGGGAATGGAAGAAGGAATATGGTGGAACTATCACAAGCCAGTTAAAGAAGATTGGTTCATCATGTGACTGGGACAGAGAGAGATTCACTATGGATGAAGGCTGTTCCAAGGCTGTTCAGGAAGTATTTATCAAGCTCTATGAGAAAGGACTTATATACAAGGGCTCAAGAATTGTTAACTGGTGTCCGGTATGTAATACTTCTATATCAGATGCAGAGGTTGAGCATGAGGAGCAGGCAGGACATTTCTGGCATATCAACTATCCTGTAGTTGGAGAGCCGGGAAGATATGTTGAGATTGCAACAACAAGACCAGAGACATTACTTGGAGATTCAGCTTTAGCTGTTAATCCAGATGATGAAAGATACACAGACCTTGTTGGAAAGGAAGTTGAACTTCCACTTACAGACAGAACAATACCTATTATTGCAGACCCTTATGTTGATAAGGAATTTGGTACAGGTGTAGTTAAGATTACTCCAGCACATGACCCTAACGATTTTGAGGTTGGTAAGAGACATAATTTACCAGAGATTAACATTTTAAATGATGATGCTACAATTAATAATCTTGGCGGCAAGTATGCAGGCATGGACAGATATGAAGCAAGAAAGGCTATGGTAGCTGACCTTGATGCACTTGGACTTTTAGTAAGAGTTGAAGACCATACACACAATGTTGGTACTCATGACAGATGTAAGACAACTGTTGAGCCAATGATTAAGCAGCAGTGGTTCGTTAAGATGGACGAGCTTATCAAGCCTGCTTATCCCTGCTTCTATGGATAAGACATATTATAACTGGACAGACAATATCAGAGACTGGTGTATTTCAAGACAGCTCTGGTGGGGACACAGAATTCCTGCATATTACTGCAAGGATTGTGGAGAAATGACTGTTTCAAGAGATAAGGTATGCACATGCCCTAAGTGTGGAAGTGCTAATGTTGAACAGGATCCTGATACACTTGATACATGGTTCTCATCAGCATTATGGCCATTTTCAACACTTGGCTGGCCAGATAAGACACCTGAACTTGACTACTTCTATCCTACAGATGTGCTTGTAACAGGATATGATATTATATTCTTCTGGGTAATCAGAATGATATTCTCAGGCTATGAGCATATGGGCAGGAAGCCATTTGGCAAGGTATTATTCCACGGCCTTGTAAGAGATGACCAGGGAAGAAAGATGAGTAAGTCATTAGGAAATGGTATTGATCCGCTTGAGGTTATTGATAAATATGGTGCAGATGCATTAAGATACACGCTTATCACAGGAAATGCACCTGGTAACGATATGCGTTTCTACTGGTCAAGAGTTGAGGCAAGCCGTAACTTTGCCAATAAGGTATGGAATGCTTCAAGATTTATCATGATGAATGATCCTGATAACAAGATTAAGGCTACAGATGAAAGACCTGCTAACTTAACTGATGCTGATAAGTGGATTCTTTCTAAGATGAATGGACTTATCAAAGAAGTTACAGATAATATGGAAAAATACGAACTTGGTATCGCTGTTGCCAAGCTTAATGACTTCATCTGGGAAGAATTCTGTGACTGGTATATTGAGATGGTTAAGCCAAGACTTTACAATGATGCAGACGAGACAAAGACAGCAGCTATCTGGACATTAAAAACTGTTCTTATAGATGCACTTAAGCTGCTTCATCCATATATGCCATTCATTACAGAAGAAATATTCTGCAATATTCAGGATGAGGAAGAGTCAATCATGATTTCTTCATGGCCTGTATATGATGAAACTAACAATTTCGCAGCAGAGGAGAAGGCTATTGAGACAATCAAGGAAGCTGTCCGTAATATAAGAAACTTACGTGCAGATATGAATGTTGCTCCTAGCCGTAAGGCACTTGTATATGTTGTTACAGCAAGTGAAGATGTTAAGAACATATTTAACAATTCGCTTGGCTTCTTTGGAACACTTGCATATGCAAGCGAGGTTAAGGTTCAGGCTGATAAGGCTGGAATACCAGAGGATGCAGTTTCAACAGTTATACCGGATGCTGTTATCTATATTCCTTTTGCAGAGCTTGTTGATATCGACAAGGAAATCGAGAGACTTAAGAAAGAGGAAGGCAGATTACAGGGAGAAATCAAGAGATGTAACGGAATGCTTAACAATGAGAGGTTTACATCAAAAGCTCCTCAGGCAAAGATTGACGAAGAGAAGGCAAAGCTGGTAAAATATACACAGATGCTTGAGCAGGTAACTGAGCGTCTTGCAACACTTTCTAAGTAGTTTTCACGGATAAGGAGAATAATTATGGCAGAAGTAATGAAAGCAATTCCTTTTACACAGTTTTCTATGGAGATGAGAAGCGGTAAGATTATTGATATTGATGATGGATTTACAGAGCTTCTTGGATACACAGAAGATGATTTTGAGGCGGGAATTGTATTTAAGCAGTTCGTACCAAGCGTTGAGTATGAGGAAGTAATAACAGAGTTAAGAGAAAAGTTCATAGATAAGAGATATGTAAGCTATGTACAGGAGTTTGTTGCTAAAGATGGCAAGCCTCTTAAGGTAGTTGCATTCTATAAGATTGAGAATAAGCTCTTAGCTGGACACAGAGTAATAAAGGTTAGTGCAGCCGTAATTGAATAAGCACATTTAAAGTATAATAAAACCTCCACTGGTTCATAATAGATTTATGAATAAGTGGAGGTCTTTTTATGTTAGAAGATGGAATAAAGAAAAAGCTGACAGCAAGATTATTGGCTTTGGTGGTTATTATAAGCATGATATCAGCACTGACAGGGTGCAATGAGCCTGAAGAGCAGGAAAACGGTGTAACACTTGTTTATGGACAATATAATCAAAAGTGACTTTTTTGTGACCTTTATTGTAAATAAATACCCAGTCTGATATAATTTTAATGTTTGACGAAAAGACATATATTGAAAGAGAGGGCAAATTGAAAGACGGATATATAAGAGCAGCAGCCATGACACCGAAGATTAAAGTGGCTGACTGTGAGTATAATATAGAGAATATCAAGTCGCTTATGAGTGAGGCTCATAAGAAGGATACTGCAATAGCTGTTTTTCCAGAAATGTGCATTACAGGTTATACGTGTAATGATTTATTCTTACATGACAGACTTCTTAATGCGGCTATTCAGGGACTTGTGGATATTAAGAAATATTCTGAAACAACACCAGGGATGATAAGCTTTGTCGGACTTCCGTATGAAATGAACGGAAAACTGTACAATGTTGTTGCAGGTATTATGAATGGATGTATTCTTGGCATGGTTCCTAAAATGTATCTTCCTAATTATGGGGAATTCTATGAAAGAAGACAGTTTACACCTGGATTTAATGAATGTGTATATGTGGATGTTGATGGTGAAGAGGTTCCCTTTGGAAGTGAATTATTATTTACATTTGATAATAACAGAAAAGTTAAGATTGGCGTTGAGATATGTGAGGATCTGTGGACGCCACAGCCGCCAAGCATAAAGCATGCTATGAATGGTGCAACTATTATTGTTAATGCATCTGCAAGCAATGAAACTATTGGCAAAGATACATATAGGAAACAGCTTGTTTCAGGGCAGTCCGCAAGACTTGTGTGCGGATATGTGTACTCAAGTGCTGGAGGAGGAGAATCTACCCAGGATATTGTGTTCTCAGCGCATAACCTTATATGTGAGAATGGTACAGTCCTTGCAGAAGCACATAAATTTGCTGATGAGTCTGTATATGCTGATATTGATGTAGAGAGAATATGCTCTGAGCGAAGAAGAATGAGTACATATGCAGTTGTGGAAAACAGTTCATATACTGAAGTGAAGGCTCAGAAACTTATTGATAAAGACTTAGAGCTTATAAGATATTTTGACAAGGCACCTTTCGTACCTTCTGACAAGAAGGAGAGAGATTCAAGATGTGAGGAAATTCTTAATATCCAGTCATATGGACTAAAGAAGAGACTTGAACATACGAATTGTAAGAATACAGTAATTGGAATATCGGGCGGACTTGACTCTACACTGGCACTTCTTGTAACTGTAAGGGCATTTGACCTGTGCGGCTTTGACAGAAGCGGAATACATTGTATTACAATGCCATGCTTTGGTACAACTGACAGAACATATAATAATGCTGTCAAGCTTACTAAGCAGCTTGGCTGTTCGCTTAGGGAAATCAATATCATGAAGGCTGTGAGACAGCATTTTGAAGATATCGGACATGATGAGAATATTCATAATGTGACTTATGAGAATGGACAGGCAAGGGAGAGAACGCAGATACTTATGGATATTGCCAATCAGACTAACGGAATGGTGATAGGAACGGGTGACATGTCGGAGCTTGCATTGGGCTGGGCAACTTATAATGGTGACCATATGTCTATGTATGGAGTTAATGCATCAGTTCCTAAGACACTTGTAAGACATCTGGTACGCTTTTATGCGGATACATGTGGCAATGAAGATTTGTCAGCAGTACTTAATGATGTGCTTGATACTCCGGTTAGTCCTGAACTTCTTCCTCCTAAGGAAGATGGCACTATTGCACAGAAGACTGAGGATTTAGTAGGACCATATGAGCTGCATGATTTTTTCATGTATCATATGTTAAGATTCGGTGCAGAGCCTGAGAAGATATTCAGAATTGCAAAGTACGCATTTGCAGGGGAATATGATGATAAAACTATCTATAAGTGGCTAAGAACGTTCACATGGAGATTTTTTGCGCAGCAGTTTAAGCGCTCGTGTCTGCCGGATGGACCAAAGGTCGGTTCAGTTGCAGTATCGCCAAGAGGTGATTTAAGAATGCCAAGTGATGCAAGTTCACATGAGTGGATGAAGCAGTTAGACAGAATTAAAGAAATTAATGGATATGAATAGGGAGGACATTATGGCAAACAATAATGCAGCATCAGAGAAAGTTGTTACTAAATACGACCGTAAGATGCAGAAAAGAAAAGAAGAAGAAAGGAAAGAAGCTAAGAGAAGATATATTACCAAATGGGTGTGTATAGCAGTTCTTGCATGCATAATACTTGGAAGTGGAACAGCAATTGGCATTAAGCTGAACAGTATTTATAAAGATTATATTGAAGTGGATAATGATAAGATAAGCCAGATTGAGTTTGATTTTTATTACGGCAGCGAAACGGAAACGGTCACCGATGCCTCCGGCAAGGAGATCGAGGTGCTCACGGCCGAGGAGCTTGCAAAGAGCGATTTTACCCACAGCCCGAAGACCTCTTATATGGGATATAAGACAAGCCAGTCAGATAAGAGCCAGGAATATTCAACTGATTATACATGGTATGATTTCTTTGCTAATTCTGCAGTATCAACTATTAAAGAGACTAAAGCTTTATTAGAGGATGCAGATGCTAACGGATTCACATATGATAATGAAGATGCAGATTATGATGAGTTTATAGGTAAGCTTAAGGATGCGGCTAATGAAGCTGATACATCATATTCAGATTACCTTAAGCAGATGTTTGGTAAGAGAGCTACAGAAAAGAGAGTTAAGGAATTCTTAAAAGATTATCTTAAGAGTACAGCATATCAGGAGAAGTTAACAGAAACTCTTGCGGCATCAGATTCAGAAGTGAGTGCATATTACGAGGACAATAAGGATACATATGATAAGTTTGAATATAGAATGTTTAAAGTTAAGGCTGAAAGTTCAGATTCGTCAGATATGGCAAATGCTAAAGAAACAGCTAATTCTTTTGCGTCAGGCGTAAGCAGTGAACTTGATTTCATTAACCAGTGCAGGAAATTCGCAGAAGCAGGCGATGATACTTATGCGGATGATGCAGCTTCCTTAGTTACAGAGACTAAGAAGAGCAATATTGAGGAAGCATGTGCAGACTGGATTGCTTCTTCAGACAGAAAAGAGGGCGACCTTACAGTTATTGAAGATGATGATAATACATGTTTCTATATTGTATATTACATAAGCAGATCATATGATGGTTCAGATGATGACGCAATTAAGTCAACACTTCTTAACCAGAAATATTCTGAATATATCAAGAAATATACTGATGAATACAGCGTTAATGTAAAGAAGAGATTTTCATATAAGTAGTACATAAATCTGGAGGAGAGTTATCCATGTTAGATCTTAGTAACTGCCGGTGTATCATATTCGACCTTGACGGAACTATACTTGATTCAACACAGGTATGGGCTAAGGTTGACATGGATTTTCTGGGCAGAAGAGGAATTCCTGTATCTAAGGAATATATGCAGGAGATTAAGACACATACATTTGAATCCGGTTCGGTATATACTAAGGAAAAGTATAATCTGCCGGAATCTACAGAAGAAATCATGAAAGAATGGTATGATGTAGCATGTAAGGCATACACTGACAAGGTGGTGTTAAAGCCGTATGCGAAAACTTTTATAGAACAAATGCACAATAATGGTCTTAAGATTGTTTCGGCAACATCATCAGACAGGGCACTTTTTGAGCCATGCTTAAGACGTAACGGAATATATGGTTTCTTTGATGCATTTACACAGACAAATGAAGTGCCGAGAGGAAAGAAATTCCCAGATGTATATATGAAAGCAGCCGGCAAAGCAGGGTGCAGTGTGAATGAATGTATTGTGTTTGAAGATGTATTATCGGCTGCACAGGGAGCCAAGAGCGGTGGCTTTACTGTTGTGGCTGTATATGATGAGGCTTCAGCTGATGACTGGCCAGATATTTGTCGGATAGCCGATTACAATATCAGAAGTTACAGTGAATTAATGTGATAATGGAGAAAATATGACTAAGAGATATATATTATTTGACCTTGATGGAACGATTACAGATTCAAGCGAGGGAATTACCAAAAGTGTGCAGCATGCACTTAAGAAACTTGGAATAGAAGAAAATGACCAGGCGATGCTTCGAAGATTCATAGGTCCTCCTCTTGATGAAAGCTTTGAAAAATTTTATGGATTTGACAAAGAAAAAGCACTAAAGGCAGTTGATTATTACCGTGAAAGATATTCTGACAAGGGAATATATGAAAATGTTCTTTTTGACGGGATAGCAGATATGCTTGAAGGATTAAAGAGTGATGGATATATAATTGCACTTGCTACATGTAAGCCTGAAATATATGTTCCAAATCATCTCGGGCTATTCCCCGTCCCGTATCGCTAACCGAAAAAACAAGATATCGAACACGCACAAACACATGAATCGTCACCGTACCCCGGGCTGTAAACTTCAAAGCATTGGACAACAAATTATCGACAATTTGCTTAATCCTTAACGGATCGCCCGAA